>ERZ838399.1053-NODE-1053-length-28709-cov-5.279856_pt1 | contig 28709 bp, 23 predicted proteins | sample MGYA00519683_ERZ838399 | MGnify/ENA primary metagenome ERZ838399 (study PRJEB31850, sample SAMEA3708833) | human gut metagenome | biome: human gut; feature: human-associated habitat; material: faeces | place: China | collected 2014 ...
GAGCACTCGGCTGTTAACCGAGTTGTTGTAGGTTCGAGCCCTACTCGGGGAGTTTATTTTATAAATGAGTAGGACTACTTGTCCATTCTCCCTATGAAATAAGGCTCCATGGTCAAGCGGTTAAGACACCGCCCTTTCACGGCGGTAACAGGGGTTCAAATCCCCTTGGAGTCACTTTCCTTTAAGGAAACAATTAAATATGGTGCCATAGCCAAGTGGTAAGGCAAAGGTCTGCAACACCTCTATCCCCGGTTCAAATCCGGGTGGCACCTCTGTAAAGCCTCAGATAATGGAAATTATCTGAGGTATTTTTTTGGAAAAAATTTGGACTTTCAAACAATTAAATAAAAGGAACTAAAAGCTGTTACGAACTAAAGTCAGTTACAAATAAAAACAGTTACAAACCAAAGACAATTACATAAAAGATAATTACAGATAAGGTAATTACAGATAAGGTAATTACAGATGAAATAAAAAATGATGACATAAAAAATCAGGCAGGAAAATAGCTGCCTGATTTTTTAATTATACGTTTTACGGACGATTGAAATTCGGAGCAGGCTGATCCGGAAGATGCTCACCGATCAGTTTTTCCATCCATACCATGTTGTACCAGCGGTGGAATTTATAGCCGCATTTGTAAAATTCCCCTACCAGGCGATAGCCCATGTGACTGTGAAATTCAACGCTGTTTTTGTCCAGATATTCATCATCAGCAGGGGGATAGGCGATGCAGGCGTTCATATTCAGGATTCCCTGTTTTTTCAGGGCAGATTCCAGGGCATCATGGAGTTTCTTTCCGACTCCTCTGTGGCGGATATTCTGATCTACATAGATAGAAGTTTCCACTGCCCAGTCATAAGCAGGACGGTCATGGAAGGGACTGGCATATGCGTATCCGAGAAATCTGCCATTTTCCTCTGCCACAAGGTAAGGATATTTCAGGAGTGTATGCGCAATGCGGGAAGAAAATTCTTCGATGGAAGGCACTTCGTACTCAAAGGTAATGGCAGTATGCTCCACATAAGGGGCATAGATATTTAAAAGAGCCTGTGCGTCTGCCTGGGTGGCAGTGCGGATGATGATGGAATGTTCCGTGTTCATAAATGATGTCCTTTCCAGAAAAAATTCTTTTTAATCGTTACTGTTCACTCCGTTCTCAGTAACACGTTTCGGTTTGTCTAATTAAAGCGAATCAGGTAAGCAGCCTGCTTTATTGCGAATATCCACCTGACAGGATAAAATCATTCTTCGAACTCTGCGGTTACGATAAATCCTCTGGGTGTGTGCTCAATATTGCGGACAATACCCTTTCGGGCTTTGATCCTCTGGGAGTTTGGATAGCAGCCGGACATGGCAACAGCGGGTTCGATAATGTAACTGTAGTTCATGAAGGACTGGTATTCAGAAATTTCAATTTCATCTCCGATCTCGATCAGTCCCTGTCTTTCCATTTTAAATTTTTCCTGACGCATAAAAATTCCTCTTTTCTGTATTCTTTTCTGAAAATTTTTGAAAAAATAATTTTTAATTGTTTGATTATGGTATGATGGTATCAGGGGAAAAGGTTAAAATACTTTTTTACTCTGATATTGTATTCTTTGTATAGTATACCACAAAAAATGTATATGAAAAATAAGAAAAGAACGGAGAGTTGACGAGATGAAAACAGCATTGACAATAGCAGGAAGTGATTCCAGCGGGGGCGCGGGAATCCAGGCGGATATTAAGACAATGATCAGTAACGGGGTATATGCCATGAGTGCGGTCACAGCGCTGACAGCGCAGAACACCACTGGTGTGACTGCTATTATGGAGGTGACGCCGGAGTTTCTGGCTGAAGAACTGGACAATATTTTTACAGATATTTATCCGGATGCAGTAAAGATCGGAATGGTTTCTTCCGGTGCCCTGCTTCATGTGATCGCAGAAAAACTTCAGGAATATAAAGCCCGCAATATTGTGGTCGATCCGGTTATGATCGCTACAAGCGGAGCAAGGCTGATCAGTGAAGAAGCGGTTGAAGTGCTTAAAAACAGCCTGCTTCCCATGGCAGCGCTTGTGACCCCAAATATTCCGGAAGCAGAGGTGCTGTCCGGCAGGAAGATTGTTACGCCGGAAGACATGATCAAGGCTGCTGCACTGATCGGGGAAACTTATCACTGCGCAGTGCTCTGCAAGGGAGGACATCAGCTGAATGATGCCAATGATCTTTTATGGAAAGAAGGCGGATATCGATGGTTTCGGGGAGAGCGGATCAACAACCCGAATACGCACGGAACCGGATGCACGTTATCCAGTGCCATTGCTTCCAATCTTGCGAAGGGGTATGAACTGGAGTCATCAGTAGAACGTGCCAAGAAATATATTTCCGGCGCACTTGCGGCAATGCTGGATCTGGGAAAAGGAAGCGGGCCGATGGATCACGGATTTGACATTCACAGTGAATTTACCAGATAAAAAAGAAAAGACAGAGAAAAAACACTTGTTTTCAGGAAAACGATTCGATATAATACAAAAGACTGTTTTGTTTTGAAATTGTAATATTTTTTGAAATACTGTAACTGATCTGAGATTTTGTGGACGTGCTATAGAAAGGAAGGACGTAAATGCAGAGAATTGTCATCTGTGATGATGTGGAAATTGAACGAACTCTTATGAAGGAAATCTTAACCGAATATTTTGATGAAATTCATAGAGAAGTTTCCATTATTGAATATGATTCCGGTGAGGGACTGATTGCAGATGTAGAAGAAGGATATCTGGACATGGAGCTTCTTTTTCTGGATATTTATATGAAGAAACTGAACGGTATGGAAACGGCGAGAAAGCTGAGAGAGATTTCGTGTAATGTACCAATTGTATTTCTTACAGCATCACCGGATTATGCGATTGAAAGTTATGAAGTACAGGCATCCGGTTACCTGCTGAAACCTTTTTCCGAGGAAAAACTGAAAACACTGATCAATCGTATCCTGAAAACAGATATGAAACGAAGAGTGGCGATCAAGAGTAAACGACAGTATCGCTATCCTTACACAGATGAGATCATGTACATAGAAAGTGACAGGCATAATGTTACGCTTCATCTGTCGGATGGCTCTGAAATTGTCACGGTGGATAAACTGGTAGAGCTGGAGAAAAGAATCAACGAGAACCGTTTTCTTCACTGCCACCAGAGTTATCTGGTAAATATGGATTTTATCACAGATGTAAAGGATGATTTTATACTGTCAAATGGTGAGATCATTCCAATCCGTGTGAGAGGAAGAAAGGAAATGGCAGATACCTATTACAGTTACTTTAAAAATCATTTTGATGATGAAGAAGAGTAAAAATTCTTCCGTTTGTTGAGTTTTTTGCAAAAAAAGTTGAAGATTTTGCATGAAAACGAACAGCAGTAAAAAAATTGTTATAATACATTTCGAAAGGTAACCACTGGTTCCCAAAACGCGGGAAGCTCAGGAATGGGGCAACAAAGAAAGAGCAGACCCCATGAAGGCCAGCCGTATTACCTGTTTTTTTATTGAAAAATGTGTGTGTAAAAGAGAATCCCCGTCACGCTTTCCATGTTTCCGCGGCATGGAAGGCGGGCGGGGATTTTCTTTATGTCATGAAAGTAACCTGCCGCAGGTGGAGAAGCCTTCAGGCAGGATTCTTTCCTGTTCAGAGGAATGACTGACTGCCTGCGTTTTCAGGAAGCATTATCTGATTCGGATGAGAGAGCCAGTTCCAGTGAGGTATCTGAGAAGAAGGTATTGGCATTATACAGATACAGAACTTCATCAACATTTTCAGCCTGCATCAGTTCTTCCAGATTTCCGTAGTAATAGCGGGGATCTACCATAATGATCCTGCGGTAATGCTGCGTGAGAAAAGGAACGAAACTGTTGGCGTAGGAGTCCTTCAGCACCAGAAGCGTATGATTTGTTTCCACGGGGGTGCTGATCTTTACTTTTGCATGATTTCCACCGAAAAACAGGGCATATTTATCACGGCTTTTTAACTTTTCCGTGTCATAGAAACTGGCGGATTTTTTCTGCTCATCTACATAATTGACAACGGAAGAAAGCGTATTGTCACCATCTGGAAGGAACACATCAATTTCATCTTTTTCGCCGGAGCGGAACCCGCTTTTGGCAGAGAGAGTTCCCTGAAAAGAACGGGTTACAGGTGATTTGACAAAGGCGTCGGAGGAAGTATCGATTTCCATTTCCTTTGCTGCCTGGAGGTAAGCATAATAGGCACCCTGGGTCGTCCAGTGATGATCCGTATGGTAATAAAGATCTTCCATTTTATGATCCTGGAAAGTGGCACGGACATCAATAAATGTAACACCCGCAGCAGTCAGGGAATCTTTCAGGTCGTCCAGCCAGAGGTTCTGATCTGTGACGGGAGCAAAAGCCGGAAGTTTATCTTTTAAAATATTGACAGAATTTGGTGCAATCAGGGCATACTGTTTCAGTTCAGAATGTCTCTGTGCGAAGTCTGTCATTGCCTTAACTGTAGAATCATACTGTGTCTGAACAGGAGATTTGAATTCTTCCATCAGATAACCGTTTTTTCCAAGAAGAACACCGTTTTCTTCTACTTTTCCCATCAGACGGTCTGCACTGGCCTTCAGAGTGATCCAGAGATCGCGGAGAGGAAACTGATCGTTTTCGTAAGTCTCGAACTGTTTTTCAAATCCACCTGAAGTGAGCTGATTCAGCTTCAGACCGGGTGCAGAAGCCAGCACCCTGTTTTCTTTTTCCGAAAATCCGCGGTCCGGAAGTACAATGCCAAGTACCAGGATAAGGATGGGGAGAAAGAAAAAAATAAGTCCCATCCGGTGAAAGAAAAACCGGGAATTTCTTTGTGATTTTTTTATTTTCATTGTTTTTTAATTGCTACCTTTCTGAAATACAATAACATTTGCGGCGGAGCAGATGACCGGGTCAGATTTCTGCGTGGTCAGAATTTTGCATATAAAAAAGGAGTATAAGAATTATAAACCATATATGCGACGGACAACGCCAGCAGGAGCAGATTGAGAACTACAGCAGTCATCGGTCTGCGCTGGATCAGGCGTCTGAACCAACGGTAAAGTCCGGGCCTGCAGGCAAAGATACTGATGAGAAAGAGCACCAGTCCTGTTTTCAGATAGTAAAGAGCTGTGCTGTCTGCAAATCCCCTGGCACCGATTCCAAACAAAGTTCCAAGGTAATGTCCAAGCGCTCCGAAATCTGTCTGGCTGAAAAATACCCATCCGATCATAACTGCCAGCATGGTATAGGCAGTGCGAAGCCAGCCGGGAAGATGCTCCAGTACATTGGCCAGTACAAACTTCTCAAGCAGCAGGAAGAGTCCGTAATAAACACCCCAGAGCACGAAGTTCCAGCTTGCTCCATGCCAGAGTCCGGTCAGCGCCCATACGATGAGGATATTTCGGATATGTCTGAGCGTAGAAACACGGTTTCCACCGAGTGGAATGTAGATATAATCCCGGAACCAGCTTCCAAGAGAGATATGCCAGCGTCTCCAGAATTCGGATACACTGGTGGAAATATAGGGATAATCAAAGTTTTTCTTAAATTCAAATCCCAGCATACGTCCCAGTCCGATCGCCATGTCGGAATAACCGCTGAAGTCAAAATAAATCTGCATGGTGTAAGCAAAAATACCGATCCATGCAGTCAGCACAGACATGGAAGGATTTCCGCAGATTCCTGAATACAGAGCAGAAAGGTTGTCTGCGAGCAGAACCTTTTTTGCCAGACCTTTGATGAAAAATTCCGCTCCGATCCCGAAACGGGTGATATTGACTGAGCGGCGGTTTAACTGTTCCTCGATATCAGCATAGCGGACGATCGGTCCGGCAGAGGTATAGGGAAACATGGTGCTGTATACGGCAAAGGTAAGAAAACTGCGCTGTGCGTATATTTTGCTCATATAAATATCGAACAGGTAGGACAGGTTACGGAACGTGTAGAAGGAAAGCCCGATAGGAAGCGAGAGTTCCGGATGCGGGATTTCAATTCCTGCGATTCCTCCGATCGTATTGAGCAGAAATCCATAATATTTGAAAAATACCAGGATTCCAAGATTTACGAGAATCGCAAAGATCAGGTTGTGTTTCTGTTTCCTGTCATTGTCATAAAGCCGTTCCAGTTCTGTCCCCATATAATAATTAAAGACACTGGAAAACAGCATGAGAACCACATAGACCGGTTCTCCCCAGGCATAAAAAATAAGGCTGCCCAGAAAAAGAATAAGATTGCGAAGCTTCCCCGGAACCAGATAATAGACCAGCATAAAAACCGGAAGGAAGCAGAAAATAAAAAAGATACTGTTAAATACCATAAAATGTTCTCCAATCTGTATGTATGGCAGATGAAGCGGATAAAAACAACCGCTTTACTGCCAGCTTATAAGCAGATCACTGCTGTTATGTCCGGGCTATATCAGGTCAAGGAATGCCGAGCGCCAGCTCTGTGCATCGGCTCCGCACATATAATAAACGTAATTTCCTTTTTTACCTACGGCTGCATTATTTAAAAGTGCCATCTGATCTGTGCCGTAGCCCTCAAAAACCTGTTTCTGGCTGGAAAGATGAGCCTGGGCATTTTTCAGAAGGGAATCAGCCTGACCGTGATTCCGGGCCTTCATGATGCAGATTTCTTCTACAGCCATAGGAGAGGCTGCTTTGTAAAAAAAGTATCCGTCCAGATCGCGGTCATCCGTCTGATAATAATGTTTCAGATCCGTTCGTCCTTCCTGATTTAAAGAAGTAATATTCTGATCCTGCTCCAGAACCTGCGCGATCTGTTCTACAGGCACATTCCTGGCATTGTCAGAATTGTACAGTGTACCAAGGTAGATCACAAGGAAAAGAACCATGGCACCTTTTATGAAAAAATGTTTATCTGTTTTAGCTGTTTTTTTCATGAATGTAACCCCGCTGCCTGTGCCATATGGGTAAGCCATTTCGGATAATAATCTTTAATGACGTGTTCTCCGTCCGGCTCATACAGGTTTTCGGAACTGCTTTCTACAATAGAAGCATTGTCAATATAGGTACAGCCCATTTCCGTGCAGAGACTCTGCAGACCCTGGTTATACTGCGGATAATAGGCAAGGTCCGGAGTAGCTGCAATCGCGTCATCTGTGATGGGCAGGATACAGTTGATGTAAATCGGAACATCCGGAAGGGCATCCTGTATTTTCTGTATCTGTGTCCGATAAGCACTGATAAATTCAGAAGTATTGGAACCGTAGATTTCCAGATCATTGGAACCAAATGCCATAAATACATGGCTGGGATTCAGCCCGATGGCAGTATCGATCTGTTCATCGGCAGCACCTACATTGAGTCCACGTTTACTGACTACTACATCTGTGTCAAGATATCCATATTCTACGATGGACTCTGTAATAGAATCGCCGAGGATCACACTTCCGGAAAATACCTGGCGGATTTCCACATCGCTGAGAACGGTGCCGCCAGTGGGATCTTCGGAACCATCTGTGGCGGAAGTTCCGGAGTCCTTCTGCGTCAGTTCCTGAATCTGTTGTTCTGTCGCTGAAATGTCGGCATTTTGCAGAGTTTCCAGTTTTGCGACAGTTTCCTGACAGACAGAATCATCCCCGGAACGATGGGTGCCCCAGAATATCAATCCGCCGATTACACCGGCAAGGACAACCCCGGCAGGGATGAGAATAAAAACTTTGTTCTTTTGTTTACGTTTCAAAATAAATCCTTCCTGAAAAATATTCATACAGACATTCCGGATGGCAGTCTGCTGAAAAATTTCATATTATAATGTATTCTCATTCATTATAATACGAGGGGGAAAAACTTCAAGGAAAAATTCACAAAATTTACACAAACTGACACGGTTGTATGTGGACGGGCGGAGCGAAAGAGGGTATACTTCTGTTACAGGGAATAAAGTAAAGAATAACGGAAACGTACAGGAGGAGAATTATGGGAAGAAAAATCTCAAATATCTTGAAAGGTGAGATCGTATCATCCATCTTTTATATTGCACTGGGGCTGTGTCTGCTTCTGATTCCTGACCAGACAGTCAATATTATCTGCAAAGTGATCTTCGGGCTGATCATGATCGCGGCAGGTGTGTATCATGTTGGAATTTATGTGGCTGAGAAAGAGAAAGCAACGATTCTGGATCTTTTTACGGGAGTGATTACGATGGTGCTGGGAGTATTTTTGTTTTTTACTCCGCAGATCGTGATTAAGATTCTGCCGTACCTGCTGGGTGCGTTTGTTCTGGTGGACAGTTTCTGGAAACTGAAAGGGACTCACCGGCTGAGAAAAGCAGAGCTGGGAATGTGGAAGATATTCCTGATCGGAAGCCTGATTTTTATTCTGCTGGGAATCGCTGTAATGTTTTATCCGTTTATTTCTGTGACAAAGATGATTCTGTTCTGTGGATGCATCCTTACGGTGAACGGAGTTGTTGATCTGGTATTTCTGATCATGCTGAAAGTTGGGCTCAGAAAAGCGGAAAAACGCCGCCAGCAGGAGAAAGAGAAGGAAGAAGAGAAGACGGAAACAGAGAAAAAAGAAGCTGCCGTTGTTATAAATGATACAATAGAGCAGAACACCGCAGAGAACGGACGGGCAAAGAAAAAAATAAGCCTGAAAAAAAGAAAGAAGGCAGAAAACGCTGAGGAGAATACAGGATCAGACAGTACAGATGTAAATGGTACAATGCCAAACAGTACAGATGCAAACAGCGCAGATTCAAATAATATAGCTTCAAATCATGCAGTTTCAAATTGTGCAGATACAGAGCTGACAGACAATGAAAGTAATGTAATCGAAGAAGATAGTAAGCTGCCGGAAAAAACAACAGATGTTTCTTCCGAATTTCCTCCGAAATTTGCCACGGGCGATCTGGAACTGGAGACAGAGAAAACAGCAGAGGCTGCGGATGCGGACAGCATTCTGAAACCCAGAGACAAATGGTCAGAGGATACGGATGAAATGGAGAGTCCAAACAGAGAAATTCAGGAAATGCTGAAAAATCATGAGGAACCTCTGGAAGAATGGAAGGATTGAAACAAAAATGAAAAATCAGACTCCGATTATCATAATGAACTTTTCGGGAATTTATAAAGAAGAAGATTTTTATAAAGGAGATTTTTGGAAAGGAAAAGATTTCCGGAAAGATAAAGAAGAAAATACGGGAGAAAATATGGAAGGAAAAGGAATATTCTGGATGGAGCTTCAGGATATTCCCGGAACAAACTGCTACTGTGACGAAGAAGCTATTGCAGAGATCAACAAAAAAACAGAGAACCTGACAACTGCCGGAATCCATTTTATCGATTCCGGCAATTACCACTATATGACCAGGCTGTGGCTGGCGAAAATGGAAGTTCCGTTTGCACTTCTGGTATTTGACAATCACACAGACATGCAGCCACCGGCTTTCGGAGGTCTGCTTTCCTGTGGTGGATGGATCGCTGCAGCTCTGGAAGAACTGGAAGATCTTTGCCATGTGATCCTGATAGGACCGGATGAAGCGGCTTATGAGCAGGTGGACGAGGGGCTGAAAGAGAAGGTAAGTTTCCTGTCCAGGGAGCGGCTTCAGAAGATGGAGGATGAGGAGATCGGTTATTATATCCGGACGGCGTTGAACGAAAAATGTGGCTGGGAGAAGCAGGATGGCAGACTTTCACTGTATATTTCCATAGATAAAGATGTCCTGTGCCCGTCGGATGCCCAGACGACGTGGAGTCAGGGGGATATGAGGTTGGATACGCTGCTTTCCTGTGTACAGACAGTGAGGGAGTGTGCAAAGGAGTGTCAGGCAGTGATCGCAGGTGTGGATATCTGCGGCGAGGCGGATATGGAGAGCATACATGAGAACCAGGCGAATGATCTTGCAAATCAGAAATTGCTGAAGGCATTTCTGGGAAGCCGTGAATATGCAGGAAGTGAGACTGTGAAAGAAAGGGACTGTAAAGAATGAAGAATGAACTTTTGCATATAGGTCCTCTGACCGTATATGGATATGGTTTTATGATCGCCATGGGGGTTCTGGCAGCGTGGTTTGTGACAGAGCAGAGAGCGCGCAGACTGCATCTGGCATATGAACATATTTTTTATCTGGTTGTCTGGTGTGCCATTGGTGGTTTTGCTTCTGCGAAGATATTGTTCTGGATCACCAACTGGAAAGAATTTCTTCAGAATCCGCGGGAGATCATCGGATCAGAAGGATTTGTGGTGTATGGCGGGATTATTGGCGGCATCCTTGTGGGATGGCTGTACTGTACGATAAAGAAACTGAAGTTTCTGACGTATTTTGATCTGATGATGCCGTCGATCGCACTGGCTCAGGGATTTGGAAGGATCGGATGTCTTCTGGCAGGATGCTGTTACGGAAAAGAGACAACAGGTTCGCTGGCGATCACGTTTACGGATTCTGCTTTTGCACCGAATCATGTGCCGCTGATTCCGACGCAGATTTATTCGGGTATTCTGGACTTTGCGCATTTCTTCCTGCTTTTGTATGTGGCGAAGCATAAGAAGGCGGATGGACAGGTGGCAGGATGTTATCTGATCTGTTACAGTATCGGGAGATTTGTGATCGAGATGTTCAGAGGGGATATTGAGAGAGGAAACGTGGGAATCTTTTCCACTTCACAGTTTATCAGTATCTTTATTCTGATTATTGGAATTGGGCTGACTGTGGCAGCAGGGAGAAAAAAATTCAAAAGTAATCCGTGAAAATGATAATCTGTCGTTTTCATTTGTTATGACAGTAAGAGGCAGAAGAAGAAATGGGAATGTCAGGAGGATATATTTCTGAAAGTATAAAAGTATAAAGTTAAAGGGAATCACATATGATGTAAAAAATAAAATCCCAGGAGTGCCATGATGTTTGGACCTGATGATTTTGAAATGCAGATACAAGAAGAAATCCCCGGCGTTCGTACTGAGCCGTCTATTCCACCGGCGCAGGATGAGCAGTACGGGGATTTTATTGTGAAATACGGACAGAATATCTGGAGAGATTATGAAAACAGGCCGGATTCAGAATTTCTTCCGGTGAATGAGATGTTTGGGATTCTGTATGTTCCGCTGAATGAGATCGGGCCGCTGGAGATCAATTCGTATTCGTATGCGTCTTTTCCGAAGTGTTATACGTTTATGGATGTGGATGCGCTGAATGCGTCGGGAATTATCGGACTGCATAATCATCCTTATCTGAAACTGCAGGGGGAGGGAACGGCTGTTGCGGTGATCGATTCGGGGATTGATTACAGGAATCCGGTTTTTCGCAGCGGGGATGTGAGCAGGATTGCGTATATCTGGGATCAGACGATTCCGGGAAATGAGGATGAGAGGGTTCCCTATGGCAAAGTGTTTGCCAGAGAGGATATTAACCGGGCATTGCAGTCTGAAAATCCGCTGGAGATCGTGCCTTCGCTGGATACTGTGGGGCATGGAACGGCTGTTGCAGGACTGGCAGCAGGGAATTTTGTGCCTGCGGAAAATTTTTCAGGGGCTGCTCCGAAGGCGAGTATTATCGTAGTGAAACTGAAGGAAGCGAAATCGTATCTGCGTGAGTTTTATCAGTATCCGCCGCAGGCGCAGGTGTTTCAGGAGAATGATATTATGCTTGGGGTTTCTTTTGCGGTAAAGGCTGCCCGGGAGATGGGGATGCCGGTTTCAGTGTGTCTGGGGCTGGGAAGCAGTCAGGGGGCGCATATCGGGGACAGTGAGCTGAGCAGGTATTTGAATTATATCAATGAAGATTCGCAGGTTTCGGTTTCTGTGGCGGCCGGGAACGAAGGGGCTGCGCAGCATCATTATACGGCAGAATTGGGCGGGGGAAGGAATCAGAATGTGGCAGAGCTGCGGATCGCGGAAGGGGAGCAGGGATTTTCCATGGAGTGCTGGGGAGATCCTCCGGATGATTATGCAGTTTCGATTCAGTCTCCGGCAGGGGAAATGCTTTATGTGAGCAGTTCTCTGGGGGCAGGGACGCAGGAGCTGAATTTTATTTTTGTGGAGACGAAGGTGCTGGTGAATTATGTTAGAATGGAGAGGCAGACCGGGAAACAGTTGATTTATTTTCGCTTTTTTCATCCGGCAGCAGGAATCTGGAAGATTCATGTGAGTAAGAGGGAGGGACCGGGGAGCCGGTTTCATATGTGGCTGCCGGTGCAGGGGCTGATTTCGGCGGAAACTTACTTTCTGGAGTCAACGCCGTATTCGACGGTTACTTCACCTGGGGATTCGAGCAGGAGTATTACGGCTGCTGCTTATCAGTATCGGGATAACAGTCTGTTTTTTCAGGCGGGAAGAGGGTTTACTCCGAATGATCAGGTGACACCGGATCTGGCTGCACCGGGGGTGGATCTGATCATTCCGGTTTTGAATGGTGGATTTGGAGTCGGATCGGGGAGCAGTCTGGCTGCGGCGATTACGGCGGGGGCTGCGGCACTGGTGCTTGAGTGGGCGATCGTGAGGGGGAATATTCCGTTTGCTTCGGGGAACAGTGTGAAGTTTTATTTGCAGAAGGGGGCGGTACGGGAGGAGGAAATGGATTATCCGAATCCGGGATGGGGGTATGGGAGGCTGGATTTGTATCGGGCGTTTGAGGTCATTAGCTGATGGCAGGTAGTTCAGGAGGGACGGGCAGAAAAACAGTTTGTTTCGTGTGCGGTTTCGGACTCTAAGATATTCTAAGCCACAAAAAATCTGCTAAAACCATGAGAAAACAGAGCCAAACTCGCCTGCGGCTCAGACAGTGTCTCTGTTTTCTCATAACGCAGATTTTTGCTGGCTAAGAATATCTAAGTATCCTGCAAATGCACACGAAATAAACTATTTTTCTGCGCTGTGTACGGGATATGGGGTAGATTGTTACTGTGCACGGAGTGAACAGTAACGGTAGATTATTTTGGGGTTGGGGAAGGCGGTAAACGGTTGACTACACTGGGGTTTGCAAGTATAATGTTTTCTGGTGAATTGGCTGGAAATGTGAGTTGATTCGACTGATACAGAAGATTGAGTTTGAAAGATAAAAGGCAGGTTATATATGAAGACAATTAGTGTGGAAGAACTGGAGAAGATTGATTCTTCGGAGATTACGATCGTGGATGTGCGTCCGGCGGATCAGTATAGCAGAGGGACTTTTTCAGGGGCGATAAGTATTCCGATGGATGAGTTTGATGATAAGATGGAAACCGTAGGAAAAGAGAAGACAGTGTATGTTCTCTGCCATACGGGTGACAGAAGCCAGGAGTGTGTGGAGAAACTGACAGAGGCAGGATATGACGCTGTGAATGTTGATGGTGGATACCGTGCATATCTGAGACTTTCTCTGAGCCGTTTTATGGCGGATGATGCAGAGGAGAAGAAGAAAGAGAAGACAAAAGAGATTGAGCATAGTATTATTAAGACATTCAGAAAGACAATATGGAGACCGTTTACCAAGGCACTGAATGAATATCAGTTGATTCAGGAAGGGGATAAGGTTGCTGTTTGTATTTCGGGCGGTAAGGATTCCATGCTTATGGCGAAGCTGATCCAGGAATTACAGAGACATGGTAAGATTCATTTTGAGGCGGTTTTTCTGGTAATGAATCCGGGGTATAATGCGGATAACTGGAAAATTATTCAGGAGAATGCGAAGCTTCTGGGGATTCCGCTGACTGTGTTTGAGAGTAATATTTTTGATACTGTGGCGGAGATTGACAGGAATCCGTGTTATCTGTGTGCGAGAATGAGACGTGGTTATCTGTATTCTCATGCGAAGGAGTTGGGATGTAATAAGATTGCGCTGGGACATCATTTTGATGATGTGATCGAGACAATTCTGATGGGTATGCTGTACAGCGGCAAGGTGGAGACGATGATGCCGAAGCTGCACAGCCAGAACTTTGAGGGAATGGAGCTGATCCGTCCGATGTATCTGATCAAGGAGTCTGCGATCAAGGCATGGAGAGATACGAACGGGCTGCACTTTATCCAGTGTGCATGTCGTTTCACTGAGAACTGTGTAAGCTGTGGCGGTGGACGTGGTTCCAAGCGTGATGAGATGAAGGAGCTGGTTGCACAGTTTCGAAATACCAGCAGCGTGATCGAGACAAATATCTTTAACAGTGTGCGTGATATCAATCTTCGTACTGTTATGGGATATCATAAGGATGGAGAATATTATAATTTTCTGGATGATTATGATCAGCGTGGCAATAAGGGAAAAAAGGAAGATTTACCGGAAGACAGTTTGATGCAAGAGAATCCGGCAGAAGAGAGAAAGGAATCTGACCAGGCAGAGTGAATTTGTGTGGGAAAGATTGATACGAAAGCAGGAATGTGAAAGTAAGAGAGCAGGGATATATTATGGAAAATTCTTATGTCTTACAGTTACAGGAACCGAAATTTAAAGAGTTTTATTTAAGTTACAGCGGCTACGCACAATGCGGGCCGCTGCATTGTTATGGTCCGGCATCCAGACCACATTATATTATTCATTTTGTGCTGAAGGGGAAAGGGATGTATCAGGCATCCGGACAGAAGCATTATCTGTCTGCGGGACAGGGCTTTCTGATCGAGCCGGGGACACAGACGTTTTATCAGGCAGATAAGGATGATCCGTGGAGTTATCTGTGGATTGGTGTTGGCGGAAGTAAGGCGGGAAGGTATATCCGGGATATCGGGCTGAACAGTGAGCAGTTGATTTTTCGGTCGGAGAGTGGAGAGAAGCTGAAGGAGATTGTGCTGGATATTCTGAAGCATACGGAGATGACGACGGCGAATCTGTTTTATCTGCAGGGGAGACTATATGATTTCTTTTCTGTTCTGGCGAGGGATGTGGTGATTGATTCTTATGTGGGAACGATGAAGGGAAAGGAATATGGTAAGGAGAGTGGATATATTAAGGAGGCCATGGCATTTATCAGGAATGAATATGCGAATGGGATTGGTGTGAATGAGCTTGCGCAGCATCTGAATGTGAGCAGGAGTTATCTGTATACGCTTTTTATGAAGGGGCTTAATATTTCTCCGAGGGATTTTTTGCAGAAGTACAGGATTACCAGAGCGAGGGAGCTGCTGGTTCTGACGGAATTATCTGTGGAGGCGGTGGGGACATCGTGTGGATATGGAACTGCGGAGAGATTTGCGAGGGCATTTAAACAGGAGATAGGGATGACACCTACGCAGTTCAGAAAGTATTACAGAAATGAGAACAGAAGAAATCTGGAAACGGCAGGGGATGAGCTGGAAAAACTGTTGAATGGATAAATAATAATAGACAGATTATGGTGGATGACATTTATGGGTTAACATTTATAGGTTAACATTTTGAGGGTTTTGATGAACATAATGCTATAACGTCGGAGAGTGACTTCTCTTATAATAAAGACAACAAAAAATGCGAAAGAAAGGGAGAAGTTATGAGCATTATTTTTCATGAGAGTTCAAAAACGTTTCATTTATATAATGGTGAGATCAGTTATCTGATGTGCGTCCTGCCGAATGGACATCTGGGAAATCTGTATTTTGGTAAGAGGATTCATGACAGGGAGAATTTTTCTTATCTGCTGGAGATGAAGAGAAGACCGATGAGTTCCTGTGTTTTTGAGGGGAATCGTAAGTTTTCCCTGGAACATTTGAAATTGGAGTATCCGGTGTATGGAAGTTCGGATTATCGTTATCCGGCTGTGGAGGTTTTGCAGGAGAATGGAAGCAGGATTTCGGATTTTGTGTATGTGGGCCATGAGATTATGGATGGAAAGCCGAAACTTCAGGGACTTCCGGCTACTTATACGGAGAGCGAGGAAGAGGCGCAGACGTTATGTGTGAAGCTGAAGGATGAAGTGACGGGAGTGGTTCTGGAACTTTTGTATACGATTTTTGCACAGGGTGGTATTGTGGCGAGAAGTGCGAAGCTGACGAATGAGGGTGAGAAGAGTGTACATCTGCTGAGTGCGATGAGTCTCAGTCTGGATCTCCCGGATAAGGAGTATGTGTGGATGCAGTTTTCCGGTGCATGGGCGAGGGAGCGTCATGTGAAGGAGAGAAAGTTGGAGCAGGGAGTGCAGTCTGTGGGAAGTATCAGGGGAAATTCTTCTCATCAGCATAATCCGTTTGTGGTTCTGAGACGTCCTTCTGCAACGGAGAATGCAGGGGAGGTTCTGGGATTCAGTCTGATTTACAGTGGAAATCACAGGATGCAGGCGGAAGTGGATACTCATGATACGACCCGTGTCACAGTGGGAATCAATCCGCAGAATTTTGACTGGAAGCTGGAGTGTGGAGAGAGTTTTCAGACTCCGGAGGCAGTGGTTGTGTTTTCTGATCAGGGATTGAATGGAATGAGCCAGACCTTCCATAAGCTGTATCAGAAGAGACTGGCAAGGGGTTACTGGAGAGACCGTCCAAGACCAATTTTAAATAACAACTGGGAAGCAACTTATTTTGATTTCACGGAGGATCGTCTGGTGGAAATTGCATCCAAGGCAAAGGAATGTGGAGTGGAGCTGTTTGTACTGGATGATGGATGGTTTGGTGCGAGAAGTAATGATTATGCCGGACTTGGAGACTGGGTGGCGAATCAAGAACGCCTGCCGAGGGGAATTAAGGGACTGTCAGAACGGATCGAGGATATGGGCATGAAGTTTGGCCTGTGGTTTGAGCCGGAGATGGTGAATAAGGATTCGGATCTTTACCGGGCGCATCCGGACTGGATTTTGCAGACTCCGCAGAGGAATTCCTGCCATGGCAGAAATCAGTTTGTGCTGGATTTTTCCAGAAAAGAGGTTGTGGACTGTATTTATGAGATGATGTATCAGATTCTTTCCGAAGCAAAAGTTTCCTATATTAAATGGGATATGAACAGAAGTATTACGGAATGCTGGTCAGCGGCACTTCCGGCGGATCGTCAGGGGGAAGTGTTCCACAGATATATTCTTGGAGTTTATGATCTGTATGAGAGACTGAATACTGCATTTCCACAGATTCTGTTTGAGTCCTGTGCGAGCGGTGGCGGAAGGTTTGATCCGGGACTTCTTTATTATGCACCGCAGGGCTGGGCGAGTGATGATACAGATGCTGCGGAGAGAGTAAAGATTCAGTACGGAACGAGCATGTGTTATCCGATCAGTTCGATCGGAAGTCATGTATCTGTGGTTCCGAATCATCAGTTGAATCGTAAAACTCCGTTACATACGAGAGCAAATGTGGCTTATTTTGGGACATTTGGATATGAGCTGGATTTGAATAAGCTGTCTGAGGATGAGATTTTGGAAGTAAAAGCGCAGATCGCATTTATGAAAGAGTACAGGGAAGTGATTCAGTTTGGAAATTTTTACAGACTGAAAAGTCCGTTTGAGGGAAATGAGACTGTGTGGATGAGCGTCAGTGAGGATAAAAAGACGGCTCTGGTGTTCTGGTACAGGGAAAGAAATGTGGTAAATGCAGATTTTACCAGAGTGCGCCTGGAAGGGCTGAATCCGGATTTTCTTTATAAGAATGAACTTAATGGAACGGAGAATTACGGGGATGAGCTGATGAACCTAGGACTGATCACTACGGATTCTACAGCTGGTGAGCCGACAGATGAGGAAGAACTCTGCTCAGACTATGAGTCCAGAATTTATATCCTGAAGGCAGAGACGAATTGAGTGAAAAGTAATGGGAAAGAACCAATGACAGGCAAGGGGAAGAAAAAAGTATTATCAAGGGAAGTATTATAAAAAGTATTATGAAAGAATAAGGAAGCTGCATGGCGGGGAGAACAAATTTTCTCTGCTATGCGGCTTCGTTTTTGTGGGAAATATTGCGGATTATCTGCTTCTATGCTATACTTCAACAAAGTGGCCGGACGAAGTTCCTTTGTTTATCTGTATGATGAGTGAAGGTGGGAGTGAATGGAAAAACTTCGGCGGGCAGGAGAGAAAAGTAACGGAAAGGACGAAAGAGAGATGACAGCGAAATATGCATTTAAACAGTCAATTCCGATCATGGCGGGATATATTGTGTTCGGTATGGGATTTGGTGTTCTGCTGGAAGCGAAGGGGTATGGTGTGCTCTGGGCGATTGCCATGAGTGTGTTTATTTATGCGGGTTCTATGCAGTATGTTGCCATAGATCTGATCACCGGTGGATCTTGTTACGGCACCGCACGGACTTCCGGAGCTGATTGCGTGTGTGGCGGTTGTGCTGCTGCATCTGTGGAAGAGAAATACACTGCTCAGTATTATTGCGGGAACGGCTGTTTATATGGTGCTAGTGCAGGTGATGTTTTAACTGAGTCAGGTAAGCAGCGAAGCGGATGCTTTTATCCGCCTGATTCAGACAGAGGATAAGGGAAATTATCTGATTTATTTATATGGAAGAAACGAAAGGAGGCACTCATGACATTACAGGAGATTCTTGAAAGTGTAAAAAGCGGTTCGGTATCTGTGGAAGAGGCAGAGCGAATCCTTAAGAAAGAAAGTTATGAAGAAATGGGATATGCGAAACTGGATACCAGCCGTAAGGCGAGAACCGGTTTTGCGGAGGTGATCTATTGCAGCAATAAGGCGGACGAACATCTTTTGAATATTTTTGAGAGATTATACAGAGAAGATGGTGAGGTTTTTGGAACCAGAGCGTCCCAGCATCAGTATGAACTGGTGAAAGAGAAATTTCCGGAAGTAGAGTATGATCCGATTTCCCGTATTTTAAAGATTGAGAAAAAAGATAAGAAGAGAATTGGAAAGATTGCAGTCTGCTCTGCGGGAACCGCGGATATTCCGGTTGCTGAGGAAGCAGCACAGACAGCGGAATATTTTGGCACAAATGTGGAACGTATTTATGATGTGGGAGTCAGCGGTATGCATCGCCTGTTTTCGCGTCTGGAAACGATCCAGAGTGCGAACTGTGTGATCGCAGTTGCAGGAATGGAAGGTGCGCTGGCGAGCGTGATGGGCGGTCTGGTGAGCAGACCGGTGATCGCAGTGCCGACTTCAGTGGGATACGGTGCAAGTATGCATGGACTTTCCGCGCTTCTTACGATGATCAATTCCTGCGCGAATGGGATTGCAGTGGTAAATATTGATAATGGCTATGGTGCCGGATATCTTGCAACACAGATCAACCGTCTGGCAGCAGGTACAGATGAGAAAGGAAATTAAAGCTATGGGAAAAACGTTATATCTGGAATGTTATTCCGGAATCAGTGGTGATATGACGGTGGCTGCACTTCTTGATCTGGGTGCGGATCAGGCAGTGCTGGACCGTGTGCTGAAAAGTCTTCCGGTATCAGGATTTGAGACGAAGGTCAGCAGAGTGGTGAAATCGGGAATTGATGCCTGCGATTTTGATGTTGTGCTGGATAAAGAACATGAGAATCATGACCATGATATGGAATATCTGCACGGACATGGTCATGAACATACGCATGAAGATGAGAAGAGTCATGTCCATGCTCATGCAACTGAAGAATTACATGCTCATACTCATAATCATGATACGAAATCTGCACATGGCCATCATCACCATGAACATCGTGGAATGAAGGAGATTACTCATATCATAGAGCATGGTGATATGACAGAGAATGCAAAGAAGATTGCGCTGAAAATTTTTGGAATTCTGGCAGAGGCGGAGAGTAAGGCTCATAATGTTCCGACAGATCAGGTTCATTTTCATGAAGTTGGTGCGGTGGATTCTATTGTGGATATTGTGTCTGTGGCAGTCTGCCTGGACAATCTGGACATTACAGATGTAATTGTTCCGGTTCTCTGCGAAGGGCGTGGAACTGTCCGCTGTCAGCATGGAATCCTGCCGATTCCGGTTCCGGCGGTTGCGAATGTGGTGAGTGCAAATCATCTGCGCCTGAAAATGACAGAGGTGGAGGGAGAACTTGTGACACCAACTGGTGCGGCTATCGTGGCAGCAGTGAAGACGGGACATAAGCTTCCGGAGTCATTTGAAATTCAGAAGATCGGAATCGGAGCCGGGAAACGCCAGTATGAGTGCCCGGGGATTCTGAGAGCAATGATCATTTCGGAAGAAAAAGAAAGCAACAGGACCGCCAGCAGTGTGAACGGTGTATATGAAGACAAATATACAGGAGTCCGGAAGAAAACAGGAAATACCGGGCTGGAAAATAAGGACAGCATCATCAAGATGGAGACAAACATTGATGACTGTAGCGGGGAAGTTCTGGGATTTGTCATGGAGCGTCTGCTGAAAGCGGGGGCAAGAGATGTGCATTATGTACCTGCTTTTATGAAAAAGAACAGACCGGCATGGGTTCTGAATGTGATCTGTAAGGAAGAAGATATGGAAAAACTTCAGAATATCATTTTTGAAGAAACTACCACGATTGGAATCCGCTATACCAGAATGGAACGTGCAATCCTGCAAAGAGAACAGCGTATTGTGCAGACACCGTGGGGAGAAGCGCAGGTAAAGGTATGTACTTTAAATGGAAAAGAGCAGTTTTATCCGGAATATGAAAGTGTTGCAGAGTTGAGCAGAGCGAATGAAATTCCATTTGCAGAAATTTACCAGTATCTGGTTTCGATAAATAAAGGAAAACATTGATGTTTCTGTAGTCTGTTATCCGTCTGAATGATGAATTAAAAAGAAAACAGTCACATATCTGAGTGAATATTTCCATACTCATCAGGTGTATGTGACTGTTTCTTTTTATTTTTTCGCTATTTTTGAGGTAACTGTTTTTATAGATATATGCTGTGGGTTACAGAGTACTTACTCCGTCATCATCGTAACGGTCATATTCAGCTCCCTCATATCCGATCATGCGGATTGTAGCTGGATCGATATCTTTTACTGTCTGAGCAACATCAGCAACCGGGATTGCTTTTCCTTTGCGGATGAACAGCGGAACTTCATTCAGGGCAACTTCTACATAGTGATGTCCTTTGCCAAGAATTTCCTGAGAGATGGTTCCGTCTGGAAGGAATTTTACGAACATCATTTCTTCCGGCAGATATACATAGCGGCCTTTTGCATTCTGTGTGTAAACAGGTGCGATCATGATTTCGTTTCCAAGGAGAAGCTGGTCCTCTACCTGAGTTGCGAATGCATCGTCTGTGTAGTCAAATGCAAGCGGACGGAACATCATGTCGTCGTTTAATGCTGCTTTCATGTATTCACTGTACAGATATGGAACAAGGCGATATCTGACACCAATCACATGGCGGAAGTCTTCGATATTTTCAAACTGGTAAGCTTCCTGTTCTCTGGTTCCCAGAGCGGAATGGTTTCTCATAAGAGGTGTGAATACACCAAGTGCCAGCCAGCGCAGTACCAGATCACGTGTGGTATCTGCACCGAATCCGCCCAGATCTGCACCTGTGTAAAGGAAACCGCACATATTCAGGGATGGAAGCATCTTTAAGTTCAGAAGGATGTGTGACCACCAGGATTTATTGTCTCCCATCCAGATTCCGCCGTATCTGTGCATTCCCACATAGGAGGAACGGGAGAACATCAGGAAACGTTTGCCAGGTGCGATTTTTTCAAATGCTTCACCTGCTGCACGGGTCATGTTATAGCCAAACAGGTTATGTACTTTGTCGTGGCGGATCTTCTGACCGTTTACATTGTGATAGAAGCGTTTGTAATCTTCCGGATTGTTTGCAAGGGCGTTTACTTTATCACCGAGTGTAAATCCAGGTGCTTCTTCCTTGTCCATGAAGTTGTCTTTGATGTATTCTTTTAATTCAGCAACGCCTTCCGGTGTACAGAACATTGCAGGTTCGTTCATGTCATTCCAGAAACCGTCGATTCCCTTTGAAATGAGACGTTCGTATTTCTGTCCGAACCATGCTCTGGCATCTGCATTCAGGACATCAGGGAAATGAGTCCAGCCCGGCCATACAGCGGAAACGAAATCACTGCCGTCTTCACGTTTGCAGAAGTAGTTTTTCTCAACACCTTCTTCGTAAACATCATAGCCAGCTTCTACTTTGACACCGGCATCGATGATCGGAACAAGGTGGATGCCTTTTTCTTTCATTTCATTGACATAGGCCTCAAAGTCAGGAAAGTTTTCCTGATTGACTGTGAAATCTTTGTAGTCTTCCATGTAATCGATATCCATGTATACCATATCGATCGGAATATTGTTTTCACGATATCCGTCAGCGGCTTTTCTGAAATCGTCAGCAGTTGTATATCCCCAGCGGCTCTGACCGAAACCAAATGCGAATTTAGGCGGGATATAGCTTCTTCCGATGATTTTGCGGAACTGTTTTACGATATCGTAAGGGGTTTCACCCTCGATCACATACAGATAAAGATCTGCATCCTCACAGGTGATCTTTAACTGGGAAGAGAGTGTGTAACCGATATCAAACTTCAGTTTTCCGGGATAATCAACGAAGAGACCGAAAGTCTGTTTTCCGGAGATTACGATGAAGTTGTGTGCTCCGTAGAGGGAGATTTTATCTTCTGTATGGTTTGGCTGGTCGGAACAGTTGCTTTCATAAACGTATCCACGTTTGTTGATTCCGCGGTTTGATTCGCCCAGACCATAGACAACATCGTTGTCATCCATGTCATAAGTAAAAGAGAAGCCGTTCTCTGTGGAGATAGTTCCGTATGCAGGAGTCCCCTCAGAAGCCGGGATGGAAGTTACGATGGCATCGGTTTCAAATGGGGTTCCGTAAGTATATTTCTGAATCATTTTGTCATGTCCTCCTTAGGTTGAAAAATGTTAAATAAATAACTGAAACGATTAAGTACTATTGAAAAATACACATATGTTTTCCTTGATTTCATATTTACAATAATAGAGGTTTGGGTGAGGAAATGCTACTGAAATTATGACAAATTTATACGTTATTTTGACTTTTGCTCAAACTGTGAAGCAGTGATATGGGTATGGCAAGCAGTGGAGCGGCTGATCGTATCTGTTTGCGCTGTTAACTTATTGTGCTTTAATACTTTATCTTAATAGAATTTTTCTGTACATACGGTGAAAAAAGTGCTAAACTGTTATTATTACACGAAAGAAAGGTTTATTTAACATGCTTCAGACAATTGAATCCATCAATAACGTCGTAAATAATTTTATCTGGGGTGTCCCGGCTATGATCTGTATTATCGGCGTAGGGCTTTACCTGAGCCTGCGGACTGGTTTTGTCCAGATCCGCAAATTCCCGTATGCGCTTAAAACCACACTGGGAAGAATTTTTAAGAAAAAAGAGGCCTCTGACGGTTCCATGACACCTTTCCAGGCAGTCTGTACTGCGTTGGCAGGTACAGTAGGTACTGGAAATATCGCCGGTGTTGCCGGAGCTATCGCCATCGGCGGACCGGGAGCTGTATTCTGGATGTGGGTTTCCGCGCTCCTTGGAATGTGCACGAAATTTACAGAGGTTACCCTGGCAGTACATTTCCGTGAGAGAAACAGACATGGGGATTATGTAGGCGGACCTATGTATTATATTAAGAACGGATTGGGAAAGAACTGGAGATTTCTTGCAGTTCTTTATTCTGCATTCGGTGTACTGACTGTATTTGGAACAGGTAATGCTACTCAGGTAAATACCATTACAACAGCAATTGATACAGCTCTTATTAACTTCAATGTGATTTCAGAGTCTTCCACAGGCAGATTGAATCTGATCCTTGGAATTGTGATCACGCTGCTGGTTGGTATGGTACTGCTGGGTGGTATCAAGCGAATCGGAAGTGTTTCCGAGAAGCTGGTGCCGTTTATGGCATTGTTTTATATTGTACTTGCATTGGGCGTTGTGATCTTAAATATCGGAAGAGTTCCGGCAGTTTTCCATGATATTGTTTATGGAGCTTTTAATCCGTCAGCAGTGACAGGCGGTGTGATTGGAAGCTTTTTCCTCAGTATGAAAAAGGGTGTTTCCAGAGGTATTTTCTCCAATGAAGCCGGACTTGGTACAGGCTCTATCGCTCATGCCTGTGCGGATACAAGCAAACCTGTAAAACAGGGTATGTTTGGTATTTTTGAGGTATTTGCAGATACGATCGTGATCTGTACTCTGACAGCACTTGTGATCCTTGTAAGCGGCGTGCCGGTAAATTACGGTGCAGCGGCAGGTGCAGAACTTACAATTTCCGGATTTACTGCTACATATGGAGGCTGGGTTTCCATCTTTACGGCAGTTGCCATGTGCTGCTTTGCATTTTCAACGATTATCGGATGGGGACTTTACGGAGCTCGCTGCATTGAATTCTTATTCTCTGCAAAAGTTATCCGCCCATTTATGATCGCCTATTCATTAGTGGCAATCCTTGGTGCAACTGTAAATCTGGGACTTCTCTGGAGCATTGCTGAGACATTCAACGGTCTCATGGCAATCCCCAACTTAATCGGTGTATTCTTACTTTCAGGAACTGCCATTACACTTACAAAAGAGTATTTCGCACAGAAATGATAAAAACAGTCTGGAGAGTTTTCTTCAGGCTGTTTATTAGTTTACCTGATGCTTGATGTTAGGTTATTGTTCAGACCCTTGCATAGGGCATTAGTAAAAATGACGAATTTTAAATTTTTTTATTGATGTTATGTACTGTTTTTTATCCGTCATTTTTACTTTATCCACAACCACCCGGATTCGCTTTTTTGCGGCTTTTCCCTTATAATGTGTATATAGATTTCAACGATTTCAGGAGGGAAGTGAGTGGACATTGAACTTATTCTATTCACTTCCCTTTTGTATTTCATCAGGAGAAAGCAGGCATAGAATATTTTTACCATAAAAATGTGATGATCCAACTATGATCTGACAGAAAAATAACAGATTAAAATATAAATCAGCTGTTCTTTAAGTGAAAATGTTTTCAGTACTTCGTTCTTCCATACATCTTCAGGATAAACATCGCCCAGATAAGTATCCCGTCCACAGTACAGTCCATAAAGAAGCAGCCTTTTTCCCTCTCGGACAGCCTCCGGTTCCATGATTAGTCCCCAGCGAAGCTGATCCATCAGATGAAGATAAAGAGACACACATAAAACCAGATTGCTGTTTCTGTTTCGCGATAGAAGTATTCCTTCCAGCTCAGAAGCTTTCTTAAAACTAATATTGTATGCATGAAAAAGAATCTCATGCTCTGTATAAAAATCCCACAGAGTTCCCGGGGTGATTCCATATCTGCCAGTACGAACAAGAACCTGAAACTGTCTCGGACCACAGGCAGCTGTCTGTTTCATCAGGGCATGTTTTACTGCCATACGGACTGCCCTGCCAATCAGCTCTCCAAGCTTGGAATGTCCGGAGGCATCGGTAAGTGTCAGCTCTCCCTCCATAGCCGAGGCAATCACCATTCCGTCAGTACCAGAACCTGTCGCGATTTCTTCTGAATAACAGCTTCCAAGTAAGAGATGTGAAACGGCCGCTGCTTTTGCCTCCGAAGCAATCATCATTGAGCGGACCATGGCTGCCTCTGTAACATTCTGATTGATATAGATAAAAACATTGATCGTACCGGGTGGCAGCATCTCGTAAGCGCCGTTTCTTTCATAGTAAGAAGAAGGATCTCCCGGACACATTCCGTTTGAATCAATTCCCCCTGTAACAGCAGCAGTCACGGATAACTCCTGATAACAGATTTTCTCAACAGCACACAGTTCAGTCCATGCCGCTGTGCTGAGTGCGGTTGCTGTCTGCGGATCAATTCCCAGCTCTTTTGTATGAATGTTCAGGTCTTCCTCATAGGTGTTTCCAAGCATTTCACATTCATAGGCACCATTCATGCAGTTGATATTTAAAGCATGCGTGAGATGAGCAGTGATCCCGCCATTAAGAGGACTGGTGCTAAGAACCCTTGTTTTTCCCGGAAAAGAAAAAACAGTACATCCCTTCTTTTGAAAATAAGTAAAAGTATCATTCATAAACATTCCTCTTTTTTGTCTGTTCAATACAGATTTTGTTGTTATTAGGAAAAGTATTCTACTTTGAATCCTGACTGCTGGCAGTATCTGTCTACTTTAGAACCTTTATAACAGCGGATCGTAGCCGCTTTGTTGATGATCCATTCCCCGATAAATTCAGGATCATGGCGAATCTCCAGATACTGCAGGCGGTTACATCCATGAAAGATCCATTTTCCAAGGTATCTGACATTGGGCGGAATCACCACAGAGGTCAGATTACAGCACTTAAAAAAAGCACTCTCATCAAGAACTTCCAGCGAATCAGGCAGCTGCAGCGAATCCATTCCGCAGAAATAGAAAGCCTGCTTTCCGATAACCCTTAAATCCCCCCCCGGAAAAGAAATACAACTCAGTTTCTTACATTTATAAAAAGCCCTGTCATCGATTTCTTCCAGAGAGGCAGGGAAAACAACTTCCGTAAGAGTAGCGCATTCTGAAAAGGCATTCGGACCGATAAATGTCAGTTTGCTGTTCGGGGCGAACTCCAGACTGTTCAGTTTTCGGCCATTGTTAAATGCATTTTTTGGAATACTGGTAAGGCTGGCGGGAATTTTGACTTTTTTCAGAGAAATGCAGTCTGAAAATACCCCTATGCCAAGTTTTTGCAGATGTTCAGGAAGCTCTATTCTGCTTAACCGGGAACATCCCTGAAAGGCTTTGTTTCCAATCTGTTCCATTTCATAGGGAAATACCACAGAACGAATATCAGGTCTGTTAAAAAAGGTTTCTGCTGAGATAGAGCGGCAGTTTTGTGGAAGTTCCATATTCTTCTCAATATACTGTCCGCAGTTACGACGCGTAAGTGTCAGAGAATTTGACATAAAAAAATACTCCTTTGCTGATAGACAATGTTGTTTTCTCTGCATGGGAGTAGTATGGACTATGATAAAAATAACAAGGTACCGATAACTGCCGATGTTCTATATTCCTTAAAAGGAACAGAGAAAACATATGTAAGGATGATACTTCTGTAAAAAAGAGAACACTAAAGAAGATCACCCTTCCATTTCCTATTGCGTGTAGTTAATGGCGGCAGTTTATAGCAGGTATTCTGACTCACGCAGTAACGCCATGTCTCTCCTTCTCGCATAACGATGCAATGGATATGAGATATGGCTGCACGTATACAGCAGCACGACTGTTCAGGATTCTGACCTGATTCCCTCTTAGCTGAAAGTCCGACATTTCTATACCGTGACTGACAGAACTAAAAACCGGTAATTGTCAATGAATGTTCGATTAAATTGTATTATACACTTTTTTGGAGAAAAGACAACAATTTTTTGAGGGGGAGACAAAATCAGGGAGGGGACGCGCAGGGAAAGCGTTTCTTTTCTGTGCGCTGGTTATTGGATGTGTGGGGATTTGTATGATTTGCAGGTAATGTTTTTGGTTTTGAAATAGTAGTTGAATAGTAATTGAACAGTAATGTGTGAAATAGTGCTTGATTTTTGAAACAGCGTATTTTAGACTATAGATTATAGTGAAAATCTTATATTACTCGTGCCAGGTCTGGCGGTTCATAACGGGTTTCTCTGGCGTTCGCCGACATTTTCACAAAGATAATTTAAATTTTATAGTGGTAAAGCAAACGTTCCTGAATATTATAACATTCTGCCCGTTGGCTTTGCCTGAACGGGAGGTGGGAATAAAACAGTTCATGGTTGATTAAGGGTTGTTTTGGAGGTTCTCAAAGCTCTGGGAAAATGTTATAATAAGGAGGAATTAAATGAACAATACGATTTTTGATGATGTGTTCCGCACAATGGTTGAAAAGATACCACGGCTGGTTATACCATTGATCAATGAAGTGTTTCATACATCCTATCCGGAAGATGTAGAGATCACGCAGCTTCGCAATGAGCACCAGCAGGCGGACGGGGAGGTCATCACGGATTCCTGTCTTCTGATCGGGAAGAAGATGTATCATATTGAATGTCAGAGTACGGATGATACGACAATGGCAGTGCGTATGATAGAGTATGACTTTGCGATTGCTATTGAATATGCGGCAAAGCAGGGACGAAGGTATGAGATAGAGTTCCCGAGATCCTGCGTGTTGTTTTTGAGAAGTTCGGGGAATACGCCGGATTTTCTGGAAACGAATGTGATTTTTCCGGATGGGAGAAAGCAGATGTACCGCGTACCAACTGTAAAAATGGCTGATTATACAGCGGAAAGTATTTTTGAGAAAAATCTGCTGATGCTGCTTCCGTTTTATATCATGAGATATGAGAAAAGAGCCCATGATATGAGGGAGAATCCCCGGTTATTTCAGACATTGTTGAATGAGTATGAGGAGATACGTGTAAAGCTTGAAAAGGAACTGACAGGATCTGGAAGGTCGGAATTATATACGGATCTGATAAAACTGATTGTAAAAATCTCGGACTATATCTTCCAGGATGAAGAGAAGATCCAGAAAGGGATAGGTGATGCTATGGGTGGAAAAGTTTTGGAACTGGAATCGGAAAGGTTAAGAGCGGAAGGAAAAGCAATTGGCGAAGTCAGAGGAGAAGAACGCCTTAGTGTTTTGATTAATAAACTTATTCTTGATAAGAGAAATGATGAGATTCAGATCGTAGTGACAGATGCTAAAAAGCGCAGACAGTATTATGATGAGTATGGGCTTTAGAACAGAGTGTGGAAGATCATTCCTTTGATTTGTATATTCCACATTGTGGAGATTCTGTAAAAGAGTGTTTTCTCAGACGTATTCCGGGAATAATAAGGGAAGTAATTATTTGTATTACTATTCACTGGTAGTATCCCGCGAGGTGTTTTTTGTGAGCGAAGGTCACAGAAAACCCG
>ERZ838399.1057-NODE-1057-length-28641-cov-10.754040_pt1 | contig 28641 bp, 21 predicted proteins | sample MGYA00519683_ERZ838399 | MGnify/ENA primary metagenome ERZ838399 (study PRJEB31850, sample SAMEA3708833) | human gut metagenome | biome: human gut; feature: human-associated habitat; material: faeces | place: China | collected 2014 ...
GTACATCACAGGATATAGCAGAGGGCACTATGGAAAGCGAAGGTTCACTTATTCATATTCCAGAATATGGAAAGACTTTTACTGTCACTTTGTGATATGAAAAACAGACTAGTGGGACAGGTGCTGTGGCTGAATTAATGTTAAACTATTCGTAAAAGATGTATTTTGATAAATATTGATGACAATTTATCATTGAGGAGATAAATTACTTTGAAATATGGCCCCGAGGCGAGTTGCGCCGAGTGGGCCTTTCGTAGAACTATCAGGTTGCACTTACGTCTGATTGACAAACTCCTTCCGAGTGGTATAATAAAAGCCAACGTTACGTTTTGTGAAAGGGGAACAATTTTTTTTGAGAGAATTATTTGATATAACAAAATTCGATTTATATAAGGAAGACAATCGCCGAGAGGTGAAAAAGGCAAATGGAGGTTTACCAGCATCGTTATGGGATACATATTCAGCGTTTGCGAATTGCTATGGTGGAGTCATTATTCTTGGCGTTGCGGAGAATAAAGATGGTTCGTGGCGAACTACTGGATTAAGTATTGCCGATAAAAGTAAATTTTTAAAACAGTTTTGGGATACAATTAATAATAGGAAAAAAGTTAATGTTAATATTCTGAAGGATGATGATGTGGAAACCTACGATTTCAAAGGAGATTTGATTATCGTGATCTATGTTCCAATGGCTAAGCGTGATCAAAAACCTGTGTATATTAACGATGATCTGTTTGGTTCTACTTTTAGAAGAAATCATGAAGGCGATTATCGCTGCACACGTTTGCAAGTGAAAACGATGTTACGTGATCAGGCAGAAAATACAATGGACATGGAAATTTTAGATGATGTGCCAATGGAAGATTTGAATTATGAGACCATTCAGGGATATAGAAATCGTCATCGTATTTTAAAACCGGGACATCCTTTTGAGAGATTAAATGATGCTGAGTATCTTAGAAGCATTGGAGCAGCAGCAATTTCAAGAGAAGATAAGGAGTTACATCCAACTGCGGCAGGTATGTTAATGTTTGGAAACGAATATAACATTGTAAGACATTTCCCAGAGTATTTTCTTGATTATCGTGAAATGCTTGATCCGACAATCAGATGGACAGATCGTATCCAATCAAGTTCTGGGGATTGGTCTGGAAATTTATGTGATTTTTATTTCAGAGTGTACAACAAGATCAGTTTGGATATAAAAATACCGTTCGTATTGCAGGGTGGTGATCGAATTGAGGATACACCAGTTCATAAGGCACTTAGAGAAGCATTGGCCAACTGTTTAATTAATGCTGATTATTATGGAACACGTGGTGTGATTATTAAAAAGGAACCGAGAAGAATTATATTTGAAAATCCGGGGTATATTCGAACTGGAAAAATTCAGATGCGTAAAGGTGGAGAATCAGATCCAAGAAATAAGTCACTAATGAAAATGTTTAATTTAATAAATATAGGAGAGCGCTCGGGTAGTGGAGTACCTAATATATTCAATACATGGGAAGATGCACATTGGAAAGAGCCAACTATAGAAGAAAGATTTGCTCCTGATCGTACGATTTTGATACTTGAGTTTATAAAAAAACAAGCGACAAAAACAAGCGATAAAAAACAAGCGATAAAAACAAGCGATAAAAAACAAGCGACAAAAACAAACAATAATGTTGCAAGGATATATGAATATCTTTTACAATACGGTGAGGCTAAAACAAAGGATATTGCGGATTTTATCGGTTTAAGTACTCAGCGAACAAGAGTGATTTTGGCGATGATGGATGATATCGAGGTAATTGGTGCAAATAAGAACCGAAAATATAGAGTGAAAATGTCGGGCAGACCAGGGGAACAGGTACAGTAGCTGAATTATAGCTTTGCAAATAAAAAACAAAAGAGGAGGAACACAGTATGCTACCATCCATACTCGCTAAACAATTACAGAAAGGCATTGGGGATTATATTGAAACTACATTTCCGATGACAAACGAACCGTTTAAAGGTTCGATTCAAAAAATGCTGGCAGATAAAGGCTCAATTTATCATGAGCCTTATGTTGCTGTGCGTCTGCCGTTTCGTGTAGCGGAAAAGATGCCAACTTGCTTTGAAGCAATTCATCCTGCGTATCTTCCTTATGTACATCAGCAAAAAGCTTTTGAACGATTGACAGGAGATGATGGCAGATCTACGTTAGTTGCAACTGGCACTGGTTCTGGTAAAACTGAATGTTTCCTTTATCCGATTCTGGAATATTGTTATCAGCATCGTGGTGAACGAGGAATAAAAGCCCTTATTATTTATCCAATGAATGCTCTCGCAACAGATCAGGCGAAACGTATTGCGGAACTGATTTACGAAAGCGCTGAACTGCGTGGAAATGTTACGGTAGGCATGTATGTTGGTGGTCAGGAGCATACACCAGCTCGTACAATGAGTGAACATGGTGTTATCACAGATCATGAGACGATGCTTAATAATGCACCAGATATTTTGATGACCAATTATAAGATGTTGGATTATCTGCTAGTTAGACCGAAAGATGCTTCTTTATGGCAGGATAATAATACTGAGACTTTGAAATATATTGCAGTTGATGAACTGCATACATTTGATGGAGCACAAGGTACGGATTTAGCTTGTTTACTTAGACGTTTGAAGCGTCGCCTGGGAATTTATGGTGGATATCTGTGCTGCATTGGTACGTCTGCAACTATGGGTTCAAAGGAGAATAACAGCAATATTTTAAGTTACGCAGAGGAAATATTTGGTGAGCCGTTTGACAGGGATGCAATTATTACAGAAGATCGCTTAAGTGCGAAAGAATTCTTAGATGACATTGATGTAACGGAATTTGCGATGCCGACATTAGAACAGGCTATTGAATTGGATAAGCTGTCAGCAGAAGATGATCTTTCCGCTTATTTGCAAAGTGCAGTAAAAGATTGGTTTCCGAATTTTTCTTTTGATGTTCTTGAAGATGAGGGCAGAATACAGCTTGGTCATGAGCTGCTTCATCATAGCTTTATGCAATCAGTTATCAATCTGACTGGCGGTACATATTATCAGGCTTCCAAAATAGCAGAAGAGTTGCATGCCCATTATCCAGAAATGAAAACGTTTTCTGATGCAGCTACTGTTATCAATTCACTATTTGCTTTAATTTCTCATGCAAGAACTGGCAAGGTAGGAAAGCTGCGCCCATTTTTGAATGTTCAGGTTCAGCTATGGATGCGTGAGCTTCGCCGTTTGGTTGCAAAAGTGGATCCGAAAGAGGTTAAGTACGAGATTGCGCATGATTTGAATAAGCAGCAGGCAAAACAGTATCTTCCTGTTGTAAATTGTCGTGATTGTGGCATTACTGGTTGGGTATCCATACTTAATGAGCGCAACAATGCTACCATGACTAATTTGGAATCGTTCTATAATTTGTACTTCCGCGCAGATGACAAAATCGTGATGATGTTCCCTCATTCTCACGATGCACGTGTTTTGGGTATGATTCCTGCAAGGATTTGTCCCGACTGTATGCAAGTAAAACTTGGTGAGGACGGGACAGATGAGTGTATTGACTGCGGTGTTAAGATGATTGACATCATGATTTTAAATTCGCCTCAAACTTCTGGTACTAAGAATCATAAGCAGTATGTTTGCCCTTGCTGTGGCAGTCGTCGAGGTCTTGCGTTGATGGGTCTTCGAAGTGCAACAGAAATTAGCGCAAGCATTTCTCAGATGTTTGCATCTAAGTTTAATGATGATAAAAAGACATTGGCGTTTTCAGATAATGTTCAAGATGCTGCGCATAGAGCAGGATTTTTCAATTCAAGAACTTGGCGCTTTGGTCTTAGAACTGCGATTCAAAAATATTGTATGGAAATTGGATCAGGTCAAAATCTTGCCGATTTTCAGGAGGGCTTTTTAGATTATTGGCATGAGCGCATGACGGATGAGCAATTTGTGAGCTTCTTTATTGCACCTAATTTGACTTGGAAGCACTCATATGAAGATATGGTTGAGAAACGCAGGTTGGGTAATGATAGACAGGCACAGCTATTGATTTATGAAATTGAACAGCGTATCAAATATGAAATTATGCTTGAGTTTGGTCTTAATGGCAAGATTGGGCGAACTCTTGAAAAATCGAATTGTTCAGTTATTTCTTTTGCAGTGGAAGATGTTATTCGAATTGCGAATGCTGTACAGGAACGAACTGTCAATGAGCTTGGAGTGTTAACAAATGAAAGAATTGAGTCGTTTCAGCGTATGGTGATTGGATACTTGAATTTGATGCGTATGAATGGAGCGTTTGAAGATAAGGTATTTGATGAATATACAGTGAGCGATGGAAATAACTATATGCTGACAAATGATAGAAAAAGTTGGCTTCCAGGTCGTCAAGTCGGTCGAAATACACCTCGCTTTCTTGCAGAACATATTGGCAAAGGGCGTTCTTCTTTGGAATTTGATTCACCTGTTGCAAATAAGTACGTGGATTGGATTGCGTCTTGCTGTAGTGAAGTGATGATTGAGGAAAGTAATTTTTATGCGGTCAGCAAGTTTATTTTGGAAGAAGCTTTAAAATTGAATGTTATATCTTTGATTCCTTCTTCAGTTAATTACAGAATTTATGGATTAAATAAAAAACACGTCTTTATTACAGATTCTGTGATGCAGATGCGTTGTGAGAAATGTGGTTCTATATATGCTGTTTCAGCAGAAAATGCAAAGTTTTGGATTGGAGCGTCTTGCCAGAGAAATGTTTGTGACGGTTTTCTGGAAGAATATGAGACAGGAGAAATTAATTATTATGGGCGCCTTTATCGTGCAGGTGATCTTGTTCGCATTAATGCAAGAGAACATACAGGTTTGTTGGAACGCCCGGATAGAGAGTTGCTTGAATTTGATTTTAAGCGAGGAAAAGATACACAGGAAATTTGGGATCCTAATGTACTGTCTTGTACGCCAACACTGGAAATGGGTATTGATATTGGTGATTTATCTACTGTTATTTTGTGTAGTATGCCGCCAGCACAGAGTCAATTTTTGCAGAGAACTGGTCGTGCCGGCCGTAAGGATGGTAATGCATTGACGTTAGCGATTGCGAATGCAAGACCACATGATTTATATTTTTATGCGGATCCGTTGGATATGATTACTGGAAAGGTAAAAGAGAAAAAAGTAAGTGTTCTGATGTATGTACTTGCTGTACTCTTTATTCTGAAGTATATTTTCCTGTAAAAAGAAGCGGGAAGAAGAAAATCAAAAAGAGGATGTATCCCCGGAATGGTGGGGATACATCCTCTTTGTCTTTCATCCCACAGAACGGAATGAAAGAGACTGATGCAGGTGTCAGGGCCTTGTCTTATACAGGAACAAGCCTCCGGTTCGTTGCCATGTGCAGACTAAAGCAGGGCTTCAAACGTATCATAGAAAGTCGGATAAGATACATCTACGCACTTACTGTCAAGAATCTTTGTATTGCCCTCGGCAACCAGAGCTGCGATACTGAAGGCCATGGCAATCCGGTGATCCAGCAGCGTATGGATGGAAGTTCCGTGGAGAGGATTTCCGCCGTGGATGATCATTCCGTCATCTGTCGGAGTGACATCAGCTCCCATTGCTTTCAGGTTGTCTGTTACGGTTTCGATGCGGTCGGTCTCTTTGACTTTCAGTTCTGCTGCATCTTTGATGACCGTCGTTCCTTCTGCTACGGCTGCCATGACTGCAATGACAGGAATCTCATCAATGAGTGTCGGGATGATGTCCCCTTCAATCGTTGTTCCGTGGAGTTTACTGGTGCGGACGAGGATATCAGCGATCTTTTCTCCCCCTTCGGTTCTTTCATTTAATAAAGTGATATCACCACCCATGTCTTCACATACTTTCAGGATTCCGGCACGGGTCGGATTGATGCCTGTATTTTCAATCAGGATTTCTGAATCCGGTACGATGAGTCCGGCCGCAATAAAGTATGCAGCAGAAGAAATATCTCCCGGAACGGTGATCTTCTGTCCGTACAGATCCGTACATGGACGGATGGAGGCGGTTGCCTTTGTACTTCCGATCTCATAAGTAGAGCGGATGTCAGCACCAAATTCCCGGAGCATCAGTTCTGTATGGTTTCGGGAAAGACTTGGCTCTGTGACAGAAGTTTCTCCGTCAGCATAGAGTCCGGCAAGAAGCAGACAGGATTTGACCTGGGCACTGGCAACCGGGGAATCATAGTGGATTCCGTGGAGCTGTGCCGGAGTGATATACAACGGTGCACAGCCATTCTGAAGCACACTGGCGATGTTGGCTCCCATGGAGGTCAGTGGTTCAATGATCCGCTTCATCGGACGGGAATTTAAAGATTTGTCCCCGGAAAGTTCAGAGTTAAAAGGCTGTCCGGCAAGGATACCGGAAATCAGTCTTGTAGTTGTTCCACTGTTTCCGACATCCAGAATGGAAGACGGGGCATTCAGTCCGTGAAGTCCTTTTCCGTGGACGATCACTTTTGACTGGGAGAGATCTGTTTCAATCTCAATTCCAAGGGTTGAAAAACAACGGATGGTAGCAAGACAGTCCGCACCGGAGAGAAAGTTGTGAATTTCCGTTGTACCGTTGGCAATCGAACCAAACATCACGCAACGGTGGGAAATCGATTTATCTCCCGGTATCGTAACCTTTCCTTTTAATCCGCTCATACTGCATAATTCCATAATAAAAATCCTCTTTCTGTAATATTTTGGTATAGATGATCTGACGGGATCTGCTCAGACTTCATAAATCACATAGCGGTATTTCTGAAGCAACTTTGAGGCGTTGGCGGCAGAATCTTCATCATAAAATTCGATCCGGAGAACCCCTTCTTCAAATTCACGGTTGTGGATGATCCCAATATTTTTAATACTGATATGATTGCTGGCAAGGATTGTGGCAATCGTAGCGATTCCTCCTGCCTCATCAATGATATCACAATACAGTGCGAACTGCTTTTTGATCGGCCCTGCGGAACTGTTCGGCATGGAGTTGCGGTAATCCCTTGAATCCTCGAACATAGAATATAACGCAGTCTCATTTTCAGCATCAATCTGCTCCTTTGCCTGCGTGAGGGCTTCAATATAATGACCGAGAATGTGGGAAATATTCTCCCCGTTCTTCAGGCAGATCTGCTGCCACATCACCGGTGAGGAAGAAGCGATACGGGTAATATCTTTGAATCCACCGGCAGCGAGTGCCTTCATCAGTCCGTCCTCTGTATCGGTATCATGGACAAAATTCACAAGTGTTGATGCAATAATATGCGGCAGATGACTGATCGTTCCGGTAATAATATCATGCTCATTATAATCAAGAATGACCGGGAGTGCCTTCAGGGAGGTCACAAACTCTTTATACGCACTGACCTTTTCTTTGGCTACTTTTGCAGTAGGTGTAAGAATATAATATGCATTTTCAATGAGATGAGCTTTTGAATTCATAAATCCGCTCTTTTCAGAACCTGCCATCGGGTGTCCGCCAATGAAAGATTCTTCCATACCGAGGCGGATAACTTCTTTGTGGATGGATGTCTTTACACTTCCGACATCAGTTAAAATACAGTCACTGTCGATCAGACTTTTCAACTGGGAGAGGTAGGCGGCATTGTAATTGACGGGTGCACATAAGAAAATATAAGTGCAGCCACGGAAATTATCATCGATTGATGAGCAGGCAGTATGGATCGTTCCCTCCTGTACTGCAAGTGCCAGAGATTCTTTATTTTTATCAAAAGCAATAATATCATACTCAGGATAATACTGGCGGATTGCTTTTGCAATCGATCCGCCGATTAGTCCGAGTCCGATAAATCCGATTTTTTTTGAAGTCATAATAGATAGTCCTTTCTGTAAATCATAGTTGATGCAATAGAAAATGACGCATCAATATACTTATTTTAACACGTCAAAGTATAAAAGTAAATTATTCTTGCCGCAGAGAAAAGACCGGAAAACCAGAAATAAGTTTTGATTATGACAAAAATATGGAATATGTGAAAATTAAATAAAATAGTTGTAATTATAATGATATTTTAGTATAATTTACCCATGGCTTGTATATCCGGTTGAAAAAAGGATATACAGAATAACCACATTACAAGGAGGCAGCAGCATGAAGGTTTACAGAACAGACGAAATAAGAAATGTAGTATTACTTGGACATGGCGGAAGTGGCAAGACAAGTCTTGTCGAGGCGATGCTGTATGTATCAGGTGCAACGAACCGTATGGGTAAGATCGCAGATTCCAATACTGTAAGCGATTTTGATAAAGAGGAACAGAAGCGTGGTTTCTCGATCGGCACAAGCCTTATACCGATTGAGTGGGAGAAAGCAAAGATCAATATTCTTGATACGCCGGGATATTTTGATTTTGTAGGTGAAGTGGAAGAAGCGGTCAGTGCGGCAGATGCGGCAGTCATCGTTGTATCAGGAAAGGCAGGAGTTCAGGTAGGAACGGAAAAAGCATGGGAACTCTGTGATAAATACAATCTTCCAAGGATGATCTATGTAACGGAGATGGATGTGGATGATGCAAGTTTCCGTCAGGTAGTGGCAGATCTGACAGAAAAGTACGGAAAGAAGATCGCACCACATTTCCAGCCGATCCGTGAGAATGAAAAACTGGTCGGATATATCAATATCATTAAGAATGCAGGAAGACGTTATACCGGTCTGGGACAGCGGGAAGAATGTGAGATTCCGGATTACTGTAAACCGAACCTGGAGATTCTCAGAGATTCTCTGATGGAGGCTGTTGCCGAGACAAGTGAAGAGTTTATGGAGCGTTATTTTAATGGAGATGAATTTTCCGTAGAAGAGATCCGTGCAGCGATGCGTACAGAGGTAATGGATGGAGATATCGTACCGGTAGCTATGGGATCAAATCTCCAGGCACAGGGAGTTGCGAACCTGCTGTCAGATATTGTACGTTTCTTCCCAAGCCCGGATAAGAGAAGCTGCGTGGGAATCAACCGCAGAACGAATGAGATCTTTGAAGCAAATTATGATTTCGCAAAATCAAAGACGGCTTATGTATTTAAGACGATGGTGGATCCGTTTATCGGAAAATACTCTTTCGTAAAAGTATGCTCAGGAGTACTCAAAGGGGATGACGTTCTTTATAATGCTGATACGGATGCAGAAGAGAAGCCGGGGAAATTATATACTCTGTGCGGAAATAAGCCATCGGAAGTATCAGAACTTTTTGCAGGAGATATCGGGGCGATCGCAAAGCTTACGAATACAAGAACCGGAGATACCTTATCAGTGAAGAATAATCCGGTATCGTATGCAAGGACAGATTTCTCTGTGCCATATACATATATGAAGTATCGTGTAAAGAATAAAGGCGATGAGGATAAAGTATCTCAGGCTCTTGCAAGGATGACAGCAGAGGATATTACCTTAAGAACGGTGAATGATAGTGAGAACAGGCAGTCACTTCTGTATGGTATGGGCGAACAGCATCTGGAGATCGTGGCAAGTAAGCTTGCATCAAGATACAAGGTGGAGATCACACTGGAGACTCCGAAGGTTGCTTTCAGAGAGACGATCCGCAAAAATTCAGACGTGGATTCCAAATATAAAAAGCAGAGCGGAGGTCATGGACAGTACGGTCATGTTAAGATGAAATTTGAGCCTTCAGGAGATCTGGAAACTCCATTTGTATTTGAAGAGTGCGTGGTAGGAGGAGCGGTTCCGAAGAATTATTTCCCGGCAGTGGAAAAAGGCCTTCAGGAATCTGTTGTAAAAGGACCACTGGCAGGCTATCCGGTTGTGGGTGTGAAAGCAACGCTTTATGATGGATCTTACCATCCGGTAGATTCCTCGGAGATGGCATTCAAGACGGCAACGATCCAGGCATTTAAGAAGGGATTTATGGAGGCTTCACCGGTTCTGCTTGAGCCAATCGCATCTCTGAAAGTGACAGTGCCGGATGATTATACGGGAGATGTCATGGGAGATCTGAACAAGAGACGTGGGCGTGTGCTGGGAATGACTCCGGTTGCGGGCGGTAAGCAGGTGATCGAGGCAGATATCCCAATGACAGGATTATTTGGTTATTGTACAACGCTTCGCTCCATGACGGGTGGAAGAGGAACTTATGCATATACTTTTGCAAGATATGAGCAGGCTCCGTCCGATGTTCAGGAGAAAGAGATTGCAGCAAGGGCAGCAGACGAATAGAACGGATTTTTTGAGGGGATGATGAGATAGTGAAAGAAAAGGGAGTGTGTCTGAACGGGCATACTTCCTTTTCAGGTTAAGAAACTGTCAATTCTGTTGTACTTTCAATATAAAGGTGCTATAATTGCTCTGTTTACTGCACGGGAGATGTGCAGCAGGCAGGAAAAATGAGACGATATTGAGGGAAAAGAAATGAAGATTATTATTATCGGTGACGGAAAAGTTGGGTATAAGCTTGCCCGGCAGCTTTCCACCGAAAAATATGATGTTGTACTGATTGACAGTGATGAGAAGAAGCTGAAATTTGCAACAGACCATCTGGATATTGCGTGTGTGGCGGGAAATGGTGCAGACGCAGAAGTTTTAAAGCAGGCAGATATCGCCCATGCGGATCTGGCTATCGCATGTACTTCAGAGGATGAGTGCAATATGCTCAGTTGTCTGATCGCAAGGAAACTTGGAGCAAGACATACGATCGCCCGTGTCCGTAACCCGATTTATTATCGCCAGATCGGACTCTTAAAGGAAGATCTTCATCTTAGCATGGCAGTGAATCCAGAACTGATCGTAGCTGATGAGATCAGCAGGCTTCTGATATTCCCGGATGCAAGTCAGATCGAGACATTTGTTAAGGGGAGAATGGAACTGTTGGAACTTCCGGTCAGTGCGAACGGAGTTTTGGAAGGAATGCGGTTATCTGATATGTATAAAAAGTTTCAGATCCGTCTGCTTGTCTGTGCAGTTGAGCGTGGAGAAGATGTGAGGATCCCTGATGGAGAATATGTCCTGAAAGCAGGAGATCGTCTGCATATTGCAGCATCTCATAAAGATCTGGAGCGTTTTTTCAAAGCCAACGGTAAGAGAAAAGAAAAGATAAAAAAAGTGATCATTTGTGGCGGAGGAAGAGTCGGATATTATCTGGCAGCCCAGCTGTCCACTCTCGGGATGCAGGTAAAGATCATTGAAGAAAATGCGAGACGCTGTGAGGAATTGTGTGAGCTGCTTCCGAAGGCAACGATCATCAATGGGGATGCAACAGACCAGGATCTTCTTGTGGAAGAAGGGGTGGAGGAGGCAGATGCCTTTGTTGCCCTGACCGGGATGGATGAGGAAAATATCATCCTGTCTTTGTATGCAAAGAGTCAGAATGTGGACAAGATCGTTGCAAAAGTCAATGAAGACCGCCGTGCGAGAATGGTAGAAGAATTTGGAATTGACAGTATTGTATCTGTCAAGACGGCAACTGCGGATGCAATTATGAGCTATGTGCGGGCAAGAAAAAATTCCCAGGCAAGTGCCAATATTGAGACGATGTATCAACTGGTAGATGATAAGGTAGAAGCTTTAGAATTTATAATAAAATCTGCAACAGAATATACAGGAATTCCTCTGAAAGATCTGGCACTTAAGCCGAATAATCTGATCGTATGTATTGGACGAAAAAGACAGATCATTCTGCCAAGTGGAGAAGACTGTATTGAAGTTGGTGACAGTGTGGTTGTTATTACGATGGAGAAGCAGATTGAAGATATCAGGGATATAATGATGTAGGTGCAGTGTGATGAATAAAAGAATGATTTTTTACATTTTGGGGAAAATGATGGGAGTTGAGGGAATTGTCCTTTTGATCCCGGCATTTGTTTCCCTTCTCTATCAGGAAAAAAGTGGATTTTCTTTCCTGATCGTATCGGCAGTCCTGATACTGATCTATTTTGTACTGGGAAGAAAAGAACCAAAGTCAAAGCGGATCTACAGTAAAGAGGGATTTGCGATCGTAGGACTTGCATGGCTGTTATGGTCAGCATTTGGAGCATTGCCTTTTGTACTCAGTGGCAGTATCCCACATTATATTGATGCATTTTTTGAGACTGTGTCGGGATTTACGACAACCGGATCAACGATTTTGACAGAGATTGAGATTCTTCCGAAAGGAATTGCGTTTTGGAGAAGTTTTACGCACTGGATCGGTGGAATGGGAGTACTGGTCTTCGTTATGATGATTACCTCTCTGGATGATGATAATGCCATGCCGCTGATGCGTGCGGAAGTGCCGGGACCGGAGGCAGATAAGCTTGTTCCGAAGGCAAGACGTACAGCAAAGATCCTGTATGGAATGTATTTTGCATTGACGGTAGTGGAGACAGTCTTTTTGATGGCCGGTGGCATGAGCTTTTATGATGCGTTGCTTCATGCGTTCAGTACAGCAGGAACTGGTGGATTTTCAAATAAAAATGCAAGTGTAGGATTTTTTGACAGTGCATATATTGATGGTGTGATTACAATTTTTATGATTTTATTTGGAATTAACTTCAATCTGTATTTCCTGTTCCTGTTAAAAGAGTGGAAGACGGCACTGAAAAATGAAGAATTATGGGTTTATCTTGGCATTATCGGTGCATCAATGGCTGCAATTACCGGAAATATTCTCCACATTTACGGAAATATTTTCCGGGCATTCCGGTATGCATCGTTTCAGGTAGCATCGGTGATCACGACAACCGGATTCTGTACTGCGGATTATGATCACTGGCCGGAACTGTCGAAGATGATCTTGCTGTCGATCATGTTCGTGGGAGCATGTGCAGGTTCTACCGGGGGCGGGATCAAGGTGAGCCGTCTGATCATCCTGTGGAAGTCTGTCCGTCAGGAAGTACGGAAAATCCTGCATCCGAATGCGGTGACGGTGATCCGGGTCAATGGAAGGAAGATTGGTCAGGATACGCTGAGAAATGTAAATATTTATCTGGCTTGTTACGTGTTGATCCTGGTTGTATCAACGCTTCTTGTATCCATTGATAATTTTGATTTTGCAACTTCATTCAGCGGAGTTCTGACAACGCTGAATAATGTAGGACCGGGAATTTCACAGGTAGGACCAGTTATGAATTTCCATAAATTTTCAGTTTTATCAAAGCTGGTCTTCAGTTTTGATATGCTGGCAGGAAGACTGGAGATATTCCCATATCTGTTACTGTTCTCACCGGATTTGTGGAGAAGAAGATTTTAATGAATTTGAATGCGGGAAATTTTGTCGGTGACAGCTTATCCCGCATTGATTTTATAAGGAAAGGGAAAAAGAAACTATGAAAAAAGTAAAAGGAAAGATCCTTGGTGTGATCGGCGTGCTGGCAGTGCTTGGAATTTATTATTACGCGGCACTTCCTGCTTTTAATATCCATTCAATAGAATTCTGGATCTTACTGATTGTCCTGCTGGTACTGGCAGCGGCAATTTATGGAAAAATTGCAAAAGTAAAGTCGGATAAGATCAGAAAATCTAAAGGGATGAGAATATTCTTCAGTCTGATCCTGATCGTGATCGGCATATGGGCTGTGGGAGCATTGCTGTCTTCACCGATTGTGAATGCCGGAAAATATCAGAAGCTGATGGCTGTGGAGAACGGAGAATTTTCAAAAGATATTGAGGAATTGTCTTTTGACCAGATTCCTCTTCTGGATAAGGATTCAGCAGAGATCCTTGGAAACCGGAAAATGGGAAGTATGGTGGATATGGTATCTCAGTTTGAAGTGGATGAACTGTATTCACAGATTAACTATCAGGATCGTCCGGTGAGAGTGTCACCTCTGAAATATGCAGATCTGATCAAGTGGTTTACCAACCGGAAAGAAGGAATCCCGGCATATATCAAGATTGACATGGCAACACAGAATACCGAGCTGGTAAAACTGAAAGAAGGAATGAAGTATACAACCAGCGATCATTTCAACCGGAATATTTACCGGCATCTGAGATTCGCTTATCCGACCTATATTTTTAATGAACTGAGCTTTGAAGTGGATGAAGAAGGAGTTCCGTACTGGATCTGTCCGGTGAGAAAATACAACATCGGATTATTTGGCGGAGCTACGGTGGAACGTGTTGTATTATGTAATGCCATTACCGGGGAAATGGAAGATTATAAAATTGAGGATGTACCGCAGTGGATCGACCGTGCATATTCTGCAGATCTTCTGATTTCGCTGTATGATTATTATGGTACTTTGAAGCATGGATTCCTGAACAGTGTACTGGGGCAGAAGGACTGTCTTGAGACAACAGATGGATATAATTATCTTGCGGTTGATGATGATGTGTGGGTTTATACGGGAGTAACTTCCATTACCGGGGATCAGTCAAATGTCGGTTTCGTCCTGATGAATCAGCGGACAATGGAGACGAAATTTTATGAGATCGAAGGTGCAACAGAGACTTCGGCGATGTCATCTGCAGAGGGACAGGTACAGAATTTGAAATACAGTGCGACATTTCCACTGTTGCTGAACCTTTCAGGAGAACCGACCTACTTCATTGCATTGAAGGATGATGCAGGACTGGTAAAGAAATATGCCATGGTCAATGTGCAGAAATATCAGATTGTGGCACTCGGGGATACAGTCAGCGAGTGTGAAGAATCCTATACCAATCTGATGTATAAAAATGGAATCAAAACGGAAGCAAAGGATACCCGTACCGTAGAATCCATCAAAGGAAAGATCACTAAGATCGCACAGGGGGTTGTAGACGGAAATTCTCATTATTATCTGATGCTGGAAGGATCGGATGAGATTTTTGATGTATCGGTTGTGGATTTTATTGACATTATCCGCTACAATGTGGGCGATGAAGTGACGGTTGAATATAAGGAAGGGGAAAAGGCAAATACGGTTCTTTCTCTGACCGGGGATCCAAAATAGTCAGCGAGAACAGAATTTAACAGAAGACGGCGAATAAAAAAAGTCCATCGGAGTATCTTATAAAAGAGAGATTCCGATGGACTTTTCAGTTGCCATATACAACAAAAAGATCCGACAGGACTTTTTAGTTGAATCAGGATATCAGAGAACGGTACATTCCAGAGAATCAATATCCGGGATTTCGTTCTTATCTGCACTGACGCTGAGATAGAAATCAATATTATTCTCAGAAGAAATCTTGTTCAGCTTCTGGATGAAAGACGGAAGACTTTCCAGAGTAATATTGGCCTGCTTTAAAATGCTGTCAATGAATACTGCCTGAATATCATGATTGCCTGCAGCCATACCATAGAGAAAACCGACGAATTCTTCAAGGGTAAGGATATCAGGATAATCTGCCATACGGATGACACGAATATTAAAGTCTACTGAATAAGTATCTTTATGACTTCTTTTGATGAATACGACATTACCGCTGGATGTCTTTACCTTTTCATTTGCAAGGTCGATCATTTGCTGGGTTTTTCCGCTGCCTCTCGGGCCTGTTATTAAATTTACCATGGCGACTCTCTCCTTTATGTAAGTAAGTATTTTTGAGACTGTATGATCGCTCAAATATTTATAAGCCTATTATACACTAAAGATATGTGAGTAACAACTAAAAAAGAGATAAAAATTTAAAAAAAATTATGCGGAATGACTATAAACAAATGAGAAAAGTTCTTAAAATGTATATTGAAAATCATTCTCAAGTATGATATCATAACATTGATTGAAAATCATTCTCAAAACCAAGGAGGAATCATGCCAACCGAAGTAATATCCTACTATCTGAAAAATGAAGACCGGCTTGTAAGGCTTGGATTTCAGGTCGCATTGCAGTGTGCCCCGGTGCTGAAGGGAATAAAAATTTCCTGCCTTATTTCTATGGATGCAAGACTTTGTCCGGGATTACCGGAGATACTGATGGGGACAGATTTAAAATATCACTGCCTGTCCTGTTCGCAAGGAAAATGCCTTGTCCTTTTTTATCGACCTGACGAACTGGAACAGTATTTAAAGAGAGCAGATGTCAGTCAGCTTGCACAGGAATATGGATATAAGAAAGAGCCGGCAGAAAAAATGCTGGAGCGGCTTTCACAGAGAGTGAAAGATTTTTCAGAAAAAGGAATGGGATTCCCTCATGAGATTGGGATGTTTCTCGGATATCCGGTAGCAGATATCCGAGGCTTCATTGAAAATGAGGGTAGAAAATATCTGATGATCGGATATTGGAAGGTATATAGTAACCTGTCGCAGGCAAGAATGATCTTCAAGGAATACGACCGTGCGAAAGAATGTGCGGTCCAGGAATATCTGACAGGGAAAAGTATCCGGGAGATTTCGATGAAAAAGAAAGATGGAGGAAGATAAGATGAGTATATCAGTTGTATATTGGAGCGGAACAGGAAATACCCAGGCTATGGCTGAAGCAGTAGCTGAGGGAATCAAAGCAGCAGGTCAGGAGGCAGAACTTCTGGAGGTTGGAAATGCTGATGCAGCAACGGTTGCAGCAGGAAATGCATTCGCACTGGGCTGCCCGTCCATGGGTTCAGAGCAGTTGGAAGAAGCAGAGATGGAGCCGTTTGTTGAGGAGATCGAGTCACTGGTATCAGGAAAGACAATCCTCTTGTTCGGTTCTTATGGCTGGGGCGATGGAGAATGGATGCGTGACTGGGCAGAACGCATGAAAAATGCCGGAGCAGTATTACTGCGTGAGGAAGGCATTATCACAAATGATGCACCGGAAGATGACATGCTGGAGGAACTGAAAGCAGCAGGTCAGGAGCTTGCACAGAAAGCGTAAAGCAAAGCAGAAAGTCAAAATTCTCCCCGATGCATAGTATAATTATTAGAAAAGGTCTGTTAATGAAGGGAGAATGAGAAGATGAATCGAATGATTTTAGCGGGAATTTTAATACCATTTGCCGGGACGACATTAGGCTCGGCGATGGTATTTTTTATGCGGAAAGAGATGAATGAAAAAGTGCAGAAACTGTTGCTTGGATTTGCATCAGGAGTTATGATCGCGGCATCAGTATGGTCGCTTCTGATTCCGGCGATCGAGATGGCAGAGCAGGAGAAGACGACTGCGTGGATTCCGGCATCAGTGGGGTTCCTTCTGGGGATGGGATTTTTGCTGCTCCTGGATACCATCACACCGCATCTGCATTTTACAGAAGATGAGCCGGAAGGAATCCCGTCTCATCTAAAAAAAACGACTATGCTTGTCCTTGCCGTCACGTTGCATAATATTCCTGAGGGAATGGCGGTCGGAGTGACTTTTGCAGGAGTTCTGACGGGAAATACAACGATGTCGATGGCGGGAGCATTTGCCCTGGCGATCGGTATTGCAATTCAGAATTTCCCGGAAGGGGCAATCATTTCCATGCCACTGCAAAGTCAAGGAATCTCAAAAACTAGAGCATTTGTATACGGGACACTTTCCGGGATCGTGGAACCGGTCGGAGCATTTTTGACAATTTTGCTGACGGGGCTGGTTGTACCGCTTCTTCCCTATCTGCTGTCATTTGCAGCAGGGGCGATGATCTATGTTGTGGTAGAAGAACTGATTCCAGAAGCACAGTCGGGGGAACACTCCAATATCAGTACGATCGGGGTGGCAGCCGGATTTGTCCTGATGATGATCCTGGATGTGGCACTGGGATAAAATACAGTAAAATGAAACTGATGAGTGACGATTAGAAAGAATTATAAGAAAAATGTCCAAAGATTTTCTGAAAATATTGCAATAGTCAGAATATCGTGCTAGACTGTACTTTGTTGTGCTAAAGCACAAAAGAGAAATACTCAGGAGAGTCTCTTTAAAAAGAGCGCCGAAGGTGTAAGCAGTGCTGCTACTTTGAAAAAAGAAGTTCCCGGCAGGGGCGGGAGGGCAGGAACTGCGAGTCTCTCAGGCAAAAGGATGGAGGAATAAAGGAATGTTTGCACAAATCAACGAACTCATCAAAGTAATTGATGATGCCGTGTGGGGTCTGCCATTGATCTGCCTCATCATGGTAACAGGTATCTTATTAACAGTCAGGCTTGGCGGAGTTCAGGTTCGGCATCTCGGAAAAGCTTTCAAATTCATGTTTCAGGATGAAGAAGACGGACATGGAGAAGTGACCAGTTTTGGAGCACTTTGTACTGCATTGTCTGCGACCATCGGAACGGGAAATATCGCAGGTGTTGCGACTGCGATCGCAGCAGGTGGCCCAGGAGCATTATTCTGGATGGTTGTTGCCGCATTTTTCGGAATGGCGACAAAGTATTCAGAAGGTCTTCTTGCAATCAAATACCGCACGATCGATCAAGACGGTCATGTTCTGGGTGGACCTTTCTATTATATTGAAAATGGAATGGGAAAGAAATGGAAATGGCTTGCCAAGATCTTTGCATTTTTCGGAGCAGGTGTAGGTCTGTTCGGAATCGGAACATTTACCCAGGTGAACAGTATTGCATCAGCGGTAAAGAATTTCTTTGATCCGGATATGGCACATACGGTAACTGTATTGGGAAATGATTATTCCATCGCAACTGTGATCGCAGGAATCCTGCTGACAGTTTTTGTAGGACTGGTTGTTATTGGTGGTATTAAGAGAATTTCAAAAGTTTCGGAAGTTGTAGTACCGTTTATGGCGGTTTTATATGTGGTACTCTGTCTGATTATTGTATTTACAAATATCAAGGCAGTGCCGGGAGCATTTGCTGAAATTATCAGCAGTGCATTTAACGGAAGTGCGTTGGCAGGCGGAGTTATGGGAAGTATGATCGTAGCCATGCAGAAAGGTGTGGCAAGAGGAATCTTTTCCAATGAATCCGGTCTTGGTAGTGCCCCGATCGCAGCCGCAGCAGCAAGAACAAAAGATCCGGTTCGTCAGGGACTCGTTTCAATGACAGGAACATTTATTGATACGATTGTAATCTGTACGATGACAGGACTTTCTATTGTAATCGCAGGATCATGGCTTGATCCAAAGCTGGAAGGTGTTGCAATTACAATGGATGCATTCCAGAAAGGACTGCCGTTCCCGGGATTCGTTGCTACTTTTTCACTGATGTTATGTCTGGTATTCTTTGCATTTACAACGATCCTCGGATGGGATTATTATGGAGAGCGGTGTGTGGAATATCTGTTCAACCGCAATAAAGCAGTAGTAAAAGGATACCGCTGGCTGTATATTCTGGCAGTATTTATCGGACCATATATGACGGTTGCTGCAGTATGGAATATCGCAGATATCTTTAATGCATTGATGGCATTTCCGAACCTGATCGCATTGCTTGCATTAAGTGGTATGGTTGTAAAGGAAACGAAAGAATTTCATGCAAAGCATAAAGGATCTTATTAATGATCAGAGTCTTAAATAGACATACAGTCTGAATTATCAGACAGTTTAAAGAATAATGAGATATACCCCCTGAGCAATTTTGAGAAGAATGCAGTCTGACCCGTTGAAAAGACGGGGACAGGCTGCTTTTTTTGTAAAATACGAAAAAATGGTTGACTTTTAAGAAAACTGATAATTATCAGGGGAAACAGATGATATTCCGAAAATACACTATCATGTGTTTTTCCCATTGCATTATACTATATTTTGTATTAGAATAGATTTCAGACAATATCTTGAAAGTGAGGAGACTGGTGGGATGAAGATTATCAAAAGGAACGGGTCAGAGGAAGTATTCGATATAAATAAGATCATTAAGGCTGTAAAAAAGGCAGATACAAATTCGGAAGAGAGAAGCTTAAGTGATGGTCAGATCGAGGACATTGCCGAGTATGTTGAATTTAAATGCAATAAGTTGAACCGTGCAGTATCGGTAGAAGAGATTCAGGATATGGTAGAGAACCAGATCATGGCGACAGGAGCTTTTGAACTGGCAAAGAGCTATGTCAGATACCGTTATAAGAGATCTCTTGTCCGTAAAGCCAATACGACGGATAACAGGATCCTTTCTTTGATCGAGTATAATAATGAGGATGTAAAGCAGGAAAATTCCAATAAGAACCCTGCAGTGAACAGTGTGCAGAGGGATTATATGGCAGGTGAGGTGAGCCGTGACCTGACAACCAGGATGCTGTTGCCGGAGGATATCGTGGAAGCCGACAGACAGGGAATCATCCATTTCCATGATTCAGACTACTATGCACAACATATGCATAACTGTGATCTGGTCAATCTGGAAGATATGCTTCAGAACGGAACTGTGATCAGCGGAACGATGATCGAGAAGCCGCACAGTTTCTCTACAGCATGTAATATCGCGACGCAGATCATTGCACAGGTTGCAAGTAATCAGTATGGTGGACAGAGCATTTCCCTGGCACATCTTGCTCCGTTTGTCCAGGTATCGAGGAATAAGATCCGGACAGAAGTGCTGGAAGAGATGAAGCTGGTCGGAACAGAGTACCCGGATGATATTCTGAATGAGATCGTGGAGAGACGTCTGAAAAAAGAGATCACGAAGGGAGTTCAGACGATCGAGTATCAGGTCATCACTCTGATGACGACGAACGGACAGGCTCCGTTCCTGACAGTCTTTATGTATCTGAATGAGGCAAAGAGTGAGTCAGAGAAGCGGGATCTCGCGATGATCATAGAAGAGACTCTGCGTCAACGTTATCAGGGGGTTAAGAATGAGGCAGGAGTGTGGGTAACTCCGGCATTCCCGAAGCTGATCTATGTACTTGAAGATGATAATATTGAAGAAGGAAGTGAATATTTCTATCTGACAGAGCTGGCTGCAAAGTGTACTGCAAAGCGTCTTGTACCGGATTATATATCTGAGAAGAAGATGAAAGAATTAAAAGAAGGCAACTGTTTCCCGGTTATGGGATGCCGGAGCTGCTTAAGTCCGTGGAAGGATGAGAATGGAAACTATCAGTTCTACGGCAGGTTTAATCAGGGCGTTGTAACGATCAACCTGGTGGATGTAGCACTTTCTTCCGGAGGTGATATGAATAAATTCTGGAAGATCTTTGATGAGCGGCTGGAGCTGTGCTATCGTGCGTTGATGTGCAGACATAACCGTCTGAAGGGCACGCTTTCCGATGCAGCCCCGATCCTGTGGCAGTTTGGAGCTTTGGCCCGTCTGAAAAAAGGTGAGCCGATCGACAAGCTTTTGTATGGTGGATATTCAACAATTTCGCTTGGATATGCAGGGCTTTATGAGTGCGTGAAGTATATGACAGGAAAGTCTCATACAGATCCCGAGGCAACTCCTTTTGCACTGGATGTCATGAAGCATATGAATGAAGCTTGTAATAAATGGAAAGAGGAGACGAACATTGCATTCAGTATTTACGGATCTCCGATTGAAAGTACGACCTACAAGTTTGCAAAATGTCTTCAGAAGAGATTTGGAGTGATTCCGGGAATTACGGACAAGAGTTATATTACGAACAGTTATCATGTATTTGTCGGAGAAGAGATCGACGCTTTTACAAAACTGAAGTTTGAATCCCAGTTCCAGGCTCTTTCAACAGGCGGAGCAATCAGTTATGTGGAAGTACCGGATATGAAAGATAATATTCCGGCTGTGCTTCAGGTAATCCGGTTTATTTATGAGAATATCATGTATGCAGAATTGAATACGAAGAGTGATTATTGTCAGGAGTGTGGATTTGATGGAGAGATCCAGGTTGTGACAGACGAGGAAGGAAAGCTCGTGTGGGAATGTCCTCATTGTGGCAACCGGAACCAGGATACGCTGAATGTTGCAAGACGTACCTGCGGATATATCGGAACTCAGTTCTGGAATCAGGGAAGAACCCAGGAGATCAAGGAGCGAGTTCTTCATCTGTAGAAGCAGGATAAAAGTATTGGGGTTGAACAAGGGAGATGTCCGGGTCTGTGCAGACAGATCCGGACATTTTCTCGTATAAAAGGCAGGAAAGAACATGAGGTATGGAGAAATAAAGAAGTGCGATATAGCCAATGGAGAAGGCGTCAGGGTTTCTCTTTTTGTTTCAGGCTGTACGCATCATTGTAAAGGCTGCTTCAATGAGGCAACGTGGGATTTTGATTATGGGAAAGAATTTACTCAGGAGACAGAGGAGGAGATCCTGAAGGCACTTGAACCGGAGTATGTGAACGGACTGTCAGTGCTGGGAGGAGAGCCATTTGAACCGCAGAATCAGAGAGTGCTTGTTCCGTTTCTGAAAAAGGTGAAAGAACGTTACCCCGGGAAGACAATCTGGTGCTATACGGGATATCTTTTTGACCGGGAACTCTGCAAAAAAAGCAGGGCAAGGTGCGAAGTGACGGATGAGATGCTGGCACTGCTGGATGTTCTTGTAGACGGACGTTTTGTGGAAGAAAAAAAGAATATCATGCTGTTGTTCCGTGGCTCATCCAACCAACGTCTGATTGATGTAAAAAAAAGTCTGGAACAGGGAAGTGTTGCAGAGTGGAACCCAACGATAAAAAGAGGAATTGACTGAAAAATAGAAGAAAAGTAAAAAAATAAAAGAAGGATAAAAGAAAGGCAGAAAGATGATATTAAAGAGAGCAAATGCATGGATTGAAAAATGGATCGCTTTTGTGACGCCAACCTGTCTTCTTCTGGGCGTCCTTTTCCCGGAGATTGCCGGCAGGGGTGTTGCCTATGTGCCGGTTGTCTTTGCATTTATGACATTTACGGGAGCGTTGAAATCTTCTTTTAAGGATATCGGGGCAGTCCTGAGAAAGCCGCTGCCGCTTCTGCTGATCCTGGTAGTTCTGCATGTGGTCATGCCGTGTGCCGCATGGAGCGTAGGAGAGATGTTCTTTGCAGGAAATCGGGAGCTGATCACAGGAATGGTTCTTGAATTTTCTGTACCGGCTGCTGTGGTTGGAATGATGTGGGTGTCAATCTATAAAGGGGACAGTTCCATCACGCTCTCTTTGTTGGTAATTGATACGGTCCTTGCACCATTGATCATTCCGCTGACGTTAAAGATTCTTGTAGGTGCCAGGGTAAAGATGAATCCGGCAGAAATGATGAAAGATCTGGTCTTTATGATCGCACTGCCGGCACTTCTGGCAATGTGCTTAAACCAGTTCAGTGGTGGAAAAGTGAAAGAAAAATGGCCGGGAAAGCTGGCATTCTGGTCAAAGCTGTGCCTGATATACTGTGTGATCTGTAATTCATCGAAAGTAGCACCTTATGTAAGACATATGAACCTGCAGAGAGTATTTGTGGCAGTCTGTATCATGATCCTTGCAGCGGCAGGATATGCCATCGGATGGGGAATCTCTGTTCTGTTAAAGCAGGATGAGAAAACCCGGATTTCTATGATCTATGGATCAGGAATGAGAAATATCAGTGCGGGGGCGGTGATCGCAGCAACTTATTTTCCCGGAGAAGTAATGTTCCCGGTAATGATCGGTACATTATTTCAGCAGGTACTGGCGGCGTGTTATGGAAGTCTGATCAAGAGGGTCAGGAATAGAGAGAAGGGTTGCAAAAAATAAGACTTGACTTATTTTAACATACTACATATAATAAATCATGTTGAGGTGAAAGCCTCCAATTTTGACTAACTTTGATACCTATGGATTGTTCGGTGCTAAGCACTCCCATAATCCATCCCACTATTCGCATATCACAGGATTAAAATTCCATTTTATGCTCAGATTGGGGCGGGTTCAAAGGTCTTTTATCCACTTATGAGCAGGCTCATATGGATTCATACCTTTTCACCCTGGTATCAGTATATTGCAAAAGCGAAGAAGAGGACTAGTAGGAAGATCCGTCTGATTTCAGAGAGCTGCCGGGTGGTGAGAGGCAGTATCATGGATTCTGAACTGACCTTGGAGTTCTTCTGCTGAACCGGGATGATCCAGGACAGGCAGAAGCGGGAGTTCCCGTTACAGAATCTGATGAGTGCATCTGCCGGATGGCGGATGAATAAGAGTGGTACCACGGAACTAAAGCCTTTTCGTCTCTTGATTTTGTGAGAGGAAAAGGCTTTCTTTATACCAAAGTATGCAGGAGAAACTGCCGGTGGCAGGTTGTCTGTACGTAATAATGAAAGAGAGGAAGAAGTACATGGGTACAAAGATTGTATACAACCATAAAGCGATTGAAAATAAATGGCATGAAAAGTGGGAAGAGAAGCCGGTAAATCCAAGAGTGGATGAGAATGGCAATAAAAAGCAGAAATATTACTGCCTGGATATGTTTCCGTATCCGTCAGGAAATGGTCTGCATGTAGGACATTGGAGAGGGTATGTTATTTCTGATGTGTGGAGTCGTTATAAATTGCAGCAGGGTTACTACATCGTTCATCCGATGGGATGGGATGCATTCGGACTTCCGGCAGAGAACTATGCAATCAAAATGGGAGTTCACCCGGCTAAGTCTACAGCGGCCAATGTTGCCAATATCAAGAGACAGATCAATGATATTGCAGCACTGTATGACTGGGATATGGAAGTAAATACAACAGATCCTGAATTTTATAAATGGACACAGTGGATCTTTGTAAAGATGTTCAAAGCGGGTCTGGCATATGAGAAGGAATTTCCGATCAACTGGTGTCCTTCCTGTAAGACAGGACTTGCAAATGAAGAGGTTGTCAATGGTAAATGCGAGCGTTGTGGTGCAGAGGTTACAAAGAAGAACCTTCGTCAGTGGATGCTCCGTATCACCAAGTATGCAGACCGTCTGTTGAATGACCTTGACAAGCTTGACTGGCCGGAGAAGGTTAAGAAGATGCAGGCTGACTGGATTGGTAAATCCTACGGTGCAGAGGTAAATTTCCCGGTAGAGGGAAGAGATGAGAAGATCACGGTTTATACAACAAGACCGGACACACTGCATGGAGCAACTTTTATGGTACTTGCACCGGAGCATGAACTTGCAGCTTCCCTTGCAACACCGGAGACAAAAGAAGCAGTAGAGAAATATATTTATGATGCTTCTATGAAGTCTAATGTTGACCGTATGCAGGATAAAGAAAAGACAGGTGTCTTCACCGGAAGTTATGCGATCAACCCATTAAATGGTAAAAAGACTCCGATCTGGCTGTCTGATTATGTACTGGCAGATTATGGTACAGGAGCGATCATGTGTGTACCGGCACATGATGACCGTGACTTTGAGTTCGCAACAAAGTTCAATATCCCGATCATCCAGGTTATTGCAAAAGACGGTAAAGAGATCGAGAATATGACAGAAGCTTATACAGAGGCTGCAGGAACCATGATCAATTCCGGTGACTGGAATGGTATGGAATCTTCTGTCCTGAAGAAAGAAGCCCCACATATTATTGAAAAAATGGGAATTGGACGTGCAACAGTCAACTACAAACTGCGTGACTGGGTATTCTCCCGTCAGCGTTACTGGGGTGAGCCGATCCCGATCGTTCACTGCCCGAAGTGTGGAAATGTTCCGGTACCGGAAGAAGAACTTCCGCTTCGTCTGCCGGAGGTAGAATCTTATGAGCCGACAGGAACAGGTGAGTCACCGCTTGCTGCAATTGACGAGTGGGTAAACTGCAAGTGTCCGGTATGTGGAAGTGATGCAAAGAGAGAGACAAATACCATGCCGCAGTGGGCAGGATCATCCTGGTATTTCCTGCGTTATGTAGACAACCATAATTCAGAGGCACTGGTTTCCAGAGAGAAAGCAGACGAGATGCTTCCGGTTGATATGTATATCGGTGGTGTAGAGCATGCAGTACTTCATCTTCTGTACTCAAGATTCTACACGAAATTCCTGTACGATATCGGTGCGATTGATTTTGATGAGCCGTTCCACAAGCTGTTCAATCAGGGAATGATCACCGGAAAGAACGGAATCAAGATGAGTAAATCCAAGGGAAATGTCGTATCACCGGATGATCTTGTACGTGATTACGGATGCGATTCCCTGAGAATGTATGAACTCTTTGTAGGACCACCGGAGCTGGATGCTGAGTGGGATGACCGTGGAATTGACGGTGTAAACCGTTTCCTGAAACGTCTGTGGAATATGTGCATGGAAAGCAAAGAGAAAGACATTCAGCCGACAAAAGAGATGATCAAGCTCCGCCACAGAATGGTATATGATATCACAACAAGACTGGAAAGCTTCAGCCTGAATACAGTTATTTCCGGATTCATGGAGTATAACAACAAGTTCATCGAAATTGCCAAGAAGGAAGGCGGAATCGATAAAGAGACACTGGAGACGATCGCAGTACTTCTTTCCCCGTTTGCACCGCATTTCGCAGAAGAGATGTGGGAACAGTTAGGTCATGTAGATACTGTATTTAAAGCAGGCTGGCCAAAATACGATGAAAATGAGATGAAAGATGACGAGATCAAGATCCCGGTACAGATCAATGGCAAGACAAAAGCTGTCATTGAGATCCCGGCAGATATCTCCAAGGATGGTGCAATCGCAGCAGGTAGAGAAGCGATCGCAGATAAGCTGACAGGAAATGTGATCAAGGAAATCTATGTGCCGAAGAAGATTATTAATATTGTCATGAAGTAGAGTTTTTGCAAATAAAAGAATGAATAATGGTACAGGTAATCTTTTGTTATCTGTACCATTGTTGTTTCTACAGAGAACGAATCGGAAAAGAGATTAAAAATACGGAGAATGGTTCGCCGTATTGTTTCTTTGGGGTCTTTGTTGATATTACGGAACAAAAAGAACATACAGAACTGGAAAAAGCAAGGGATGAGGCTCTGAGAAAGGCAGAAAATGCACTGAATGCGATTAATATGATTCCGGAATGAATGCACATATCTCAAAACCGATGGACCTGAATGCAATCAAAAAAATGGTGAGGATGGTGAAAGTATGAAGACGATTTTTTTAATGAGGCATGGAGAAACTTTATTTAATGTTATGGATGTGAATCAGGGACAGTGCGATTCACCGCTGACAGAAAACGGAATCAATCAGGCACTGGCAGCAAAAGAGTGGTTTAAGAATCAGAAAATCCATTTTGATTCTGTATACAGTTCTACAGCGGAGCGTGCATGTGATACAGCATGGCTGGTTTCCTGGATGCCTTATGAAAGAAAAAAAGGATTGAAAGAGATTTTCCTTGGAACAAAAGAAGCCTCACCGAACAGTGAAAATCCGGAATATCCTTATGGAGATTATTTTGTCCAGTTTGGTGGGGAAGATTTGGATGCTTTTACAGACCGTATTTATGGGGCTGTCAGAGAAATTGCAAGGGAAGATACCGGAGAAACAATTCTGATTGTGACGCATGGAATGGCAATGCGACGTTTCCTCAGGGCAGTTGGTTACCGGCAGGAAGGAACAGGCTTTATCGGAAACTGTGGGATTGTGCAACTCCAATATGAAGAAGATACATTTGAGGTCAGAAAAATAATCAATCCTGCAGGAACTGCACAAAATATTAATATTTTAGGAAAGTTCTGTGGGAAAAGAGATGTAGAACGGCTGACCAGTGAACAATTACAAAAAAAGTATGGGATTGCTCAGGCAGATGTTATGGTTCTGTTTGGAGGCAGTATTCTGGCAGGTGGAGATATCCTGGCAGAAGCGATAAAGGAAAAGATAGCAAAGCGATATGTGATCGTAGGTGGTGTCGGTCATACAACGGAAACTCTGCGGCAGAAAGTACAGAATGAATATTCGCAGATCAGGACAGAAAATCTTTCGGAGGCAGAGGTATTCAGCCGATATATCAGCGAGGTTTATGGATGTCAGGCGGATTTTCTGGAGAAAGATTCGACCAACTGTGGGAATAACATTACTTATCTGTTAGAACTTTTGAAAGAAAATAATCTTGCATGTGAGAGTATTATTTTGTGTCAGGATGCAACGATGCAGAATCGTATGGATGCGGGAATGAAAAAATATGCACCGGATATCAAAATTATTAATTTTGCATCCTACCGTGCGGAAGTAGTTCAGAAAGAAGGCAGGTTATCCTATATCAGACCGATCCATGGAATGTGGGACATGGACCGCTATGTTCAGTTGCTGATGGGAGAGATTCCAAGGCTGACGGATGATGAAAATGGATATGGACCGAAAGGAAAAGATTTTATTGCCCATGTGGAAATACCGGAAGAAGTAAAAAAGGCTTTTTCGGAATTGAAAGAAGTGTATGGGGAGAAGACGAGAGAGGCAGATCCGCATTACGCATCGAAATAAAAGAAGGAATAAGAGAAACCGGAAGTATCATGCCAGATCTGTAAGAAGTCTGGCAGGACACTTCCGGTTTTGAGATTCTATTTAGATTACTTTTTCATAGATAGATCTTTGTGGATGCATACCATAGGCCTCATAAGCAGTCACTGCGATCTGATTATGGCTCCATACAGTAGTAAAATCCTGCCAGCTTTTACTTTATAATTCTATATACAGAACTTTTTTTAGTATTATTTTGTTTTACTGCATATACTAAGAAAAATGATCAGGAGGTAGTAAAGTGAGCAGAAAAAGAAGAATGACAACAGAGGAGATTGAAAATCAGAAACGGATCGATGCCTGCGATTATCTGGCCAATGCAGTATCCACTCAGGATTGCACAGGACTGATTCCGTCAGCACCGGTCAGTGACGCAGAACTGGAGTCTTATGAAGAGGTGTATCATTACCAGCCTCCGAAGGTGAAGAAAAAATAAATTTGTATTTGTTGGGGTGATACGCTTGTAAAGCAAAAGACTTCTTTATGGCGAATCGGACGCGGAAATCAGAGATATTCCTTCGCGGTGCAGGCCCGCTTTACCTCAGCC
>ERZ838399.1080-NODE-1080-length-28122-cov-3.664731_pt1 | contig 28122 bp, 28 predicted proteins | sample MGYA00519683_ERZ838399 | MGnify/ENA primary metagenome ERZ838399 (study PRJEB31850, sample SAMEA3708833) | human gut metagenome | biome: human gut; feature: human-associated habitat; material: faeces | place: China | collected 2014 ...
CTTTGCGGTTTCACAGGTTTTCACATAATTTATTTGAAGTAGCACAATAGGTTAAATTATTATAATCGGTCTGCCGGATTCATCTGTCTGCCCGGATTGTCTGGTCCGGTCACAACATTTATCCTGTAATCATCTTCTCTCTTTTTATAAAACAAGGCCAAACTCTTCCGGCATAAATCTCGGACAGATATTTTCAGATGTACAGATCACTGTGGAAGAAAGACGGGTTCCGATGCCGCAGGCTTCTTTGAGAGTTTTGCCGTATGTAAGTCCGGCACATGCGCCTGCAAAAAAAGCATCTCCCGCGCCTGTGGTATCTACCACATCCACTTTCATTGCCGGATGAACGCCATGCTCTCCGTTCTGGTCTGCATAGACAGCTCCCTTTCCACCCATGGTCACGATCATTCGTGGGATACGTGCAGATTTTACCCGTTCAGCCAGAATCTCCGCCATACGTTCCGGCTCTGTGCCACTGTAGTCCTCGGAAAACAGGATACCCGCCTCCTGCTCGTTGCATACAAAGCAGGAAGTTCTCTTAAGAAAATCACGACGCTCCACTGCAATACTCATATTGGATACCATTGCGTATACTTTTTTGTTGTATTTTTCTGCGTAGGCAAATGTTTTCTTAACGATCTCTCTGTCTGTGTCGATCTCGATGGCAATACTGTCCGCATCCTTGAAAATCTCATCTCCGCACTCATCCAGAATATATTCTACAGGCGTATGATCCGGTCTTTTGGAAACAGAAGCAACCACATCGCCGTTATTGTCAAAGATCGCCAGCCAGGTACCCATACCGTTCGGCACTCTTCTCATAAATCTGGTATCTACTTTATGGCGCTCCAGTTTGCGGATCACGTCTTCGCCCATGGCATCGTTATCCACCAGCCCCACAAAAGTTGGTTTTAACTCCAGATTTGCAATGTCCTCTGCCACATTTCTTCCTACACCGCCATGAATCTATGCAATCGTTCCCACATTTCTTCCCTGTGGAATATAAGAAGCGATAGAATACCCCTTAATATCAATAAACACATCTCCAATTACAACAATTCCCATACTAAAATATTTACTCCTTTGTTCTTCCTTTATTTTCTCTGTCTCCTGCATCAAAAGCAAAATTTCGATTTCTGTTCAGCTCCCGCATTTTTTGCGTTTATTTTTATGATAGCATAAAATGATTTTTCCGTAAAGCCTGACATAAACAAAAGCTCCGCATCCTGTCTGCAGAGCTTTTATTGTTCTTCTATTGTTCTATTCTCGTTTTATTTTCCTGTATCTCATTTTTGGAGGGCTGTTATTTTTCTGTCTGTTATTTTTTACACTTACTGCAGTCTCCGCTGCAGCAACAGCTATTTCCATTCTTTTTGCTTTTTCTTCTTGCATGTACTCCGGCTGCAACTGCTGCCGCGATCGCAAGAACGATCAGAATATCCCACAGATTCATTTTTCTTTCACTCCTATATTCCCATTCCTGCCAGCACTCCGATCAGATGTACGATCAGCGCTGCCACCCATGCAACAACGCACTGCCATACCACCACACCGGCTGCCCATTTTCCGCCAAGTTCCCGTTTTACAGAAGCGATTGCTGCCACACACGGGGTATAAAGCAGGCTGAATACCAGCAGGGAAGCTGCTGCCAGAGGCGAAAGTACAGTACCGATATTTCCGCCAAACAGTACTTCCAGTGTCGATACCACGCTCTCTTTTGCCATAAATCCACTGATCAGAGAAGTACAGATTCTCCAGTCTCCCAGTCCCAGAGGTGCAAACAGAGGTCTGAGAAGTCCGGACACGGCTGCCAGAATGCTGGTGGAAGAATCTTCTACCATATTCAGGTGCAGATCAAAACTCTGAAGGAACCAGACTACGATCGTTGCGATGAGGATCACGGAAAAGGCTCTTTGAAGGAAATCTTTTGCTTTCTCCCAGAGAAGCTGCGTTACATTTTTCACACCCGGAAGGCGATAATTCGGAAGTTCCATGACAAAAGGCACCGGCTCCCCTTTAAACAGGGTACTGTTATACAGAAATGCTGCCAGAATGCCAACCAGGATACCAAGCAGGTAAAGCCCTGCCATGATCAGTCCTCCCCGCTTCGGGAAAAACACGCTGACAAAGAAAGAATAGATCGGCAGCTTCGCTGTACAGCTCATAAACGGCGTCAGCAGAATTGTCATCTTTCTGTCACGCTCACTGGTCAGGGTTCTGGTCGCCATCACCGCCGGAACCGTACATCCAAATCCGATCAGCATCGGTACAATACTCCGTCCGGAAAGGCCGATCTTTCGCAGAAGCTTGTCCATCACAAAAGCAACTCGGGCAATATAACCGCTGTCTTCCATCAGTGAAAGGAAGAAAAACAAGGTCACGATCACCGGAAGAAAACTGAGCACGCTTCCCACACCTGTAAAAATACCATCGATCACCAGACTGTGAATGGCACTGTTGACATTTGCCGCTGTCAGTGCCTGATCCACAACCGCCGACAACTGATCAATCCCAATTTCCAGAATCTCCTGAAGCCACGCTCCAATCACATTAAACGTCAGGTAAAAAACAAGCACCATGATCCCGATAAAACAGGGAATCGCCGTATATTTTCCGGTAAGTATACGGTCAATCTTCTCACTTCGCACCCGTTCCCTGCTCTGCTTCGGCTTTACTACCGTACGTTCACATAAACGCTCAATAAAATCAAAACGCATATCTGCGATGGCGGCACTCCGGTCTAACTGACGCTCTGTCTCCATCTGCTGTACGATATGTTCCAGAGTTTCCATCTCATTCTCATCCAGTTTCAACTGTTTCAGGATCAGCGGATCCCCCTCAATCGCCTTGGTAGCTGCGAAACGCGGTGGAATATCTGCCTGCCCCGCATGATCCTCGATCAGATGCATCACCCCGTGAATACAGCGGTGAACTGCACCATCATGATCCTTTTTGTCACAGAAATCCTGGCGCAGCGGCCGCTCCTGATATTTCGCAATATGTAACGCATGCCTTACCAGCTCATCCACGCCCTCATTCTTTGCCGCCGAAATCGGGATCACCGGAACTCCCAGCAGTGCTTCCATGGCATTGACATCGATGGAGCCCTGATTTCCCAGCACTTCATCCATCATATTCATGGCAACCACCATAGGAATATCCATCTCCAGAAGCTGCATGGTCAGATACAGATTTCGTTCGATGTTTGTGGCATCCACAATATTAATGATTGCCTTGGGTTTCTCATTCATCACAAAATTTCTCGAAACAATCTCCTCACTGCTGTACGGAGACATCGAATAAATTCCTGGCAGGTCTGTGATCTCCGTATTCGGATGCCCCTTGATCGATCCGGTCTTACGGTCAACCGTAACTCCGGGAAAATTTCCCACATGCTGATTCGATCCTGTAAGCTGATTAAATAACGTTGTCTTTCCACAGTTCTGATTTCCCACCAGAGCATATGTCAGCAGCGTCCCATCCGGCAGAGGATTTTCATCCTTCTTGGAATGATATTTTCCCTCTTCTCCAAGCCCCGGATGTTCACAGTCATGGAGCATCTCCATTCCTTCATGTGCCCTGCTGCGTCTGGCGATCTGCTCAATCTCAATCTGATCCGCCTCCGCCAGACGCAGGGTCAGTTCATATCCGTGAATCTGCAATTCCATCGGGTCACCCATCGGTGCCAGTTTCACCACTGTCACTTCTGCTCCGGGGATCATCCCCATATCCAGAAAATGCTGACGAAGCGCTCCCTTCCCGCCAACGGAGCAAATGACCGCACTCTTTCCAACTTCCAATTCCTTTAATGTCATTTTCTTTTCGTTCACCTTTTTGTTCTCTTTATCTGTTTGTATTTTGAGATTTTTTCTCAATTTTTTCTAAAGATAGTTTATACTAACTGATAATTTTTGTCAAGTAGCTATGGCAATGCGCTGTGCAAACAGCAATCAGACCCATTATAAAATAAATGCAAAAAAGACTCAGCTATCCGGAATCCTGATACTTTAACTGTATCTTCCCCGAATATCCGACTGAGTCTTTTCCTGTTTTTTCTTATTTATTTACTTATATAATTCCTGTATCGCGACCCTGCAACGGTCTTTTATTTATGTATGATATATGATGTATTTAACAAATAAATCTGAATAGAATTAAAGTCCGATCGCGCCTGTGATATCACCATTGATTACATAATATGCTTTATTTTCTTCTGGTTTGATATATACTTTAACGTCTTTGAGATCTTTCTCTTTCTTGCCCATGTTGTCAGTCCAGATTTTCTTTACAGTATCCAGCACGTTCTTTGCGTATACTTCTCTGCCCATGAACTGTACATAAACTTCTGCATTTACTTCTTTCTTTGCAGTTCTTCTGGTTGTTGTTTTCGCAGCCGGAGCTTTTTCTGTAGTCTTTGTTGTTTTTGCAGTTTTCGTTGTCTTGGCAGTTTTGGCTGCTTTTGCAGCAGTTTCTTTTTTCTCTGCCGGAGCTTCTGCTTTCGCTTCAGCCTTTCCTTCTGTTTTTTCTGCCTCTGCTTTTGCAGCAGCTTTCTTTGTTGTTCTTCTGGTTGTTGTCTTTTTCGCTGCCTTTGTTGTCTTCGCTGTCTTCGCTGTTTTTGCAGTTTCTTTTACTGCTTCTTTTTCATCAGCTTTCTTTGTTTCTGCTTTCTCAGCAGTTTCCTTTACTTCTGCTTTCTTCTCTTCTACTTTCTCAGCGCTCTCTTTTACGGTTGTCTCTTTTACTGCGGCTTCTTTGGCTGCAGTTTCTTTCTTTGCAGCTTCTTCTACCGGTGCAGCAGCTGCAGTCTTTGCAGGAGCCTCTTTAACTTTGGTTGCCTTCGCAGTGGATGTACCGAGTTCTGCCTTTTTTGCAGTTGTTTTTGTTGCCATATGATAGCCTCCTTACAAGGTAAAAAATATTCTATTACCGGACTAGAATACTACGTTTTCCCTGTTTTTGCAATATTTTTTAATAATGTATGGAAAAAATTGTTTTACAGACCCAGATTCTGGAGGTCTTCCTTCATATAATCGGTCAGTTTCCTGCGCAGTTCCTCATTCTGTTCCAGAGTCAGGTCTTCATCAAGAGCAAGAATATCTGCCGCTGTCTCGCTGGCAGCCTTCAGGATATCCGCATCCTGATAAATATCTCCCAGTTTAAATTCCAGCAGACCACTCTGGCGGATTCCAAAAAGATCACCAGGACCGCGAAGCTTCAGATCCTCTCCTGCAATATAAAATCCATCATTGGATTTGTTCAGAATCTGCAGACGTTTAGAAATTTCCTTTGCACCATTTCCCTGCATAAAAATGCAATATGACTGATATTCCCCTCTACCGACACGCCCGCGAAGCTGATGAAGCTGTGCCAGCCCGAAACGCTCGGCATTCTCCACCATCATCACTGTAGCATTAGGCACATTCACCCCTACCTCAACTACAGTAGTAGATACCAGGATCTGAATTTCCCCTGCGGCAAAAGCCTCCATGATCACATTCTTCTCTTTCGCTTTCATCTTTCCATGAAGAGAAGCAATCTTTATATCCGGCGAAAAAACATTGCGAAGCTTCAGGGTATAATCCAGCACATTTTCCCCATCCATCCCTTCGCTCTCCTCCACCATTGGACAGATCACATAAACCTGCCGTCCCTGACGGATCTGCTTCTCCATAAAGGAATAAGCTTTCGGCCTGTAAGAAGTATCCACCACACAATTTTTAATGGGAAGTCTCTGCGCAGGAAGTTCATCAATTACTGAAATATCCAGATCCCCGTATATAATGATCGCCAGCGTCCTTGGAATCGGTGTAGCACTCATCACCAGCACATTAGGCGGGTTTCCCATAGTAGTCAGTGCTTCCCTCTGTTTCACACCAAAACGATGCTGCTCATCTGTGATCACAAGCGCAAGATTTGCATATGTCGGTTTTTCCTGAATCAGCGCATGCGTTCCTACAATCAGGGCATTCTCATACAGTTCTAACCGTTCATACGCACTGCGTTTTTGTTTTGCCGTCATGGACCCCGTCAGAAGGATTACCGGAAAATGCAGTCCAAACTGCTCACAGAGTTTCTGGAATGTTTCATAATGCTGCTGTGCAAGTACTTCCGTCGGTGCCATGATGGCAGACTGATATCCATTCTGTGCGCACCACGCCATTGCCAGAAAAGCCAGAATCGTTTTACCGGAACCCACGTCTCCCTGAATCAGGCGCTGCATGGCATACGGTCCCTGCATATTTTCCGTCACATCATGCAATGCTCGTCTTTGTGCTCCCGTCAGTTCATACGGAAGCTTCTGGATCAGATCTTCCACGAACTCCGGATGTTCCATCACAAACCGGTTTTCCTGTCTGGTTCTCTTTTCTTTCTGGTACTGCATGCCCATGATAAATAAAAAGAACTCATCAAAAACCAACCGCTTTCTCGCCTCGATCAAACGTTCCATCGTATCCGGAAAGTGGATCTGTTTGACCGCATAATTATACTCACACAGTTCCCTGCGCGTACGAATTTCTCCCGGAAGAAAATCCGTAAGCAGTTCTTCCTCATCCAATGCCTGCCGCATCGTTTTTATCATGAGATTGTTGGTGATCCCGCTTGTCAGCGTATACACCGGAAGAAAACAGTTTTCAATTTCCTGATAGGCCTCCGGCGTATACACCACCGGCTGTTCCATCACAAATTTGCCATCCTTAATGTGGACATTTCCGTAAAAAACAAAATATTTGCCATGTGTCAATGTATTCCGTATATAAGGCATCCGATACCAGATCAGCTGGATCTGATGTCTGGGGCTTCCAATCACAAGAAGTGTCACCTGCATATGTCTTCCACTTCTCGTTACCGGTGTACGCTCAATCCGTGCAACAATCGCAAGCTTATCCTCTGTCTGCATATATTCCGCTGTCATCTCATCGATCGGCACCGGATGGGGATACTGTATATAATTTCTGGGAAAATGAAGGAGTATATCACCTACGGTGTATACTCCCATTTTTTCGAATAATTTTTTTGTTTTTTCACCAATGCCTTTGATTTCCGTGATTGATGAATCCTGACGCATATCTGCTCCTTATTCGTTTCTGTGCTGCATAAATAGTAACTTTTATTCTACAGAAATAACAAAATAGTAAATCGGCTGACCACCACAGTTGATCTCTACCTCAACATCCGGATACTTTTCTTCGATCATTTTTCCGATTTCCTGTGCATGCTCTTCTGTCTCATCCGCACCATAATAAATGCTGACAATTGCAGAATCCTCATCTACCATCGCATCAATCATCTTCATGGTTGTCTCTTTCAGATCCGTGCCAACCGCAAGAATTGCCTTATCGCCAATTCCCATATAGTCATTCTGTCTGATCTGCATGCCATCAATTTCAGTGTCACGAACCGCATAGGTCACCTGACCGGTCTTTACACTGTCGAGTTCTGCCAGCATGGCTTCCTTATTTTCCTCCGCAGTATAATCCGGAATATAATTTACCAGAGCCACAATTCCCTGTGGAATTGTCTTGGTCGGAAGTACAATAATATCTTTATCCTCTGTCAGCTCCGCTGCCTGATTTGCCGCCATAATGATATTTTTATTGTTTGGCAGAATAAAGATATGATCTGCATTTACATGATCAATCGCTGCAAGCATGTCTTCTGTGCTCGGATTCATGGTCTGTCCACCCTCGATCAGATAGTCTGCTCCCAGTCCGCGGAAAATCTCATTCATTCCCTCACCGATGGAAACGGCAATAAATCCCATTGGCTTGCGGGGTTCCTCTTTCTCTGCCTCCTGCTCCTTCTGCCGGGCAGCCGCTTTTTCGGCATCCTTAATCAGCTTTTCCTGATGTTCCTCACGCATATTGTCGATCTTGATCTTTGTAAGAGAACCATGGGTCAGTGCCTTTTGAATGGCAAGTCCCGGATCGTTGGTATGTACGTGAGTCTTTACAACCTCATCGTCTGCTACCACAACAATCGAATCTCCGATAGATTCCAGATAAGCTTTGTATTCCTTTTCTTCTTTTTCAGACAATGGACGTGTTAATACAATAATAAACTCCGTGCAGTAACCATATTTAATCTCCTGCTCAGCCGGCGCTGAAACTTTTGCCGTGCCTGCAGATGCCGGAGTCTCCTCAATGGAATAATCAATTTCTTTTCCGAGAAGGGAATCATAGGCTCCCTTTAACACCTGAACCAGTCCCTGTCCGCCGGAATCCACTACCCCTGCCTGCTTTAAGACCGGAAGCATTTCCGGAGTCTGACTTAAAACATACTCCGCATGTTTGATCACTTCATCGCAGAAATAAACCAGATCCTCTGTCTCCTGTGCCAGATCAAGCGCTTTGTCTGCCGCACCCTTTGCAACGGTAAGAATCGTTCCCTCTTTTGGCTTCATAACTGCTTTGTATGCTGTTTCTACCGCTTTCTGGAATGCATCACATAAAACAGAAACATCTACCTCATCATACTCTTTGATAACTTTACAGAAACCGCGGAACAGCTGGGATAAAATAACGCCGGAATTACCTCTTGCCCCACGAAGGGAACCGGAAGAAATTGCTTTTGCAAGTTCTTTCATTGTCGGATTGGACAACGCACCGACTTCACGTGCTGCTGACATGATCGTCATTGACATGTTTGTACCGGTATCTCCATCCGGAACCGGGAAAACATTCAGTTCATTGATCCATTCCTTTTTTGCCTCCAGATTCTTTGCACCTGCAAGGAACATTCTGGACAAACTCTCCGTATTGATACTTGTAATCTCCAATTTCTTATCCTCCCTAGTCAATCACGCGGACGCCTTCGACGTAGATATTGATCTTATTGATCTTCATGCCCGTAAATGACTCCACTTTATACTTTACAGTCTCGATCAGGTTGTCAGAAACTGTGCAAATGCTTACGCCGTAAGCGACAATCACATGAAAATCAATATTGATCAGATTTTCATCTTCAATTGTGACACTGATACCATGTGTCAGATAATCCCTTTTCAGCAGCTTCACCAGTCCGTCTTTCATATTAACAGCTGCCATACCGACAATACCAAAACATTCTACCGCAACAGAACCTGCGTAAGTGGCAATGACATCGTCTTCCACCAAAACCTTTCCATATTGGGTATCTATCTGTCCCTTCATACTTGTACCTCCAATATTCGTAAACCATCTCATAGGTATTACATCATAGTTACTCGTATTATAACCATTTTTCCTGCAAATGTAAACCAAATGTAATTTATTTCATTTTTTTATAAGTTTTTCTTGCATTTACAGAAGGAATCTGTTAATATATCTTATGTTGTGAGCTTGAAAAAGCTTAGTGAAATGCAAGGAGGTGCAAAATCATGGCAAAGTGTGCAATTTGTGAAAAGGGTGTACATTACGGAAATAATGTCAGCCATTCTCATAGAAGATCTAATAGAGTTTGGAAATCAAACATCAAACGTGTAAGTTGTAAGGTAAACGGAGTACCACAGAAGTTATATGTTTGTGCTTCCTGCCTTAGATCCGGAAAAGTTGAGAGAGCTTAGTAAGCAAATATAAGAACCGTTGTATGACGGTTCTTTTTTTGTGCCGCAATCAGCAGGAAAACAACAGATAGGAAACAAGCATGGTTCCGGCAATCAGCAGAACACCCAGCAGCCCGCCACCTACAAAAAACATGATCAGCATTCCGATTCCCATCCAGAACAATGTATATCCCCATACCCGTTTCATTTTTCCCACCAAAAAAGCATATATCATTTCTAATATATGCTCTCCCGGTTTTATATGATTCTGTTTTTTCTATTCATTGTCCGTATCATCCGAAACAACATCGTCAATGATATCATCCGTATCTTTTCCGGATGTAAATTTATTGATAAAATCCGGAACCATGTCAAGGATCTTTGTCATTCCATCCTGATTTTTGATATTCACAAGTTTTGTTACTCCATTCTGGATGACAAGAACCGCACTCGGATTGATTTTTCCACCCATACCTCCGGCACCGTTATTTTTCTTTTCCTGTGAAAACGCTCCTGCCGCAACACCAAAAGATACATCTACCAGAGGAAGAATAATCGTATCTCCGATATGAATTGCATCTCCTACTACGGTCTTTGTTGTGATAAAGCTGTCCATTCCTTTAAATAAGGATTCTACTGTATTATTAAAACTGTTATCTGCCATGGTAAAACCTCCTTACCCATTCTACTTCATATGCTTAAATCTATTATATAGTCTCCGGCAATTCTTATCAAGAATTATTCGCAGTGCCAGAGCAAGAATCTGAACTCCGAAAATCCTGCCGTGTACTGTAAAATCTGCTTCTGCATAAAATTCTTCTGCCGTAAAATCCGGAATAATATTCCAGTGATTCCGGTATCCGACCGGAAATATTGCAAGAATACCAAGCACCTGCCCGGTAGTATCCGGCGATCCGGTAGAATATTTCAGCCAAAGCTTCAGCCGTTTCGGCAAAACTGAAACAACCAGGTGTTCCAGCTGTTTCCAGATATTAGAAAACGCTTTTTTATTTTTCTCGTCATTGAAAAAACGATACCATTTCCGGCACGTTCGCGTTCCTTTTTTCCAGAATGTCTGTATATTTCTCAAAAAATAAAGAATCTTTTGCAAAATATTGCGGATCTTTTCCGGGAACTTCCAGATAAAACCTGCAATCCTGCCCGGAAAAAACGTTTTCTTTTTTTTGTCCGGATGACAGAGAATTGTCTCCTCCGGATCTGTCAATTGCTGCGCAGATGTTTGGGATGTATTTTCCATTGCCGTAAGAGACGGTGCCACTTCAGTCTCCCGGTCTTTTGTCCCTTCCTGCGGAGAGTCTTCCTGCACCGGCTTATTAAAATCCGCGGAATCTTCTTTTTCTTTCTGCAGATGCAGTTCCTTTCGAAATCCAAAAATCCGCACATACGTGTGGAATCCCTCTTCCGCGGTATCTGCACAGAGCCCCAGCAGACGGCCAAGCCACCAGATCCGGACCTGCAGTTGCAGATCTTTTCCATGGTAGGAACCTTTCACACGATACACGAATGGACAAAATAATGCCAAAAGAGCAATGACAACAATCAGTCCTAAAATCACCAGCAAAACAATTCCTATGATTTTCAGAATCAGAAGGAAAACACTCATACCTGTCTCCTCCGTTTCCGGCCCCGTAAATAAGATTTTACATCCACATCCCCTGTATTCTGATATACTTCCTCTATAATACTGCGCACCAGCTCCAGAGCTTCCGCATAACCTTTTGCCAGACCGATGATCTGCATTTGTTTTTTCCCCGGATAAGATTTCTGCATCAGTTCCCACGCCGGTATAATATCCAGCAGATTCTGCCGGTTGGATGCAAACGCAATCACATAGATAGAGACTGTTCCTGCATGATGGTTAATCTTCCACTTTATTCGATTGGCTTTGTCCGCAATGGAATCGCCGACATAAAGATCCTCATACCATTTCATGCAGATTATCCTTTCTAAAAATACTTATGTGTTCCCCATAAGTTACTTTTTTTCAGATCCAGATACTCATTATAAGCTTTCTCCAAAATCTGTTTTTCATTCGAAAATTTCAACAAATGATATGCTTCATGGTATTTATAATACCCGGAATCTGTAAAATATTCTTCTCTTTGCGGCTTACTATAATAACTTTCGCCCATCATCAGATACCAGTGAACCGATTTCTCGACCGTATCCTCAGGAATGGTAAATGAATACTGGCTTTTTCCCACGTACTGAATAATGGTTGCAGTTGCTCCGGTTTCTTCCAAAACCTCGCGAATTGCCGTATCCTTATACTCTTCTCCCTGCTCCACAGTTCCTTTTGGCAATACCCAGCCTTCATATCTGTTTCTGTAATTCTTGTACAAAAGCAGAATCTTGCCACGAAAGATTACCACTCCGCCACAGCTTATTGCTTCAATCATTGCAATCCTCCCGTGTGCGAAAACTGCACATATATGTGCAAACATTCATTATTTTCATAGCAAGTATATCATCTGTTAAAATATACGTCAAATACGTTCTTTGCAACTGGAACCGCGTACGTACTGCCCGCACCACTGTTCTCCACAACGACTGCGATTGCGATATCTTTATAGCCATCCTTCTTTGCATATCCCACAAACCAGGCATTTGTCTGATCCGACGTGTCCGATACCTGCGCCGTTCCTGTTTTGCCGGCAGCTTCATAAGACTGTCCGGATAATTTTCTTCCCGTTCCATCTGTAACAACTGCACGCATATACTGCTGTAACAAACCGGCTTCCGTCTCCGTCATCAGTGTCGCATAAGTTTTCGGTTTATTGCTGCTTACTTCAACCCCGGAATCATTTTGTATATGATCCACCAGATACGGACGCATCAGAATTCCATCATGATCCACGGCACTTGCTATCAGCGCCATATGCAGTGGCGAAACCAGTGTTTTTCCCTGACCAATTCCCGTTTCCATCGCCATTGCATTGCTGTCATTTTTATTTAAAGAAAAACTGCTTTTCCCGGACTCAAAAGCAATCGGAAGATTTTGATTAAACAGCATGCTGTCACAGGTCTGTTTAAATTTCTCTCGGTTCAGTGACAGTGAAATATTGGCAAACGAAGAATTGCAGGAATTAGAAAAGGAACTCTTTAATGTTTCCTGACCGTGATGCTTATTTCCCGCACAGTGAATGGTCTGCCCGTCAACCGAAATAGAACCACTGCAGTCAAACGCATACTGGTCATAGGCAGAAGGATTCTCACGATAATACTCCAGGGTCGTTAAGATCTTAAACACCGATCCCGGCGCATATTTTCCCTGCGTGGCGCGATTGTAAAGCACCGTGCTTCCCTCCGCCGTCAGACTGCTCCAGTCCTTTTTTACCGTATTGGGATCATAGTCCGGTTTTGACACCATTGCAATGATTTTTCCGGTATCCGGTTCCATAACAATCACAGCTCCCTGATAATTTCCAAGAGATTTGTATGCCACCTGCTGAATCTGTGCATCCAGCGTCGTGACAACCGTATCCCCCTGTGCCTTCTTATCTGAAATATCATCTGCGATTCTCTTAAGGAAAAACTCATGGGAACGCAACAAAGAAAAATTTTCCTGGTTTTCCAGTCCCGCTTTTCCATTCACCGCATAACCAACTGCATGGGCAAACATGCGTCCCTGCGGATAGCTTCTGGTCTGTGTTCCGTCTGCGGATACTTTTGTTGTGGCAAGTACTTTGCCGTCTGCAGATACAATATCCCCACGGATCACATGATCCGAAAACAGATCCTGCAGGGAATTATACGGACTGTTGATAAACGATTCACTCTTACATACCTGAAAATAGACAAAATAAATCATCATAGACAGAAACACTGCCAGGAACAGATACATAATAACAAGAAATTCTTTATTACTTTTCTTTATCTTTTTCTTTTTTCTTCTCATTCTTTTCTGCCTCTTCTTCGTTTCTGTTCTTTTTTCTGCGTCCGGCCGTCAAACTGCATGATGTATAGTCCCTGTATAATGCCAAACACAATCATAGTCGATAACAGAGAACTGCCTCCATAGCTGACCAGTGGAAGTGTCACTCCGGTTGACGGAATAAATTTGATGACCCCGCCGATGGTCAGAAACACCTGCAAAGCATACAGTGTTCCAAGTCCGACCGCTGTCAGACGATAATAATTGTCCCGAAGTTTCATGGCAACATTCATGATCATAAAAAAGCAGCTGACACAGACCATGATCAGACACAGTGCAAAGACTCCCCCGAGTTCTTCCGAGATTGCCGCAAAAACAAAATCCTTTGTCACGACCGGTATTTTTTCCGGCAGTCCCTGTCCCAGACCAAGTCCAAACCAGCCTCCGGTACCGATTGCAAACAGAGACTGGCATACCTGATACCCCGCCCCGTCAATGACTGCAAGCGGATTCGACCATGCCTGCACACGTGCCTGTACATGGTCAAACAGCCGGTACCCAAGCAGACTCGCCACGATCATTGCCAGTATTCCACCTCCGAAATACACAAATCTGCGCGTCGCCACATAAACCATAACCAGGTAGGTAAAAAAATACAAAAGGGCTCCGCCGAGATCTTTGGATGCTACCAGCATCAGAACAAAAACGGCCGAAAAAATGCTTGTCACCATGACCTGATGAAAATTCTGGCGCTGGTACAGCATGGATGCAATAAACATGACAAAAATAATTTTTACAAACTCCGAAGGCTGGATGGTCAAAGGACCGATCGACAGGGACAGTTTGGCCCCATAGCTTGTCTGTCCGGCAATCGCAACAACGCCCAGTGCACCGACACCCACGATCACATACACCCATGTCAGTTTACGGAACAACGTCATATTCTGCAAGACCATGGGAATCAGCAGGGAAATCACAAAACCCGCGCACACAAAGATAAACTGCCGGAATGCCTTTTCAAAAGAAATACGTGTCAGGATAACAAATCCAATCGTAAGTAACATACACATATTATTGAGAACCAGCTCGGATGCATGCTTGTAAAACAGATGATATGTTCCGATGATTGCCGCAATGATAATCACCTGCATGAGATAAAATCCGATCAGCTGAAAATTTTTTGTTGTAATATACAAAACAAGAAAGGCATCAAAATGAAAAAGAAACAACAGTGTTCTCTGCACATGGTAAATATGTTTTTGTTCTTCTTCCTCTCCCTCAAATTTAAACACATGAAAACACTCAAATGTATAAACCAGGAACAAAAAGATCATCAGATATTTTGAAGCCTGAACAATCAGATGGATCATTATTCCACTCCTCTTTTATAGTGTCCGTTGGTATAACGGTTTTCCCATTCTTTCGGATACTGTCTGCGGCTGCCGTCTGCAAACTCTTCATATAATTTCAGAATTGCTTTGGTTTCTTTTGCAGATTCCATGGTAAAATCCATCCGGAAATCACGGATGCCTGCTTTTTTTAATTCCTCTAAACTGGAAAATAATAAAACCGGCAGGGAATTATAAACAACATTATAGCAGTACGTGCAGAAATTTTTTACCGGAAACTGTACCTGATACCGGTCTTTCAGATAAGAAAGCCCCCGTTTTTTGTCACAGCCCCTGGTATTGGCATGTACGCACTGTGCACTTGTCATAAGCGGATAATATCCGTAAAGCATCATCATACTTTCTTCGTTATATCTCCGTTTTATTTCGCTGCGGTTTAGTTCCAGCGGAACCGTATTTTTTGTCACTCCCTGCCCGGCAAATGCACGGACCGCCTGATCGTTATAGCAATACAGATTGTGATCCGTTATGATTTCACTTCCCAAAAATGTTTCCTTTGCCAATGCCAGTTCTTCATAATTTCTCACAAGAACTCCGGCAAATCCCATTCTTTTTATATCCGGAAGTATCTGCCGCACCCATTCTGCCGTTCCGGCACGGAAGATACGCGGCATCGCCAGATAAACCTCTTTATCCTTTTGCATAACAGCATTTGCATCTTCTTTTAATTCTTCCATCATTGTGCTTCGGTCATAAGCTTCCATGTCCAGACAGACAGAAGTCACACAGGAACTTTCCAGAACCGGTGCAAGCTGTCTGCGCTCCCCCGTCACTGCAAAAACAAGTTCCTTTCGTTTTCCCCGTTTCTCACATGCCTCCGGAAGTTTTTCCCCTGCCGTCTTCTGCGGATGCTCCTGTCTCTGGTAAGGTTTCAGCATCTCTTTTTGCAGTTCTGCCAATGCCTCCCTGCGCAACTGGTTGAGCGCTCCGTTTGGAAGAAACACCCCGTCTTCTATCCTTATGGATAAATCTTCCATAACAAACGGGGTATCTCCGGTCTTTTCCATACGACTTTTTACGTCTTCTGCCAGAAGTGGTTTCTTTTGCGCCTGCATAACTTCCATGCCGGAAATCTCCACAGACACCGTTTGCGTCTTTACCCGGTAATATGCAGCCTGTCCCTGATGCAAAACCAGCTCTCCCCGGACAGGGATTTTTGCAGCACCATTTTCATAGGTTCTTAAAATTTTCTGCTGCAGGGCTTCATTCGTTTTTTCGTAATTTGGCTTTGTAAACGTCACCATATCAGAGCCATTGTGCCTGTGGTAATATCCGTCGGTAAATCCACAGCGGTTTCCCAGCGCAAGCACTGCCCGGTAGTCTCCTTCCGAAACCTGTGTCTCCTGTCCCGATAAAAAGAGGTCAATATATTTGCGGTAATAAGAAACCACACCGGCAGCATACGGGATCTGTTTCATGCGTCCCTCAATTTTCAAGGAATAGACTCCTGCATCTGCCAGCCCACGCAGATCCTTTATTCCACACATATCCTTGAGGCTTAAGACATAAGCATCTTTTTTGTATTCCCTGTGCTTTTCATCCAGCACTGCGTAAGGAAGCCTGCATGGCTGTGCACATCTGCCGCGGTTTCCGCTTCTTCCTCCAAGCATACTGCTAAACAGACACTGTCCGGAATAACAGTAACACAGCGCCCCGTGTACAAATGCTTCCAGTTCCATACCGGTCTCTTCACGGATCCGTTTCATTTCATTCAGGGAAAGTTCCCGTGCCATGACCATACGGGTCACTCCGTATCCTGAAAAAAACCGGGCCGCCTCCACACCGGTGACTGTCATCTGCGTACTTGTATGAATCGCAAGATCCGGAAATCTCTCGTGGATCGCTGTCAGGACCCCAAAATCCTGTACAAGTACCGCATCCAGGCCATGTTCATAAAACGGCTGCAGATACGCACAGACCTGTTCAATCTCACTGTTTTTTAAAAGCGTGTTGACCGTAAGATAAACCCTGCGTCCATACAAATGTGCATAGTCCAGTGCTTCTAGTAATTCTTCATCAGAAAAATTATCTGCATATGCGCGGGCTCCAAATTTGCTTCCCCCCACGTAAACGGCATCTGCACCGGCCGCGACAACCGCCTTAAAAATGGCTAACGATCCAGCCGGTGCAAGCAGTTCAAATGTATTTTGTTGTGTCGTATGATTGTTTTCTTTCATATTCTTTCCTTATGATGAAAAAACACAAAGGAATACATTCCTTTGTGTTTCGAAACCTCTTATTTTTTCTTTGTGTTCTCTTTTTCAGACTCTTTCGGGCTGTCTTTTCCATCCAGAAGCTTGTCCTCAAGTGCTGCCTCTAACCGCGCCTTGTTCAGGAGAAGTTCTTTATTGTCCCGTTCCAGTTTCTTCAATGATTCTTCTGCCGTCTCCGTCTTTACCTGATTAGAGATCAGATCGTGCTTTAAATCGTAAATTTCTTTTTCTTTATTTTCAAGGTCCCGTTCTAATTTTTCCACCTGATCCTTTGCTTTAAAATAATCATCCGCAATATTCAGCTGGATCAGTGTATTTTTCATATTGAGAGGAATGTGCCGGTATTCTTCAATGGAAGTAAACTCATTGATCTTTCCGTTAATATAAGAAGCTACTTTCTGGAGATATTCCTCTCCTTCATAGCCGCTTAACGTATATACCTTTCCATCAATTACCACTTCCGCACTTGTCTTTGCTGACATAACCTATCCTCCCGTTTTGGACCATCCTCTTTGCTGTCATACTTTTTATTATAATATTCCGCAGTAGGAAAAGCAACCTCTTATTCGGATTTTGGTGTCCTCCCGAAATGTTCATAGGCAAATGCCGTTGCAACGCGCCCCTTCGGTGTCCGGTTGATGAAATCATTTTTGACCAGATACGGTTCATAAACATCTTCGATGGTTCCGGAATCCTCACCAAGCGAAGCTGCCAGCGTATCAAGTCCCACCGGACCGCCGTCAAACTTGTCGATAATTGTCAAGATAATGTTCCTGTCGTTCTGATCCAGTCCCATCTTATCTACCTCAAGCAGATCCAGTGCAAACGCCGCCACCTCATAGGTAATCTTACCGTCATACTTTACCTGGGCAAAATCACGCACCCGCTTGAGCAGACGGTTTGCCAGACGGGGAGTTCCCCTGGAACGGCGGGCAAGCTCGTAAGCACCTTTTTCATCAATTTCCACATCCAGTACCTGTGCCGACTGCAAAATAATCGTGCGAAGTTCCTCCACCGTATAATATTCCATGTGGCTGACGACACCAAAACGGTCGCGAAGCGGTGCCGAAAGCATTCCGGCCCGTGTCGTAGCCCCGACAAGCGTAAACTTCGGAAGATTCAGCCGGATGGAACGGGCGGATTCTCCTTTTCCGATCATCACGTCAATCACATAATCTTCCATTGCCGGATACAGTACTTCCTCCACCTGACGGTTCAGCCGGTGAATTTCGTCCACAAACAAAATGTCACCTTCTGCAAGGTTATTCAGGATCGCCGCCATCTCTCCCGGTTTTGCAATTGCAGGTCCCGAGGTCACTTTCAGGTGGGTACCCATCTCATTTGCAATGATCCCTGCAAGCGTTGTCTTTCCAAGTCCCGGTGGTCCATAAAACAGTACATGGTCCAAAGACTCCTGCCGGGCTTTTGCCGCCTCAATGTAGACTTTCATATTTGATTTTATTTTTTCCTGTCCAATGTAATCCTCCAGCCTCTGCGGACGAAGGGACGATTCAATCTTATAATCTTCTTCCTGCAGCTGCGTGGAAATCACGCGTTTTTCCATACCAAATCTTCTTTCTCGAAACTACAACAACGACATATGTTTCAGTGCTGCCTTCAGCACTGCTTCCACATCCATTTCTTCTGTGATCTCCACCGCGGATACAGCCTTTAAACTTTCCGCCGAGGAATATCCCAGTGCCGTAAGTGCCATAACCGCATCATTTCTGACCTGACCATTTCCGGAAATCTTTAAAGTCTGTACATGCTCACTCTTCTTTTCAAAAGCATCTTCCAAAGACATCTTATCTTTTAATTCTAAAATCACACGCTGGGCTGTCTTGGCTCCTACTCCCGGAGCTTTCGAGATTGCCTTGGAATCTCCTGACAATACCGCAAACCGCAGATCATCTGCGCTGAGCGCAGAAAGAATTGCAAGTCCTCCCTTTGGACCAATTCCGCTGACAGAAATCAGAAGTTTGAAAAGCTCCAGATCGTCTTTGGTCAGGAAACCATAGAGAATCATGGCATCCTCGCGCAGATACAGATACGTATACACTTTAATCTCCTCACCGACTGCCGGAAGATACTCAAACGTCTGTCCGGAAATAAATACCTGATATCCGATTCCCCCGGTCTCTATCACAATATGATCCGGATTGGTTTCTGCAAGCTCACCTTTGATATATGCGTACATAAAACATTCTCCTCATTTTCGTTCGTTCACGGTATTTATCATAACACAGCAGATACAATTATGCAAACAGATGTTCTACTCGTGATATTTTTCGGTCAGAAAACGCAGACGCACGATCAGTTCCTGTGCAAGAAGCCCGATCAGAAATCCCGTAAGAAGTCCGGCAATCAGAAGTACCGGAAAATAATACAACACATAATGGCTGGACACAACAAGCGCCGCTATAAGGATCTGCCCGATGTTATGAGCAATTCCTCCGGCCACACTGACGGAAATACAGCCCAGGTGGTTTCCTTTTTTTAAGAGTGCCATCACAAGAAAACTGAGGATTCCCCCGCCTAAGGAATACAAAATTCCGATCAGATTGCCAAACAAAATGCCGACAAGGAAAATTCTTATGACAGAGACACAAAATGCCTCCTTCGTTCCAATCGAATACAGCATTAAAACAACCACAATATTCGTCAGTCCGAGTTTTACTCCCGGAATTCCAAAATCAAAGGGAATCAGCATCTCTATATAACTGCAGATCATGGCAAGTGCGAGAAACACTCCCATAAACGCTGGTTTTCTCCAAAGCTGTTTACTGTGCAAATCCATCCATCCCTTCTTTTTTCGAATTCGTTACGGTCACTACCACACGATTCGGCAGACAGACAATGCTTTCATTTTCCGCGGAAATCGCTTTCTGATGCACACACAGTTTGTCCGGACAGTCCGCTTCTTTCATATCTGCTTTTCCATCGCGGATCACCAGAACATTCGTGGTTTTTCCTTTGGAATTTTTAATTTTTACAGTCTGCGACTGTGACAGGGAATAGGTTCCATACACTTCTCCCTCTCTCGTCACCACCACCAAAGCTCCCTGTTTCCCTCCGGCAAAATACCAGACGCCCAGTACAATAAGACAGATACCAAGAAGCACACCGATAAAAATCACATCTTTTTTGCCAAATTTTCTATGCATTCTCTGCGATCTCTCCCAGATAATAAAAACCTTTACATTCCGTAAGTTTTACCATAAACAGTTTTCCAATCATATCCGGGGTTCCCGGAAAATGCACCACCGAATTGTTTGAAAGCCGTCCGGTAATCAGGGAAGCATCCTGCGTATTCTGTTCCTCTGCCAGCACTTCCATCACTTTTCCTTCCAGTGCCATGGCTTTCTTTGCGCTGATCTGCTGTACTTCCTTTAACAACAGATCAAAATGCCGTTTCACTTCGTCCGGATCGCACTGATCTTCCATGGCTGCGGCCGGTGTGCCAGTCCGCTTGGAATATATAAACGTAAACGCACTGTCATATTCCACCTGTTTTACCACTTCAAGCGTTTCCTGGAAATCTTCTTCTGTCTCTCCAGGGAATCCGACAATAATATCGGTCGTCAGCGCAATATCCGGAATTGCCTCCCGAAGTTTCTTTACAATCGTCAGATACTGTTCTTTATCATAATGCCGGTTCATGATTTTTAAAATCCGTGAGCTTCCGGACTGCAGCGGCAGATGCATATGCTTGCATACCTTATCACATTCCTTCATGGCAAGGATCAGATCATCCGACAGATCCTTCGGATGAGAAGTCATAAAACGGATTCTCTTTAATCCCTCGATCTTGTTTACTTCCCGGAGAAGCTCTGCAAACGTAACTGGCTGCTCTAAATTTTTCCCGTAAGAATTAACATTCTGTCCAAGCAGCATGACTTCACACACACCATCTGCCACCAGTCCTTCAATCTCACGGATGATATCTTTCGGTTCCCGGCTGCGCTCGCGGCCCCTGACATAAGGAACGATACAGTAACTGCAGAAATTATTACATCCGAACATGATATTGACACCGGATTTAAAAGAAAACTTCCGCCGGATTGGAAGATCTTCCACGATTTTATCCGTATCCTTCCATATATCAATGATCATGGAATCCGATTCCATACGATTGCATAAAAGCTCCGCAAATTTATAAATATTATGTGTCCCAAATACCAGATCCACAAAACGGTAGGATTTGCGGAGCTTCTCCACTACCGTCGGCTCCTGCATCATACAGCCACAGAGTGCTATCATCATATGCGGATTTTTCTTTTTAAAGTTTGACAGATACCCCAGGCGTCCATACACCTTATTGTTTGCATTTTCACGCACCGTACAGGTATTGTAAATCACAAAGTCCGCGTGCTCATCCTCTGTCTCCACATAACCGATGTCCGTCAGGATTCCTAAAAGTTTCTCCGAGTCCCTCGCATTCATCTGACACCCAAACGTATGGACACAGCAGGTCAGTTTGCGCCCCGCTTCTTTTTCCTTTTGTGCCACATACTGTCTGGCTTTTTCTATGTATTCGTACTGCCGTCTGGTTTCTTCTTCCCCGGTTAATCCATTTATTTCTAAATCTCTCATAATCCTCTTATTTTCCTGCTCTTCTTTTATGGACGTACCTGACCGTTTCCATAAATAATATATTTATAACTGGTAAGTGCCTCAAGCCCCATCGGACCTCTGGCATGTAATTTCTGTGTGCTGATTCCGATCTCTGCGCCAAGACCAAATTCATTTCCATCGGAAAAACGGGTGGATGCATTCACATAGACACAGGCGGAATCAATTTCATTTAAAAATCTCTGTGCCACATCATAATTTTTGGTTATAATTGCCTCAGAATGGGAGGTATTGTACTTATTGATATGCGCGATTGCCTCGTCCAGGCTGTCTACAATCTTTACCGACATAATATAATCCAGATACTCCGTTCCCCAGTCTTCTTCTGTCGCATCTTTTACCAGTGGCTGATCCGGTCCCAGACATTCGACGGCATAGGAATCACCGCGCATCTCCACATCATACTCTTTTAATGCTGCATACAGCTTTGGAAGAAACTCTTTTGCAATTGCCCGGTGCACCACAATGGATTCGCAGGCATTGCATACACCGATCCGCTGTGTCTTTGCATTTTTAATGATATTGACCGCCATCTCCTGATCAGCAAACTGATCCACATAAACATGACAGTTTCCGGTTCCGGTTTCAATAACCGGAATCGTCGCATTATTTACCACACTCTGGATCAATCCCCTGCCGCCTCTTGGAATCAGCAGATCCACATAATCCTTCATTTTCATAAACGCATTGGTGGTTTCCCGATCTGTGCTCTCGATCAGACTGAGTGCCCCTTTTGGAATATTCATCCTGCGAAGTGCCTCCTGCATGGCAGAAACAATCGCAATGTTCGAATGGATGGCATCACTTCCACCCTTTAAAATTGCACAGTTTCCGGACTTAAAACACAGACCGAACGCATCGGAAGTAACATTCGGGCGGGCCTCAAAGATAATGCCAACGACACCGATGGCTACACGCACTTTTCCAATGATCAGTCCATTCGGCCGTTTTCGCATGGACATCACTTCCCCGATGGGATCTTCCAGTTTCGCCACCTGCCGGAGTCCGTCTGCCATTCCAAGAAGACGGTCATGATCCAGCTTCAGGCGGTCTAAAAGTCCCTGTGGCATATTGCGCTCACGTCCCCGCTCCATATCTATTGCATTGGCCTCTAAAATTTCCTGCTCATGTGCCATAAGCGCATCCGCAGCCAGTTCGAGTGTTCTGTTTTTTGTATCGGTATCCAGCATTCCAACCCTGATCCGGTCTTCATGTGCCTGCCGGCACAGTTCCTGCAGTTTTGCATCCATTGTCATTCTCCTCCTGTTGTCCGTTTCGGACGATACCATTGTTGTTCTGTGATCACATCATCCATAGGATGATCATGTATTTCCGTTGGAATTCTTTTGACGATCTGTTCTCCAAACGCAATTCCTGTCCTGTGCAGATTTTCTTTCTGCTTCAGGTAACGATCGTAAAATCCTCCTCCGTATCCGAGCCGCATCCCCTTTTCGTCGAATGCAACACCGGGGACAAGAATCCATGCCTCCCCATTCTCTGCAAAAGAAGAAAGCGGATATTGTTTGACATCCGGTTCCGGGACAGAAAACATTCCCTTTTTTAACTGTCCGGAATCCTCAATCCGGTAAAACTCCATTTCCTTCCCGCACACCTTCGGGAAAAAAATCTGCTTTTTGTCCCGGAGTGCCTGATCGCAGAAAAGCTGCAATTCGACTTCGCTTCTAATCGCGGCATAAACCAGAATTTTCTGAAATCTGGCATACTCCGGTGCCGACAGCAGCCGCTCACAGATTTTTGCGCTCTTCTGCCGCCTCTCCTGCGGAGAAATCCGGTCTCTCTTTTCCTTCATCCGTTTACGAAGTTCTTGTTTTTGATCCATATTTTTCTCCAAGATTTTCCACAGATCCATCTGCATTCATCATGTCAATATTGTTAAGCTGATTGCGCAGATTTGCCTTTACCGAAGCGACATATTCCTGACGCAGCAGTGCCTGTTCCTTCTTTTCTTCTTCGCTCAATCCTTCTGCCTTGGATTTTTTGTATAATTCATTGATGCGTGCAATTTTTTCGTTTGTCATCAGCCTATCGTCTCCATAATATAATTTGCAAGGTTAAAGTTTGCATTTTCATTAGCCGTAAATAACGTTCCCACATAATCATTTTCGAAAATATCCTGCAGGATGCGGACATCCCCTCCATTTGCAATGATCATATCCGTTCCGGATAATGTTGCAATCTTTGCTGCGGCAAGTTTTGTCGCCATCCCGCCGGTTCCGACATTGCTGCCGGTAGATTCTTTAGCCATTCCATAAATGTTTTCATCAATAGCATCTACGACTTTAAGCAGCCTTGCCTCCGGGTTTTTGTGCGGATCATCCGTATAAAGTCCGTCAATATCGGAAAGCAGGATCAAAAGATCTGCCCCCACCATGGAAGCGACCAGTGCCGACAGCGTATCATTGTCACCAAACTGCATCTCATAGGTACTGACCGTATCGTTCTCATTCACGACCGGAACCACCCCGAGATGGAACAGTTCGTCAAATGTATTCTTTGCATTCGCACGGGATACCGGATTTACCATTGTATTTTTTGTCAGCAGAATCTGCCCTGCGGTCTGTGAATATTCCGCAAACAGTTTCTGGTAAACCATCATCAGTTTTGCCTGTCCCACAGCCGCACACGCCTGCTTTACCGATGTCTCGGACGGACGTTCCTTCACGCCCATGGCAGCCCTTCCCACGGCAATCGCACCGGAGCTTACCAGACAGACATCCATTCCCTGATTGTGCAGATCACTCAGCTGCCTGACCAGGTGTTCCATTTTGGCAAGATTTAAACGGCCGGTCTCTGCGTGCGTCAGAGAGGAAGAACCGATTTTGATCACGATACGTTTATAATTCAGTTTACTGTCCATTGTACTTTATTCCTCGATTTTCTTTACTTATGCATACCTTTAAATACTTTACCATATCTTCCGAAAAAAAACAACAAAGCTTGCCGCCTGCCATAAAATGGAGTATATTAATCTGTATAAAATTTTACGGAGAGGATTTTTATGAAACAACAAAAATACATCAGATACATTCTGTTGCCCACAACGCTTCTTTGCCTTATTGCATCACTTTTTTGTGGCTGCTCTGCCAATTCCGGGAAAATATCCAAAACGGGATTTTATTTTGATACGATGATCACGGTTACCCTCTATGGAACCCGTGATGAAAAGATATTGGATGATTGCTTTTCCCTGGCAGGAAACTACGAAAAGAAACTTTCAAACACCATCACAGACAGTGAAGTTTCAAAGATTAACGAGGCAAACAGCCAGTTTGTGACAGTCAGCAGCGATACCCTCTCCCTGATCAAAGATGGTATCCGGTATGGAAAAATCAGTGATGGAACATTTGATATTACCATCGGTACCCTCTCGGATCTGTGGAATTTTTCAGAGATTGCAGAAACCGCAAAATCCGATGAGAACGAAGTCGATGCATCGGTTGTCCCTTCCCCGGAAAAAATTGAAGCGGCACTGGCACATGTCAACTATAAAAATATTGAGATCAAAGGAAATCAGGTGCGGTTGAAAGATCCGCAGGCCAAAATTGACCTTGGCGGAATTGCGAAAGGTTTCATTGCGGATGAAATGCGAAGTTTCCTGAACAAAAAAGGAATCACCTCCGGCGTGATCAGCCTTGGGGGAAATGTCCTGACTCTTGGGAAAAAGGCAGATCACTCTTCCTATACCATTGGTATCCAGAAACCATTTTCCGAAACCGGTACGTCACTTGGCACCTTAAACGTATCCGATGCTTCGGTTGTTTCTTCCGGTATTTATGAGCGCTATTACCGGGTCAACGGCAAACTGTATCACCATATTTTAGACACCTCGACCGGATATCCGGTCGAGAACCATCTCTATCAGGTAACCATCATCAGTGACATCTCCATGGACGGGGATGCACTCAGCACAACCTGTTTTTCCCTCGGATTAAAAAAGGGAATGCAGCTGGTGGAACAGACCGATGGCGTGGAAGCCATCTTTGTCTCCGATGACGGAACAATTACATGCAGTTCCGGAATCAACCGGGATGATTCCATACAGTTTCATGCCTCCTGATTTTCGTGTTCTGAAAAACTCTGCATAAAAATACCCCATGCAGGCTGACCCTGCATGGGGTTATTTCTTGTTATAAAATAATCTTTTTCGGACACTTTTCTGCACAGATTCCGCAGCCTGTACATTTTTCCTGATCGATGTATGCAATGTTGTCTACCACATGAATCGCATCGGACGGACAGTTCTTCTCACAGAGATGACAGCCGATACATCCAACGGAACATGCACTCATGACATCCTTGCCCTTGTCTTTGGAACTGCACTGTACGAGGTGCATTGCCTCATATGGTACAAGTTCAATCAGATGCTTCGGACATGCAGCCACACATTTTCCGCAGGCCTTGCAGACCTTCGGATCGACTTTTGCAATACCATCTACGACATGGATCGCATCAAACGGACATGCTTTCACACAATTTCCAAATCCCAGACATCCATAATTGCAGGACTTTGGTCCGCCATTTGGAACAAATGCCATTGCCGCACAATCTTCCACTCCGGTATACTCGTAATCCTGTTTTGCTTTCTCACAGGTTCCGGCACACTTGACAAAAGCGACTTTTTTTACCGAAGCCCCGGCAGAAACACCCATGATCTCGCCAACCTTTGCGGCAACCGGCTCTCCACCGACCGGACACTGATTGACCGGCGCCTCTCCCTTTGCGATTGCCGCAGCAAGTCCGGAACATCCGGCATATCCACAGCCACCACAGTTATTTCCCGGGAGAACTTCTAAGATCGCATCCTCTCTCGGATCAGTCTCTACCTTGAACTTTTCTCCGGCGATTCCAAGGAAAAATCCAAGAATAATTCCTACGCAGCCGACAACAACAGCTGCGACAATAATTCCAGTTATCATACGTCTTTTCCCTCCTAAATCATTCCTGAGAATCCCATAAAGGCAATGGACATCAGGCAGGCAGTGATCAGAACAATCGCTGTACCCCTAAATGTCTTCGGGATATCATTGTACTCAATTTTTTCACGGATTCCCGCCATCAATACGATTGCGATAAAGAAACCAAATGCTGTGGAAAATCCGTAAACAACACCCTCTAAGAGATTGTAATCATAAGTAACACAGTTTAAGGCTACACCAAGTACCGCACAGTTTGTGGTAATCAGCGGCAGGTAAACACCCAGTGACTGATACAGTGATGGCATGCTCTTCTTTAAAAACATTTCTACAAACTGTACCAGAGCTGCGATAAACAGAATGAATACGATTGTCTGCAGATATTCAAATCCCAGCGGAACCAGGATGAATTTATAGATCAGTCCCGTAAAGAATGATGATAATGTGATAACGAATACAACTGCTCCACCCATACCGGTTGCAGTCTCAACCTTCTTCGAAACACCAAGGAACGGACAGATTCCAAGGAACTGGCTGAGTACAACGTTATTTACGATAGCTGAACCAATTGCAATAATCAATAACTCTTTCATACTATGTACTCCTCCTACTCTTCATTCCCTGTCGGGAATACTTTGCTTCCGCATCCGCCGCATGATGCACAGTCTGTGCCGCATCCCTGTGGCTCGGCAATCTTCTTGCCTTTCTGTGCTGCGTGTCTCTTCAGTCTGTTCATACCTGCAACCAGGAATGCAAGAACAAGGAATGCTCCTGCCGGCAGGATGAAGATTGTTACCGGTACATATCCGCCTTTTCCTGCTGCTGCGTCTGCAAGCGGAAGAATCTGAACACCGAAGATTGCTCCGGTTCCGATAAACTCACGCACGATCGCGATACAGGTCAGACCAAATGTGAATCCAAGTCCCATACCAATACCATCAAAGATAGATGGAAGTACCGGGTTCTTGGATGCGTAACTTTCTGCACGTCCAAGGATGATACAGTTAACAACGATCAGCGGGATGTAGATACCCAGTGCGCTGTACAGGCTCGGTACATATGCCTGTAAAAGCAGCTGAACGATGGTAACCAGGGATGCTACGATTACGATGTATGCCGGAATACGTACACGATCCGGAATAATCTTCCGCAGTGCGGAAATAATAAGGTTAGAGAAAACCAGAACCGCCGTGGTGGACAGTCCCATACCGATACCGTTGATCGCGGTGGTGGTTACTGCCAGGGTCGGACACATACCAAGCATCAGGACGAAGGTCGGGTTTTCTTTAATAATACCGTTGTATAAACGTTCGATACATTTATTCATGACTTCCTACCTCCTACTGTGCCAGGCAGTTATCTACAAAATAAACTGCCGCATTCACCGCACCAGTGACTGCTTTTGAAGTGATAGTCGCACCACTGATTGCGTTGATCTGATCATCGGAAGATGCACCGTCTTTGGTAACGGAGAACACATCTGCCTTCTTGCCTGCAAACTGACCTTTCCACTCAGGCT
>ERZ838399.1089-NODE-1089-length-27951-cov-4.577251_pt1 | contig 27951 bp, 27 predicted proteins | sample MGYA00519683_ERZ838399 | MGnify/ENA primary metagenome ERZ838399 (study PRJEB31850, sample SAMEA3708833) | human gut metagenome | biome: human gut; feature: human-associated habitat; material: faeces | place: China | collected 2014 ...
CCTTCTTTAACCGTTTCAATATAATTACGGATTTTTCGCTTAATACAAACATCCGTAACCAAACCCAGCCCACTTTCCGGATCAACTCTAGGCATATTTCCCGCATCAGGATCTCCATTTGGATTACCATTTTCCACATCAAATAATACTACAAACTCATATCTGTTTTTAATTACTTCGCTCATTTACTTTTCCTCCTTTTTCTCATATCTTTTCTGCACTTGATGATAATATCCTAGCATAAATTTTCCTTGTTCTTCCAACGAAAAACGATTTGGAAATCCCTGTGAGTTTTCAAAAATTTCTATTTTGCCCATAAGTTCCGTTAATAATTTTTCATAATATACTTTTGTTCCAGCTGATTCTCTTTCTATTTTTTTCATATGACTATTTTTTAATTTAATTAATATCGGAAATACAGATGCCGGTGTTGCACATGCAGAATTGAAGTACCGATCTCTGATGGTTGCATTAATTCCCGGATTCGCATCTCTTTGAATAAATTCCAATACCGCGAACAATCTTCCAAGAACATAAGCTGTTTCTTTACATTTCTCATTCAATCCCATAAATTTTTCGCCTTCCTTCCAATTATAATTTTTCATTAAAACTGCTTTTATAATCGCCGCTCTTCCACATGTAACATTCCCTTGTTCTGAACGAATTCGAATCAATGTATCAGTATATAGGGTTGCCGGATATCTGTTATTCTGAAGAACTGCATTTAATACCATTGCCGCCATGCTAGGAATCGGGGTTTTGTCTTTTGACTTTTGATTCACCGTTTCAAATAACATTTTTTGAATACCTAAATATTCCAATTCCACCCAGGCAGGTTTTATAATTTCCATTCTTTGATAATGCTTGGACAAATTCTCCATAATATTACCAAAAGAATTTTTATAAAAAAAGCGGACTGATAGCCTTGCTGCATTTGGTGCCAAACAAAGAATGTAGAATTTTTGCTCCAGGTTTAACTGGATATCTTCCAGATCCACCCTCATACCTTTTTGCAGATTTCCGAACAATTTTTTCATTTCCTCTTGATTATCCGCTTGAGGATTCATCAATGACATAAAAGTTTTCTGATATTCTTCTTTTCCGGATTCTGCCCAGAAGACAATTATCGAATCACCCAGTGGAAAGCGGTATTCTCTTTGACCAAGTAGGTAATTAAGTGCTGTTGTATATGCAAATTCTGCATATTTGCCGACTGGCGCATTATAACTTTGTTCTTTACCATAAGATTCGAAAGCCGGTGCATTAAATGAAACCAATGCAGCTCCACTTGACTGTGCTCCCGGAACTCCTTTTATTCCTTTATGAATACGTGAAATATCAGTTTTCTGGCCTGTTACCAGACAAATTCCCTGTTGCTCGTTACTTTCGGCATTTCTCGCTTCTTCCCACAAAGCTTTTATTTCATCGTCATCTTGCGCCTCCAAAGCTCTCATACCAAAAATAATGTTTCCACCCTCATTTAACTCTTCCCAATATTCTTTTAAAATTGGATTTTCTTTTGCATTTTCCGGGTTCCAGTTTCTAAAATAAGCGCAGACAGCTTTTGCCATTACACCTTTTCCTTTATCTAAAATTGAAACATGCTTATCCTTTGCAGCCAGAAAGCAATCCATTATTCTTGGTTTTGTTCCATTCGCATCTATTCCAAGCAGATATTTCGCATTATCACACAGAAAATTTGCAGAAATCCCAGAGGATCTTATAACCATTTCTGGTACAGAACGGGGTTGAGCAGTTAAAACTTTCTTTTTCCCCCTATCTTCTTCCTGTTTCAAAGGAATAATTCCTTTTATCGTTCCATTTTCATTCAACTCGATTATGTGCGATACTTTAGCCTGACACCATCCAGCTTTCGCTACTTTCCCTTGCTCAAGAAGATTTTCATAATACTCTACCAAAGCCTGCAGAATCATCGAAACACCTCACAGTCCGTAAGATTTAAAACTCCTTTTTTCATAACCGCCCGAAAAAACATAGGATGTATATTATCCAAATCACTATAATCCATATCATATAACATGAATCCCAAATCCTTTTCTGGTACTTCGCTGTATATAGTTGTTACGTCATCTTCCTCACATAAACAAAACTGCGCCGGGAACTCTCTACATCCAAAATATGGCATATGATAACATTCACCCCGTTTTAGTCTTCGCATAATAATATCCTTAAATTTTCCTGCATTATCCGATTCATTTGCTTTATCAGTCATTTCAAAATGAGCCTCTATCACATAGCATACATCACATAAGATCAACGATGCTCTTTGAACAATGTCTTCTTTTGTGCTTATATAGAATGGTCTCTCATCTCCATTATATGCTTGCAAAGCATTATTCTTAGATACTTTACTTTTCACTTCATTCCTTCGGACACTTGTAAAACGAATCGGATTTTTCACATAAATCTTATCAATAATCCACCTCATTCCTGGATGCCAGTAAATTGCTTCCAAAATTCCTCTTGCTGCCGATGGTGTCATGACATCATAAGAACATCGTTCTACTTTCATCTCAGGACGCGAAAACAAGGCATAATCTCCCCATACCTTTACTTTCACACCAATTCCCATCTTATAATACCTCTCCTTTCTTGTAACAAGCCGCTATATAATCCCTTGGCTGATAATAAAAATCTGTATTGTAATTTGATATACATTGATTGATCCAGGAATGATACACCTCCCAAAGCCCTTCTAATAATTCAGCATCTGAATAGCTGTCTTCAATCAACCGTTCATACACTTCACCAATGTCCCAGTAATCAGGAATCTTATACTTGCACGCAGATATGTTGTCAAAATTCCCCTCTACTATTTTACATTCTTCCGAAAACTCATATGCAACTTTTTCTATAGGTTCACAGTGAAAGACATCTGCATATTCATAAATCCTAGCAATTCTTTCCTTTCCAAGAAGATCTGTCACCTCTTTTCTACATCTTTTTTGTTGACGGCCAATATATTCAATCAAGCTACACGTATAAAAAAGCTTATTATTATTTTTTGTCCCCATATACTTCCTCACTTCCTAAAAACTTTAAAGTATCTAATGCAGATATCGTATGAAAACTAATCTGATGTGTCGGATGATTAAATTTTGCCAATTCCCAAAAAGCTGCTCTTGAGATTTTTCCATCTATATAATTTTGGATATAATTATAAATAGTGTCATCCGCCATTGGTCCTTCCACTATATCGTAAGTATGTGATTTTCCACTTCTGCAATGCACGATAAAATCAAGCCATTCATCTGTCATTTCATCAAAAATCAGATACTTCAACTTCTCATCAGGTGTATATTCATAGCAATTTAATACTCCTACTGTTCCATAACGTGTTGCCCATCTTGTCGCCTGCTCCGGAAGTCTAGTACAATAAAAGCCAAAATAAAAGTCTTTGTGATACAGTGCTTTTCTGATTTCCGGGAATTCTACCATTTCTTTACTTCCATGATATAAAATCATACATTGTCTCCTTTTAATTATTTCTACGATTTATTGGTGTTTCTTAATCTCACTATACTACACTTGTATATATTAATCAACGCTTTTCGTTTATCTTTATATTAAGTTCTAATGAATTCATACAATCGACAAATGAATATCATTGTCAAATTCAATTAATTCATTTATACTTGTAATTGTCTGGAGAACCAGTGGATTGAAATATTAGTACTTATTCTAACCGAATTAGGGTGTATGAGTAATTTCTCATGCACCCCATTCAATATCACATCATCAACATATCATCTACTGAAAAATCCAATCCCCACTTATCAGAATATTGTTTTTGCGACACCAGTTCATAAAAATCCTGCATATCTTCTGATATTGGTCGAATCATTCCGTTACTATATAACTTATCAAATAAACTATTTTCAGTTCTTTCATCTCCATAAACCTGAACACAATATTGTCCGGCTTCTCGAAGCCTTTCTCTCGATGCTCCTTTTATTTTCAATTCATTCAACAATTCTTCTGCTTTCGGTTCCTTTGTAATAAAAATCATCTTTGTATTTTCTTCAATCAGCTTAAATTCTTTTGCTACTTTTGAAAAATTAAACCGCATCTGTTTAAATTCGCCCATAATATTTTTCTTATCCAGGCTTGCTCCGCGATAATGATAAAGACGTTTAAAATAATCTGAGATTCCTATTAAATCATCTACCTTTTCATAATCCTGCAGAACAAATTCTGTTGTTTCGATTTGAAGTTTTTGATTTGTCACTTTTTTTTCGTCAATAAAATCAAAAATATAGACTTTACTATCCGCTACATCTTTCTCTCCATTTCGATTACATCTTCCAGCCGCCTGAATCATAGAATCCATACCTGCAATCTGTCTGTAGACAATATCAAAATCCAAATCCACTCCTGCTTCTACTAGACTTGTTGAAATTACAATGCATTTTTCTTTATTTTTCAGTCTTTCCCGAATCATATTCAATATTCTTTTTCTGTGTTTTGGATACATATTTGTAGAAAGATGATATATATTATTCTCCCCTTCTCCTTGCAATTTTTTGTACAGTTCCTGCGCAGCTCTTTTCGTATTCACAATGCAGAGCGTTCTTTGATTTCCTTGCATTCGCATGATTAGTTCATCTTGAGTAATTTTTCCTATTTTTTCATAAGTAACACGCTCAAAAAAACGGAACTGTTCTTCCATACGAGGGCATAATTCTATCATTTTATCTTTAGATGAGAAAAACATTTCAAGTGCCGGCTGTGTTGCGGTGCACAAAACAATACTCGAAGCATAGTTATCAACTAACTCCTGTAAAACTGAAACACAAGGCCTTAAGTAATCCATCGGTAACATTTGTGCTTCATCAAAAATCACAACACTGTTTGCAATGTTATGGATTTTCCTACATTTTGAAGACTTATTTCCAAATAAAGATTCAAAAAACTGTACATTTGTTGTCACAACTATAGGTTTATCCCAATTTTCACTTGCGAGCTGCATCGGATAAAATTCTTCTGAATCTCTATATTCTACGTTGCAATGATTTTCCAATATATTTTCTGCACCAAGAATTTCTCGAAAGACCTGAGAATTCTGTTCGATAATACTTGTATAAGGAATCACATAAATAATCCGATCCATCTGATGTTTTACTGCATGTCTCAATGCAAAGGCAAGAGAAGCAATTGTCTTCCCTCCCCCAGTCGGAACGGTAAGACGATATATTCCCTTTTCTTGCTTTCCCATTTCTATACAATGTCTTAAAATCTCTGTTCTTCTTCCGTTAATACTTTCCAGTTCATTATTACTTAGCCAAGATGCAATATGTTTCTCTAATTTTTTCTCCAAAACCTCCATCGTTTCTCCCGAAACACGACCAGTATTTTCATTTTTCATAAAAGATTCCGTATCCAAAAAATCCGCATCTACTAAGCAGGAATACAACATTCTTACGAAAACACTTAACGAAAAATCTAAATTTTTTGTTGGTTCAAAAACAATCGGATTCGTATGAATCAGTGGAACTTGTATTTCATTTTTATAATTTTCAAAATCACAGATCTTTTTCTTGCATCTTCCACATAGACTATTACCAATCGCCGTATTTCCATAATCCGGAAGTCCGGCATGATGTCCGGCAATGCAGTAACTTAAAATAGAATAGTATCCTCCTTTTTCATTACAGATTTTCGCACCTGCAGTTGAGTGATCCACTCTTTCACTTGTATCATTCTGAATTTTTCTTTGAAATTCTTTGGAATATTTCCCAAGATCATGCAACATTCCGCAACAATATCCCCATTCTTTCTTCCCAAACCTTTCTGCAAAAGATCCTGCTAATTCTGCTGTACCATATAAGTGTTCTTTTACCGTCTGTATTCTTTCACCATCTTTATGCGCTATATACTCCATATACCCAACACTCCCCTTCAACACCTCTAGCGTAAATACAACTTTTCTTCCAAATATTCTATACGTTACCAAGAACAATTTCTCAATGTAGCTAACTCTATTCTAATTCCCGTGACATCTTCTCACTGATAGTATGATATATTTCTTCTGTCGCCGAATCATTTCCCCCATCGTCCGATGCTCCTTTCAAGTCTGTTATCCACAACATGACATCTTCCAACACGGAAGTGTTTAATTCATAATAAATAAACTTTCCTTCTCTTTGGTTTCGAATCAAATCAGCCTCCTTTAATACTGCCAGATGTCTTGATATAGATGCTCCCGTTACTGAAAAATGTTCGCATATCTCTCCGGCTGAAAGCCGACCATTTTTCAACAAATTCAAAATCTCGCGTCGTATTGGATCAGCCAATGCTTTTAATGTATCTTGTATACCCAAAAATTCATCCCGCCCTCTCATTTAACATTTAACCTAATCGTTAAATATATTGTAATTCCTGGTGCATTATATGTCAAGAAATAAAATAGAGATGAAAAAACATGAGCTCTTAAGCAATAGACCATCTCAATACCTCACATAACAATTATCAATTATCCTCTTCTGCTCCCACCATGTTATACTTACCTTATCAAATTTTAATCATGGAGGTTTTTAAAAATGAATGCAAAGGAAAAATTAGCCGATTACCAGAGACAGTTTGGTGTGTATGCTGAAGCGAATTCGGAAGTAATGGGGGCTTTCGGTGCTACAGTTACTGCAGCAATGGAAAATTCCGGATCGTTAGATGCGAAAACAATGGAATTATTAATCCTTGTCGCAGCTGTTTCAAGAAAATGCGAGCCATGTATCTATTCTCATGTAATGAATTACATCAATGCCGGTGGAACAAAAGAAGATCTGGCGGCAGGACTGAATGCCGCAGTACTGATCTGTGGCGGACCCGGTATGGCATACAGCGCATTAGCACTGGATCTCTTTGATCAGTATACCGCAGAATAGTATTTGCAGTTTCAATTTGAAAGACCTATCGTGGATAATGCTTCCACAATAGGTCTTACTTTTATTATTCCCCGCTGATTGGCGAACCGCAATACTCACACTCGCCCACGGCTCCTCTTTGAATTTTGTTGATACCACCACATCCCTTACATTTTACAGTAACAAGTTCTGCATCTGTCTGTTTGACCGTCTTTGTAAAAGAGGGGTTACCAATCTTCTGACTCATCTGATCCTTTCGAACAAATAACTTTGCCTTGTTATCCACATAAGCATCGTTAAAATATTTCTTTTTACACAATTTTTCAAGATTTCGACGTACTTTATCCTCCGGCTGGTTAAGAATTGCTGCCATATCCGGGATAAATCCATCATTCGAAGCTTCTGCAATCTCTTTATATTCTCGATAAAACTTTTGCAGACGGAGTGTCTGGATTCCGAACACAATCAAGATCACCCCGAAAATTCCAAGAACAACGCACATAATCAATCCTGAAATTTCCATATCCGCTGCATATGCCGAATCAGAGAACCATGCTTCCACGCAGATTGCTGCAACCAGAAGGAAAAATGTTCCTCCGATAATCCCCACAACTGACAGAATCTTTTTCATGATCAACATTTTATATTTCCTCCCCACCTAATCGTTTTCCACATTCCGGACAGAAACGCAGATTCCCTTCCAGCACAGTTCCACACTGTGTACAGTGTCTCTCTTTGCTTATAAGACGGCTTCCACACTCGGAACAGAACTTTGCTCCCGCCAGGACTTCGCTCCCACACTGCGGGCAGAATTTTGATTTTCTATATCCGCCGCGCAAATCTATATTCTGTGCCATAGAAGAAAACTGGTTTCCCATCTCTCTTCCAACGCCAAATCCCATTCCAAGTCCCATTCCGGCTCCCATCACAGAACCTGCATCTCCATTCCCGTGACTGACCGCATTTTCCAATGTATCAAAGGATCTCTCCTGTTGATAATTGTAGCCTATAATCTCCATCTCGGCACGCTTGGATAAAGCCTCCTTGATTTTTCCCACAGACGGATCATCTTCCGGTGTACTGATTTCATTTACATAAAATGAAGTCAGTTCCAGTCCATACTCTTCCATTATCGGACAGATTGTCTCCTTCATATATTGTGAGATTTCATCTATGTACGCATTCATCTCAAGAATACTGATCTTTCTGTGAAGCAGATATGAAGAAATCGTATCCTTTATCTTCGTCACATACAGACTTCTGAAATACTTCGTTACAGTCTCTGCGTCAAAAACATTCATGGTTGTCACAAGTTTTGTCAGAAACTTCACCGAATCTGTTACATGAATTCCAAATGCTCCATTCGAGCGTATCGGAATAAATATTCCATACTTTGGATCCTGGATCTGAATCGGTGTTGGCGTTCCCCACTTAATATCCAGGTAATATCCTTTATTAATATACCATACTTCTGCCTTGAACGGAGATTTCCCGCCAAACGGAAGATTAATAATCTTATTCAGAATCGGAATATTCTTTGTATCCAACGTATGCGTTCCGGGTCCGAACACATCTGCCACACTTCCACCTTTTACAAGCACGGCTTCCTGTGACTGATTAACTACCAGCTGCGACCATGTTCCAAGCTCTTCACCTGGATATTTCCATGCGAAGACATCCGGCCTTCCATTATATTTTATAACATCCATTACTCCCATCTTAAAGTCCCCCACTTTTTCTGATTTACAACGTCTCACTGACAGATTCCGTTTGCGTCATACTACAGCAAACAACCCTATTCCAGATACATTTATCATAGCTTTTCTGTCGAGAAGTGTCAACCGCTGTGGTACAAAGTCTTCCGTCAAAAAAACTAAGCACCGACCATCATAGTCAGTGCTTAGTACTAATTATTCTGCAAAACTTTCATAGAGATTCTACAATACTTTTTCAAAGCTTGAAGCTTTATTCGAAGAACAAATTCTTGTACTCTCCACAGGCGTAAATTCCGGACCACCTTATACAATTGTTCTTTTACATTCTCCAAGAACAAGTCTTACTGCTCCATAGATCCCGGCGCTGTTACTGAGTTCTGCCATCTTGAACACCGTCTCTCTTGAAGCATGGAATGCATATTTCGTGTAATATTTCTTGATTGCATCAATCAGAATATCACCCGCCTTGGACATACCGCCACCAATAACAAATGCTTCCGGATTGATCACACATGCGACCGCTGCGAGGGCCTTACCGAGCATACGTCCAACCTCGTTTACCATGAGTATACTGACCTTGTCACCCTTCTTCGCCTCATCAAAGATTTCCTTTGATGTGATTTTTTCCATATCTCTGAGCGTTGTCTCTGCCTCTGGGTGCGCATCCAGATATCTCTTTGTGGTCGTGACAATTCCATTTGCAGAAGCATATTGCTCAAGGCATCCCTTGTTACCACATCCGCAGGCAAATTCTTCATCATCTTTCATGGGAATGTGGCCGATCTCGCCGGCTGCTCCGTTAATTCCTGTAAGGATCTTACCGCCGATAATTACTCCACCGCCAACACCTGTTCCAAGCGTTACCATTACAATGTCACTGTAGCCCTTGCCACCGCCCTGCCACATTTCTCCAAGAGCGGCAACATTGGCATCATTACCAGCTTTCGCCTTAAATCCTGTGAGAGTTGTCATTTCCCTCTCCACATTAAACACACCCCATCCCAGATTGACGCATTTTAATACATTGCCGTCTCTTCCGACCGGACCCGGAACACCAATTCCAATGCCTTCAACATCCAGTTTTAAGATTTTTTTCTCTTCTAATTTTTCTTCTATAGACTCAGCAATATCTATCAGAATATATTTCCCATTCTCCTCAATTCTTGTGGGAATTTCCCAGACTTCAATCAAATTGCCAAGTGTCTCAAACAGACCCAGCTTGATGGTAGTTCCTCCAATATCTGCACCAAATGCATATTTTTTCATTATCTGTTCTCCTATATTACAAAGTTTCTAAGGTATTTTGCACTTAAAACAACTGCCTTCTTCGCATCCTCAAGGCTGTTCTCAAATGCTTTATCCTCAACCTCGATACAGGTATATCCGTCATATCCGATATCTGTCAGAGCTGATACATATTTTCCCCAGTCAACGTCGCCAAGCCCCGGAAGCTTCGGAGACATGTACTGCAATGGTGTAGCCATCGTTCCAACATCAGCCAGCTTGTCCTGATAAACCTTAATATCCTTGTAATGAACATGGAAGATTTTATCCTTAAACTCGTAAATTGGTTTAATATAGTCAATCTGCTGCCAGACAAAATGGGACGGGTCATAGTTAATACCAAAGTTTGGACTGTCGATAATCTCGAAAATTTTTCTCCAGTTTGCAGGTGTTGTCATAATATTCTGTCCGCCCGGCCATTCATCATCTGTGAAAAGCATCGGACAGTTTTCAATACCGATCTTAACGCCCTTTTCCTCTGCGTATTTTACAATTGGCGGCCATACTTCTTTGAAAATCTCCAGATTTTCTGCAAATGTCTTATCTGGAACTCTTCCAACAAATGTAGTGATCATGTTAACATCAAGCATTGCAGATGCATCGATCAGTTTATAGATGTGATCAATGTAGGACTGTCTTTTTTCAAGATCCGGATCCATAGTATTTGGATAATAGCAAAGTGAAGAGATCTCCACACCCCTGGAAGCACATAATGCTTTAATTTCCTCTGTCTTCTCAGGTGTAAGAGCAGCTACATCAATGTGGCTTACTCCTGCATATCTCCTCTTTGCTCCAAAGTTTGGCCAGCATGCAACTTCCAGGCATTCCAAACCATTTTCTGCAGCAAAATCTACTACTTCTTCAAATGTCATTCCTTCGCAAATCGATGTGATAAAACCTAACTTCATTATTTTTTCCCTCCTGTTTTTTTTCTATTCGAATAAAATGGCCTCTCCTGTTTCTGCAGACTTCCATGCCGCTTCCATAACAGCAAGTACGCGCCTTACCTCAGATATCTTAATTTTAGATTCCGCACGTCCATTTAATACATCATCAACATTTCTGTAGAAATCTACCCAATCTGTCTGAATCTCCGGAAGTGGTTCTGTCACGATTCCTCCTGGTGCTACAGGCGCAAACTGTCTGGTTGGACCGGCTTCTGTCTCAGTGATCTGAGGTGGAAGTTTTTCAAGCATCTTTCCTGTTCTGTAGATATTTCCATCACAGGCAAAGTTCTTCACAATCATGGTACCCTTATCTCCAGCTACAAGCCATCTTGGCTGGTACTCCAGAATGTATGTGGAAAGTTCAATATGAACTGTAATTCCATTCTCCATCTTCATGATAATCTTGAAATAATCGTCTACTTCTTCATGAAGTACATTCTGAATATCCGCATAGATTGACTTGATTTTTACTCCCGGCATCATGAACAGAATCTGATCAATGAGATGTACACCCCAATCGTAAATCATACCTCCGCCATACTTTTTGTAAATATGCCATTCATGCATATATCCATTTCCCGAATGAAGCTTCGATTCAATCGTAAAGATATTTCCGAGCATGTTTTCGTCATATGCTTTCTTTACCATCAGCATATCCCGATCCCATCTTCTGTTCTGATGAGCAGTAAAGAATACTCCTGCTTCCTTGCAGGCCGCTTCCATTTCGTCAAGCTCCTGTACATTCATAGCTGCCGGTTTTTCTGTAATGACATTCTTACCGGCTTTAGCGGCCTTGATACACATTTCTTTATGCAGATAGTTTGGAACTGTTAAGATAACTGTATTTACCTCCTTATCTGCTAACAGTTCATCTGCTGTCGTATAAAGCTTGTATCCCTTTTTAAGTGCATCCTGCTGTTTTTCTTCTTCAATGTCACATACTGCTGCAATTTCAACGCCAGCACGAGGGGCATTTTCTGCATGCCACTTTCCCATTCCGCCAAATCCAATAATACCCAATTTGATTTTCATGTCTTTCTCCTTTCGTTTATATCCTTAACATCTGTATTTTGATATCTTAATTTTAATCATTTCATGTCATGGGAACTACCTTTGTGCTATCTCAACAACACGTTATTTTTTTACCTTTTCGAGATTAGAGGACAGACAAAAGAAAAAAAGGTCAAAATCAACTGCTTTGATTTTGACCTTTTTTACTATTTTCACATTTTCTCCAGGTTAATATATGCAATCTCATTAGGACGCATTCGAAGTTCTATCTGTATGCATTCATCCTCCACACAGAATTTTCGTAAAATCATCCTGGGAACAGTAGCTCTGTGCAAATACCTGATCTCACTATCAGACAGATCCTGGATATATTCCAGATCCGCCCAAATATCCTGAATGCTTCCACTCTTCTCATTAATTTTCTGTATAGTCATCTGATAATTTCCATTTTCAACATCCTTTATGCAAAGCTTCAATGTCAAAGGATTCCATTCATCAAAATTCTTCCAAAGCTTATCCCACTCCAGAGTTTCCTCGCTCTGAAGATAATACATATAATTCAGATTTTTCATGTTATGGCAGACCAAACTATACTGATTTCTTCTATCTGTTGTCAGAAGACAGTTTTCTGTCTTATCTATAAAATATGGTTTCAATTTTTTCAGAAAGCGGAAAGCGAATCCAGATGGCTTTGCAATTCCATCACGTGTAAGAAGTCCTTCCCCTCCATGCATCAACCACACTGTATCATAATACTCTGTGTATATATCCGTCCCGGTGAAATAACACAGCATATCGATCTCACCAAAAACATCGATAATGTTTTTCATGACATAAGCGCCGTGGAAACAGTTATCATTCAATTTATTTCTGTCAGATACCGTCAGATTCCATTCTGTTATATAAATCTTCTGTCCAGACAATCCATGCTGTATCAGCTCCGCACGTATTTTGCGGATACTATTTTTCAGATAATCCGGATCCTCACTTTTTTTACCAAACCGTTCTTTTCCTTCCGGATCTGCCTCATATGCAAAAATCATAAAAGAAATAAAGTCTGGAAGAGGGGCACGTCGGATCCACTCCTCCCAAAAGTTCATTCCTCTTTTTTCCAGATGACACAAATAATCCGGGAAAAAACCACATCCTCCGATCTCCATATGAGGCGCATGTTTTTTTATCATGGAATAAGTACATTTAAAGATCTGAAAAAAGCCGTCTGTCGGATCTATCCCTTTCAAACAGTATCCATCAAAAATCACCTCCATCTTCCAGGTGTTTACTTCTTCAATACCATAGCGCCTTACCAGATGCACAATCAACTGCCTGATAAATTCCTCCCATATTGGAAGCGAATCAACCATATTGTTCTTTTCTTCATACAAAAGGAAATCCTTATCCGTTCTGTTTACCCGTTTTATCTTTTCTTCCATGTCAAAAAACGGTTTCAATCCATTTTCTACCAGGAAATCCAGTATATTATCTAGCTTAGTAAAATTATACAGGCCAATTTTTTCATCTTTTCTCATAATCATCCGATCTGAAAAAAGACTCCAGAACCTGATATATCCAAAATGCATCGAATCTTTCATCCGAAGAATCTGTTTTCTGACTTCATGATTCAGAAGATCTGATGCCTGGCCAATATTAATTGCCGTATTCCAGAATTGAGGAATTTTCTCCCCGCCTTCCACTTGAAATGTTTTTCTGATTATTTTCGCCCTTCTTTTACTTTCCTGTTCCTCCTCCATAGAATAGATAAACTTTTCCAGTTTTTGATTTAAGACCAGAGAATCCATATCTTCTTCTTTTTTTTCCATTTCCTTCGCACTATTTCGAACATGAGATGGAGACTTTCCATATTCTTCCTTAAACACCTTATTAAAAAAAGAAATGCTGGAGAATCCATTATCCAGAGCGATCTGGAGAATCGCTTTATTCGTATACAGAAGTTCACTCATGGCATGGGAGAGACGGACCTGCCTTAAATAAGCAGAAAAACTCATGTTATATATCTTTTTTAAATATCGTGACAAATATCCCTCAGAGAGGTAGAGCGTATCTGCAAGTGACTTCAGACTGATCGGCTGATTATAATTATTCATAATATACTCATTAATCTGCAATGTCCGCATCTGAGATTTCTGCTGCATTGACATGCCTGCATCCGTCTTCGCCTTTTTTATAAAATTGGAAGTCAGATATCCAAGCACCTTATAAAAAACAGAAAGATATTCATATTCATGCTGTCCTTCTTCCGCTTCCTTCTCGCAAAACATTTTTCTCTTTAGCAACTGATTCAACAATTCCCGTAATTTCTCATAACGCTCATCATCCTCACTGGTCGAATTACAGAAAAAAAACGAACTTACTCCATTATATACAGAACGAAGCAATGAGTATGTAATGAAAAGATGTGCTGTCGTTATTTCACCCTGAGTTTCGATTCTGTGTTCTTCATTGGAATTAATCACACAGATATCCCCTCTTTTCAGATGATATTCCCTTTCCATCACATAAAGTCGCAGTTCCCCTTCCATCACATAAACCAATTCTACCTCCTGATGGAAATGTGTATCTTTGGATAATCTGCTTAAAATCTGCACATCCATTTTGTTTTGTTTAATATATTCTCTCATACCAGCACCCCAATCTTTACTCTATTCTAAACACCATGGATCATCTGCAATACCCATCTTTTCTCTATATTTTACCTAATGCAACTATCCTTTTGCAACAAAAAATTGACCGCAGTCCAATCAGGTACGGTCAATTTTTCATAATAGAAAATTCATATTTCAATTATTCAATGTTTTCTTTGTTTTTCCTCTCATGCAGTTTTGCACGAACCTCATCCGCTTCACTATCCTTCAATCTCCATGTAAATGCGAAGATGGCTGTCAGGAAGAAAATGATGGCAGGTATCAGATTTACAACTATATTAATCCCGTGCAATGTTTCCGGAGTCTGCTGTGCATTTGCCACATAACCAAATGAAGCAAGAAGCAAGACACCTACAGAAGCGCCAATCGCATTACCCAGTTTCTGTGCCAGACCATAAGTGGCATATGCAATTCCATCATTACGCATACCGGTCTTATACTCATTGTAATCGATCGCATCACCGAGAAGAGAAAGTGAACACGGGAAAGAAACGTTGAAAAAACCAACCAGTCCGCTCTCAATAATAATCAGAGTCAGATTGTCAAACGGTGTAAAGTACATTGCCAGAAGTGCAATCCCCTGACATGTTACAGCAATCTGAAGTGTCATTCTCTTACCAAATTTGCTCATGACCTTTGGCACCATTAAAGAGCTGACAATACCACATACGGATGGTGCAAGCATGATAACCGGGATCAGTGTAAAGGATCCAAGGCAATACATAATGTAGTAGATTACGACTCCGATCCTTCCCATCCATGCTGCCATCTGGAGGATCATAATCACGAGAAGAATCATCAGGTTTTTATTCGTTACAAGTCCGGTAATTGTCGTTTTTAAAGAGAATTTTTCCTTCGTGACTTCTGGAACCACCTGCTCTTTGGATGTAAAAAATACGGCGAGAAAGCACGGAATAGAAATAATCGCATACACAAGGGCCGTCATGAAATATCCATTTCCATTAGCGACCTCTGCTCCCTTTCCTGAAAAGAACAGCATTACATTTGCTGTAATTCCATTTACGATCAGAATACCTACATTCATACCCACATTACGGGAAGCATTGATTTTATTTCTCTGTTCTGCATCCTCTGTCATAACAGCTGCCAAAGCACCGTAAGGAATGTTAACCAACGTATAAAGCATACCCGTTATAATATAGGTTACAGCCGCATAGATTACACCTGCTTTGGAAGATCCTGCAAATGGATGTGTAAAACATAATACCGAGAAAATAGCCAGCAGTGGCGATCCAAATAATATGTAAGGCCTGAAACGACCAAATTTCGATCTGGTTCGTTCAGCGATAGCACCCATCATCGGGTCATTGACTGCATCCCATACACGGGCTATCATCATAATTGCCGCAGCTGCGGCTGGTGCCAATCCTACGATATCCGTATAGAATACCGTAAGATAGGAACCAATAAATGTCCACACAAACTGAGATGCCAGATCACCAAAGCTATAAAAGATAACTCCACAATTGGAAGCTCTTTTTAATTGTGTTTTATTATTCATTTATTTATCCTCATTATTAGTCAACAAAATTGTGCATCATCTTTAAGTGTCTGCGAAGCATTTCGATCGAATGACCGGAATTATACTCCTCGTACTCAGATACGATATAGCCATCATAATCAGACTCACTCACGATCTTCATAATGTCATCATAAGGAATCGCTGCCTCCTGAAGATTCTCATACATATAGTGATACTTTCCGTGCATATGGATGCAATATGGAATCATATCCTTAAGTCCCTGAAGTTCTGCGGAAACATCCTTCTTGAAAGTAAGGAATGTGTACATATCACGCATTGTAGTCAGTTCCACCTTCTTAGCACCTGCTGCAGTCAATCTCTTCACGGCTTCATCATATGGAACATTATCATACTTCATATCACGGGCCATTTCAAGCAATTTTTTATCGGCACCATCTGCAAGAGCGTTATCCCAGTTCATCTTGTTTGGCTTATTTGCAAAGCATCCAAAATCAGGAATCAGACCAAGATACTTGCTGCCAGTCTTATCAATTGCTGCAATATAGTCCTTTGTGGACTGTGTGATTGGAGTCTCTGGATTGTGAACTTCAATACCAACCTTTACACCATAGTGCTCCGCAAATGGTGCAAGCTTTGCAAAGTTTTCCGGTCCCATAAGCCACTGCTCACGTACTACCTTACATCCCATTTTATGGGCGTTCTTGATATCACGAACGGCCATAGCTACCATCTCATCACCTGTAAGATTTCTGTCGCCGCGAAGTCCTCTGTCACAGTTTGCTCCATAGCATACTGGTTCCATATCATAATACTGACAAATAGATTTTAATTCGCCGAGGAATTTATCACTGACATATGGGTAAGAAGGAATCATTTGAGTTGCAACAATCTCAAATCCAGCTGCTCCAAGTTCCTTAGCAGTACGAATACAATCCTCCAGAGTCATTTTCCCCTGGCAATATTCTGTAGAAAATGAATACAGGGTTACACCAAGCTTTACATTACTCATCTTTTTATCTCCTCCTTAATTCTGAACGTTTAATCTCTTGCTGCCACAACTGTCGATGCTCTGATACTCTGTCTCACTGAGTGCCATGTACGGGGATCTGAAGTAAAGTGTAAAATCTACATCATGCTCTTCTTCACTCAGTCCGCCAGGCTGGAATACTTTAATTGTAGCCGGCTCAATGATAGGCCAGAATACATTAACCAGATCATGAAGTTCTGCTACACCGTATTCCTTACCATCAAGGCACAAAGAAATATTCTCTGCAGGTACATCAACACCATCCACCTTTACACCAATCTCATCTATCGTGGAAAGAAAATGTCCCCTATAATAGCTCAGACGTACATCAAACTGATAACCAATCTTTTTTCCATTTGCCCAGAAATTTTTCAGTGAATCATCACATACAACATCAACAAAGTTTAATCGAAGTGCAAGTCCCATCTTATTCTCCTCCTTCTTTCTTAGAATTTAATTGTCTCATTTGTTTTTGCGGATTTATAAATCGCATCCAAAATCTTAGTTACTGCCAATGCTTCTTCCGGTTTAACCAAAGGTTCTGTTCCGTTCTGAATTGCCTCAAGCCACTGACGGTTGTCAACGGTTCCCTCTTCTCCGGCACCACCTGCAAAGTAAGCAATACTTCCAACGCTGGAAAGAGTCTCTTCCATCAGCTGATTATTGCGTGCACGATTATAAATCAGTTCATTCTTTGGATAGCTCATACCGGAATGAATCTCTGCACCGGCTTCTGTTCCGCAAAGTGTTGTAGATGCCTCTCTTGAATCAAGCATGTTAATTGCCCAACTTGCTTCAAGACCGATTGTTGCACCATTTTTCATCTTAACAAATCCAACCGCAGAATCTTCTACTTCAAATGTTTTAGGATCCCATGGTCCGAAAAGATTACCCTCTGGTCCATTTTCTTTCTGTCCAAGCTTGTAGAATACAGAGCCAGTTACACTGTCTACATCGTAGTTGTTCATACACCATAATGTAATGTCAAGGGCATGTGTTCCGATATCGATAAGAGGTCCGCCGCCCTGTGCTTCTTTATCCATGAATACGCCCCATGTAGGAACTGCACGGCGACGAACTGCATGTGCTTTTCCATAGTAGATTTCACCAAGTTCTCCTTTGTCACAGGACTTCTTTAAATTCATAACCTCTTCACGGAAACGATTCTGGTAACCAATTGTGAACTGCTTGCCGGACTTTTTCCATGCTTCCACCATCTTTTCAGCTTCTTCTGTGCTGTGTGACATTGGTTTTTCGCAATAAACGTGCTTGCCTGCTTCAAAAGCTGCAATTGTAATCTCACTGTGGGATACGTTAGGAGTACAAACATGTACAACCTCTACCTCCGGGTTAGCCAGAAGCTCTTTGTAGTCAGCTGTTACCTGCGCACCTTCTGCACCAAATTCTGCTGCCGCTTTCTCGGCACGGTCAATCTGAATATCACAAAATGCTACGATTTCATTCAGATCTGCATTATTCTTTAATGCCGGGAAATGTTTCTGATTAGCGATGCCACCACAACCAATAATACCAATTTTTAATTTACTCATTTTTTCCTCCTTGTATTGTGTGTTTTTTACTGTGGTTTTTGATCTGAACAAATATTAACATAGTGAAAACATCCAATTCTTGCCTCATTTCATACTACATATTTATTGAAAAATACATATTTTTAGCTTTTCATATTGGAAGCAATTAAAAAAGTCAAAAATGAACAACTCATTTCTGACTTTCTTAATGCTATATTGATTTTACGTTTTATTTTCTAATTACATTTTAAACTTTACAAACAGAACATTCAACAAATATTTGCACAGGCACATGTCTGCCTGCACACATTTAATTATCCGGGTGATTTTATTGCTTTGATTGAAGAAAATGAATTTGAAAAGCAGAATTATATTTTTAAACTCTTTGCAAAAGAACATTTCGATATTTTGGATATTGCAGTTGGAAAACCGACATCTCTTTTCCAACTCCACACCTCCTATCAATCTGCTGAGACGGCTTTACACAGCCTTACAATTTCGTCTGAACACTATGTTGTTTTCGACGATCTGACACTTGAACTAATTCTTTCTACGAGCACACCGGAAAATCAGAAAGAATATTTAGCCAAGACAATTGCCCCACTCAATGAACAAGAACTGCACCTGCTTGAAGTTTATTTTTCCGAAGAAATGTCTCTTGCCGCCACAAGCGAACGACTCTTTCTCCATAAAAATACATTACAATATAAATTGAATGCGATTCAGAAAAAATGTTCACTGAATCCGAGAAAATTCCAGGATGCGGTGCTACTTTACCTGGCTGGGAAGATTCAAGGAAAGTAAAGATTTAGCGTAGAGATTATTTTTCGAGTGCGGACGAAATCCTATAGTTCCTGCTTTTCCATCACAAGCCTTATACTCCAGAAGGTTTTCTTGAATCTCGTCCTGTTAAGGAAGAAAATATTGCGTCAAAAAAATTAAATCCTGACACCTTGTATAGTTATAAACTCAGTAGTTTGTACTATTCTCGTAACCATCTACAGATATCAACCACTTGCACTCCTTTATAATCATAAGTTTCATGATGTGTTCTTGCAATTATCATCTTAGGATATGCATCTCTTATTGCAAGCAAAGGCGAATATTCTCTTTCAAATGTTTTTTCATCTGAAATATTATCGCTTACCTGAATATATATTTGAACCTCACGTTTCTTTGCTACAAAATCCACCTCCTTTTTATAAAGTTTTCCCACATATACCTCATATCCTCTCCTACGCAACTCCAGATAAACAATATTTTCGTAAACTCTTCCAAAGTCCATGTTTCGTGTACCATTGACTGCATAACGAAATGATGTATCACAAAGATAATATTTACTATTATTTGCCAGATATTTTTTCCCTTTTAAATCATAGCGTTTTGCCTCATAGAACAGAAATGCATTTTCCAAATACCCAATGTATTTTGACACCGTCTTTCTGGTTATCTCGCTCTGGTCATTTTTTAAAGTTTTGCTGATATTATTAGGCGAAAGTAAATTACCGATGTTATCCATCATGAATTCAGATATGTTGGTGAACTCTGATTTATTTCTTATCTTATACTTTTCAACCAAATCTCTGATAAGAATGGTTGAATACACATCCCTAACGTAATCATACTGTCTGTCCTCGGTCTTATATACATAAGATCCAGGCATACCACCAGTTCGGACATACTGATCAAAAGCTTCATCATACCTGTCTGTAATTCCATAATAAGTTAGATATTCCACGAAAGAAAATGGATATACTTTTATTTCCATCGTTCTTCCGGTAAAAAGTGTTGCTAAATCTGAGCTTAGCAAAAATGCGTTTGAACCGGTAATATAAATATCATAAATTCCTTTTGTATAAATACTATTAATTGCAAGTTCAAACTGCGGGCATAGCTGAACCTCATCAATCAATAAAACATTAGTCATTCCCTCTTTGTACTGATCCAAGATATACTTATGCAATGCATGATACTCCAACAAATGATCAAACTCTAATTCCTGAAGGTTTATCATAACAATATTTACCGGTTCCTCTAATGACTGCAAATAAGAAACAAACCCTTGCAGCAATACCGATTTACCGCTTCGTCTGATGCCCGTAATTACTTTTATATCCGGTGTCCCATACAATTCAATCAGTTCGTTTAAATACTCTTTTCTTACGATAAGCTGCATACCGCCATCTCCTATTCCCACTTTTTTAATAATTTTTATTTTTCGGTAATATATTTTATAGACTGATATTATCACACTCTGTGCATTCTGTCATTATTCTATTCCCACTTTTTTAAAATTATTCATTTTTTGGTATTAGTTTTTTGATTTGGGAATAATTTTAAAAATTATTCTAAGACTCCTATCGAATCTGTCTGTCAAGTCTACAGTTCTTTCAGAACCTCTCCGATATCTTCATTCATGCAAACAGACTTTCTCCTTATTTCGTCCGGTGCATATGCTTCACCCTGGTTCAGACACACATAAAATGCATGTTGAAATGAGTTTGTCATCTGCCAGAACGGATATTTTATAATACCGGGAGTATTATATCCTACACCTAATTCAAGGAACACTATTTTCTGCTTTTTATGCTCCTGTATAAATTTCTCGTACCGTTCTGCTGCCTGGTGCCATCCGTCATCTTCAACAAATGTCTGATCCGATCTGAGGTTCATGCTCATCGGCTTGCCACAGTGTGGGCAATATGGAATCAGACCCGTTGGAACCGTAAGCTTTATTTCTCCATTTTCCGGTTTTTGCAGTTCCCCGTCTTTAATCTGAAATCCCTGACTCAGCACCATTTTTTTAATAGCCTCTTCATTGTCATAGGTTTCCTTATGGCAAGGTTCACTACATTGAAACAGACCATAATCTCCCTGTGTATAAAAGATTCTGTTTTTATCGAACCCGGCCTTCTGGAAACAATGATCCACATTTGTCGTCAGTACAAAATAATCCTTCTCTTTCACCAGATCATGCAAGTTCTGATATACCGGTTTTGGCGCATCCATATATCGATTAATATAGATATATCTACACCAGTATCCCCAGTGTTTTTCCAATGTTTTATATGGATAGAAGCCTCCCGAATACATATCAGAAAATCCATATTTCTTTCTGAAATCCGAAAAATATTTATCAAATCTTTCACCGTTATACACAAAACCGGCTGATGTGGAAAATCCTGCACCAGCCCCAATTATAATAGCATCTGCTTCCCCAATTTTTTCTTTTATCTGTAATATCTTATCCGAGTAACTGTTTGTAGAGTCGTTCATCTTCCTCTTTAAAAACATTAAATATCACCTTTATCTTTGATTTCGTCTTTTCTTTATATTGCTTTACTGTCTGTACTGCAAGCTCATCCTGCGACATTCCCTTTTGAGTACGAAGTTCAAGTATAACCTGTTTTGTATCCATTATGCAGTATCCCCTTACACCTTTATTATAGTCTCACGCATTATCTCAAACAAGCAACTCGCAGTTGCTGTCCTTATTACTCGGCAAGTTGAAAATTTTAAATTTTTATTCCTAGTCAAATTCATCAATAGCGCTTGATGCTTCAGTAACTATTGTACCGAACAAGGGCAGATGAATCTCAAAGATTGTGCATGGAATTTCCCAAGCAATTCCTAAGATTATGTTCTAATTTCCCTAAGAGGAAATAGGAAGCGTAATTATAAAAGAAATGCTTTCGTTTTCGCTGGAAGCAGTTATAGTTCCGCCATGCAGATGTATGATTTCTTCAGAAATCGAAAGCCCCAGCCCTGCGCCGCCTGTATCAGAAAGCCGAGCTTCGTCTAAACGGCTGAATTTTTCAAATATGCTATCAAGCTGTTCCGGCGCAATAGTCTTTCCGTGATTTTCAAAAGTGATTTGAATATTACGGTCAGACCTCTTTGCCGATATGCTGATTTTTGTTTGGGGATAACTATATGCAGCCGCATTTTTCAAAAGATTGCTAAACACTCTTGCCAGCTTTTCAGGGTCGCCATTTATAGATAAATCATCATCCGCTGTGAAAACTGCTGTATTGCCGTTTGCAGATAGCGTTGGGTATATTTCGTCAATCACCTGTGCGATTAGACAGTGTAAATCTACTATTTCTCTTTTTAGCACAACCGTATGTGCGTTGTATTTCGTGATTTCAAAAAGTTCATTGATAAGTTTTTCAAGGCGGTCAGCTTTATCAAGTGCCACCTTGACATACTTCTCCTTTTGCTTTTCAGGCATATCCGGAGCCTCGTGGAGTAAACTCAAATAACCGATTACCGTTGTCAACGGGGTGCGTATGTCATGGGCCAGATACATGATAATCTCATTCTTTTTGTCCTCAGCCTGTTTTGCTGCCTGTTTACTTAACAGAACAGACATTTTGATTTGATTTAGCTGGTTCTCCAACTCCTTAAGTGGGTCTGATAAAGCCACCACGTGATTATTTTGCTCATAAACAGTTTGTGTTGCGGAAATAACTTCGTCCAGATACCCCCACGGCTTTTTCCAAAAAAAATTGAAAATGCACACAAAGCCCATGATCAAATAAACAATAAAAATCACATCGGTACGCAAATGAAGCCACGCTAAGATACTATTGTCTGACTTTGAAAAAATATAGTCCAGCAGAACAACCAACCCATAGCCCACCACAGCATATATAAACAATGACAGGTACAGGCGCACACTTAGCCGTTTTTCCGTGGTTATTTTTTTGTTCAGCACGAGCACACCTCCTATCAGTTCATGAGCAAGATAAGTGCCAAAAGTCCGATAACAATGGCGCTTACAATTACAGACAGAATAAGAAACAGCTTGTCCGCCCTAACCCTGTTTCCAAGCAATCGAGCCACAATACAATACAGAACAAGTCCCAAAAGTCCACCTGCGGTATTCGTAAGAAGATCAGTTATGTCAGACCGTCCTATTGCTAAGACGTATTGAAGCGCTTCCAGCAGCAAGCTTGTCCCAGCAATGATAATCAGCTTTATATGAAGCCGACGCTTTGGCAGCAACATTTGTAAATATATACCCATTGGCACGAAAATTAAAAGATTTTCAAGCACTTCTTTTAAGTGAAATGCTGTTCCGATTTCCTTATCGTAATAAAACGGAATGAGGTTTACACTTCTTCCCGTGTCTAAATCCTGGAGTGAGAATTGCAATTTTAATAGTATTATCCAGACCAAAAGCGCCAAATAAATTAAAAACAGGACGGGCACCAGTCGTTTTAATTTCCTTTTCATACATTGCTCCTTTCTCTTAAATTTTGTAGCCCACACCCCAAATCGTTTTAATGTACTGGGGGTTATCAGAAGTATCTTTCAATTTTTCGCGTAAATGCCGGATATGCACAGTAATCGTGCTACTGTTTTTGGAGTAGTATTCATCTTTCCATACCACATGAAACAAATCCTCAATACTTACAACATTTCCCGCATTTGCTAAAAGAACATGGAGAATCGAAAATTCCGTTGGTGTCAGCGAAATAGCCTCGCCCTCTAACAGACATTCATGGGTCTGTGTGTTCAACCGCAATTTGCTGTAGGAAAGTTCCGGCTGAATTTTTCCCGCGTTTGTAACAGGAGAATATTTTTTGTAACGTCGTAGCTGTGCTTTTACTCTGGCAACTACTTCTAAAGGCCGAAATGGTTTTGTAACATAATCGTCTGCCCCTAATGTCAGCCCTGTAATCTTGTCCGTTTCCTCAATCTTAGCTGTCAGCATAATAATGGGGTAAGTACATTTTTCCCGAATGAGCTGGCACAGAGAAAAGCCATTCATATCCGGGAGCATAATATCCAGAATAGCAAGATCAATATCACCATTTTTAATACATGGCATGGCGTCCGTTGCACAGTAAAATTTATATACGGTGTAGTTTTCGTTTTTCAAATAGACTTCCAACAAATCTGCTATATCCTGCTCATCATCTATAATCAGTATCTTTTCAGACATATTTTTAACTCCTTTATTATATATGTGATTAATTATAGCAAATACAATCTATACATTCACAATGAATTGCATAAGAAATTATTAAAATTTTCCTAACTCCTGAAATGGGAATAACAAAAAATCGTTGAAACTGCTTTTATATCAGTTTTTATGCGTCGTATATATCAGCTGGTAAATGCAGAAGATTCATTAGAGTTATAAAATGCAAGCAGCCTGTATGCTTCATTACACACAGGCTGCTTAATCAAATTTATTATAATTGATGAAAAATCGGTTGCATTTTGTCAAAAGTACAAAACTTTTTGAAGCCAAGTGCTTTTAATTCCTGTTTTGTCTCATTAATAAACGTTCCCAGGTGTTCTGGTTTATGGCTGTCGCTTCCGATGGTGATCATCTGCCCACCCAATTCCCAATATAATTTTAAAATATCCCTTGACGGAGTGAGATCAGACAATCCATATCTGTAACTGGAAGTATTTACCTCAATTCCTTTTCCGTCAGCAATTACTGTCTTTAAAATTTTAGTAAGTATCGGCTTCAATTTTTTAAATGAATAAGTACCGGCTTTATCATATCTGGTAATCAGATCCATGTGCCCTAAAACACTGTAATTGTGATAGTTCTCAACAAGGTATAATAATTCCTCATAGTAGCGTTCATTATATTCCTTCTGTGTCCTGCCACGTTGAAAATCCTGTGTCCAGAATTCTTTATCCTCCACTTCATGAACTGATAGAATGATAAAATCAAACGGAAATCTTGCAAACAGCTTTTCGTATTTTTCAATCGTATGTGCCTGCATACCAAATTCCAGTCCCAATTTTAATTCAATCTTACCATGATACAACGCCCACATTTCTTTAAACGTCTCGTAATAAGACGGATAATGAACATTGGCCAATGGCATTTCATCTAATCCCATTGCAATAGAATCTTGTATTACTTTCTCCATAGCATAATCAGAATCATCACTGAACTCTGTATGAACGTGATAATCAGCTCTCATAATGTACTTTCCTTTCCAACATCTCATGCATATACACCATCAATACAAGCAAAATCAACAAATATAACGGTAATAACCGGATAGATATGTGGTTTGCAATTAAGCCAAATAATGGCGGCATCAGACACGTTCCAATATAGGCACTTGCCATCTGCACCCCTATAATTGCCTGTGAACGTTCCGCTCCAAAATGCTCTGGCGTGGAATGGATAATACAGGGATATATCGGTGCACAGCCTAATCCAATCAACGAAAATCCGATTAACGAAACAGCCTGCCCAAATGGAAGAATCATTATGATAATGCCAGTCAGGATAATTGCCTGTCCCATACGAATCATCTGTCTGTCTTTCAGTTTCATGGCAATAAATCCATTGATTCCACGACCAATCGTAATACCAATGCAAAACATACCCGCAAAGGAGGCTGCCGTTTTGGCATCTACACCTTTTGCCAGATTCAAATAGCTGCTTGCCCATAGCATGGTTGTCTGTTCTACGGCACAATAGCAAAAGAAACAGACCATGATTGCCTTTGCCCCCGGAATTGCAAGAATTTCTTTCAGCGAAAGCACCTTTTCACTTGTGGTTTCTTCCGATAATGTGTTTTGTTTTTTCCATTTCGGTAGACTAAATATTAGAACTGCTGTAAGCACAATTTGCAATACAGAAATAATTCCATACCCTGTATTCCATGTGGTGCCACCACTAAGTACAGCACCCATAATGTATGGTCCAAGTGTTGCGCCAATTCCCCACATACAATGCAGCCAGCTCATATGTTTGCTGGCATAATGCAGTGCAATGTAGTTATTTAAAGAAGCGTCTACACTGCCAGCACCAAGACCATAAGGAATTGCCCACAAGCACAATAAAATAAAGCTATGGCTGATAGAAAATCCCCACAGAGCCAATGCTGTGATTCCAACACTTACAGCCGTTACCTTACCCGTTCCGAATTTCCTTGTAAGGCGGTCACTTTGTAAGCTGGAAATGATGGTTCCCAATGCAATAATCATGGAAATCATCCCCGCATAGGACACCGGGACCTGAAATTCAGGATACATATTCGGCCATGCCGCACCAAGCAAGGCATCTGGAAGACCAAGGCTGATAAATGAAAGATAAATAATTCCTAATAAAAAGCTCATTTTTCATTCTCCTAATTTTTATTATATGCTATAATTATATAGTCGTAAAAATGGGATTTCAATTTTAAAACCGCCAGATACTATAACAAAACAGACAAATTAGGAGAAAGATTATGGCTTTACAAAAATGTGGCTTAAACAGAAATAATAAAAATAAAGAACTTCAGCCGCATGGCTCACTGGAATTTCCTTGTGCGGGTTATGAATCAACACATACAAATGCTATCTGCGATTTTATTCCCTGGCACTGGCATGAAGAATTTGAAGTCATTCACATCGTCGAAGGCAGTATGAAACTACAGGTATTATCCGAAACATTCACTATTCATGAAGGAGAAATCGCTGTTATAAATGCGAATGCGTTACATTGTGCATCTGGAGACCCTTATTGTAAACTTCAATCTCTTGTTTTTTCTCCACTTTTAATCACCGGTAATGTCAATTCTGCCTTTGCTTCCAGATATATTCTGCCTTTGATCTCGTGTACACGCTTCTCAGGTATTGTATTAAAAAACAAAAAGGCATCTGCATCAAACTGTTTTTCTATCGCATTCGAGGCGTTAAAAAATGATGCCTTTGCATATGAATTTACTGTCCGAGAACAGCTTGGTCATATTATGCTGGCTACATACTCCGAATTGGAACCTCAACAAACCGAGTCGTGTATTCATCAAAATATAAATTCTGTTCGTGTAGCTGCAATCTTATCTTTTATAGAACAACATTATCCGGAAAATATTACCCTTTCTAATATTGCTGAAATTGTAAATGTCAGTGAAAGAGAAACCCTTCGTTGTTTCAAAAAAATCACAGGAGAATCTCCTATCCAATATCTGTTAAAATACAGATTGATTCAAAGTGCATCTGTACTAACGGAATACCCGGATAAGAACATTTCTATTGTGGCAGAGGAATGTGGTTTTGACTCGCCAGCATACTATACAAAAAAATTTAAAGAATTTTATCTTTGTAGCCCAAGAGAATACAGGCAAGTTCATCAAGCTGTATTTTAAACATATAAAAAAATTGAGAAAACGGCAGTTTACATCATCGTTTTCTCAATATCCTATTTATTCCCTAATAATGTCCCCGTTCTTTCACATAACATCTGATTCCGATATAAACCATATGTACCAGTAGCAACAACGTAATGAGATTTATAGAAATAACTGATTTTATCCATTCCCCAAAGTAAATTGCAATAGCTGTACTCGTTATCGCCACTATGATACTGAGGATATCCCAGCAATACTTGCTATCCCTGATACCTTATTCTTTCTACCA
>ERZ838399.1096-NODE-1096-length-27786-cov-8.653492_pt1 | contig 27786 bp, 43 predicted proteins | sample MGYA00519683_ERZ838399 | MGnify/ENA primary metagenome ERZ838399 (study PRJEB31850, sample SAMEA3708833) | human gut metagenome | biome: human gut; feature: human-associated habitat; material: faeces | place: China | collected 2014 ...
CAAATTTAAATTAAATTTTTTTATTTTTGATTTGACATTTAATAGTTAGTCTTAATTAAAATTAATATATCCTTTCTATTCTAATTATATCTTAAAAATAAAAAAAGAATAAATATTTTTATTCAAAATAAAAAGAAGCCTTGATTTTAAAGCTTCTCGACAATAATTTTCCATTCTCTTTTACTACAATTCTCAATCATCTTAATCTTTATTTTACCTTGAGATTCTAAAAAATTAAGATACAGCATATATGGATTGAAGTTAATCTTTTCTCTTTTATCTATGAAAGAAATTTCTTCTATCTTGGAGAGAGAGTTATAAATAATCTCTATCTTATCTTCATCAGTTAATTTATCTATCATAAATCCTCCATTTTCTTACTTATTTTCCTTATTTTTTTATTAGCTCTATAAAGGTAATTTCTGCTGGTAGTCCTTTTTATATTAAGTAAGGTAGCAATTTCTCTGTGATTAAGTCCTTTATAATGAAAGAGTTTATAAACTTCGACTTCTCTACAAGACAAGCTGTACCTATTAAAGATACAGCTCATCATAGCATTTTTAATCTTTTTCTTAGCTTGTAAGAGTTCGCTCTCTTCCCTATGAGAGAATACAGAGTCGCCATTTAGAAAATCTTTGAAGCTCATTTGAGAACTCATATTAAGTATTCCCTCCCTTTTTTCCTATGCACTCTTTAAATATTTATCTAGTATGTTCTTAACTTCCTCATAACTTCTAACTACATAATAGTCAGCACCATTTTTTATAAATTTTTCTTGAATTTCTTTTTGCTCCTTGCTTTGTTTTCCAGTAGGTGTTTTAACTTCCAAACCTATAGTTTTTCCATTGATAATTACCCATATATCAGGAATACCTTTCTTTGCTCCAGTTGGTAATTTTCTAAATCCAATTACTTTACCTTTACTATCTTTATTTACTGGAGGAATATTATTAGTTCTATTAAAAAATAGTTTTCCTTGAGTTTCAAGGATTGCTAAATATCTAATTATAGTTGATTGAATATCTGTTTCTCTCATCTAGTTTCTACCTCCTGATATCCTTCACAGCTTGGATATTGTTCATCAATATAATCTCCACGTTGACCACAATAAGCTTTATCATTCCCTTCTAGATATAGACAATGCTTACAAGTTACACATTTATTAGATTTTATTACATTTTTCATTTCTTACCTCCAAAACTGCCACCACTTTTTATTATTCAAAGTATTTATTATGGAGTAGAGAGTATTATTCTTTTCTATTAAGTCCTCTCTATCCTCTCTTAAATTTTTAGTTGTATTTTGAAGTATTTTTATATCATTAGAATATGCTTGATTAGCTTTTTCTAATTCTGCTTTCTCTTCTTGTAATACTTTAACTTTTTTTCTTAGAATATCAACTTCAGTATCTAATCCTAGATTAACTAATTTACCTTGAGAAATAGAGGCATAGTGTTTAGTTATTTCAACAAGAGCTTTTCTACAATCCTCAATAGACTTTAAATTTCTAGTAGTAATTACTTTTATTCCTAATCTTCGTTGAAATTCAGTAATTTCAGATTTTAAAATATCTCTTCTATTATCCATAATTTCTCCTCTCATTTTTTATTTTGGGGGTGTATTATTCCATAGTAAAAGCTTACAAATATAAGTATTGCTAATCCAATCCCATAAAATCACTCCTTTATTCTCTCAATATTTCTTCTCATTTTTCTTTCATACATTTTCTCAAGGTCTTCATCAGAGAAGTTATAAATCTCTTTCAGAAGCTGGAGGCAGATGTAAACATCACACATCTCCTCTTTTATTTCCAATCTTCTCTCATAACCTCTCAAATCCTTGCAAAGTTCTTTCTGTAACTCTGATAATTCTTCAATTACTATCGTTTTGTTGACATCAACACTTTGACTATTTAATATCAAATTTATATTTGGATTATATTTAAGCATATATTCTCCCTTATGCAGTTTTAACTAAAGTTTTTTCAGCTGCCTTTTTTATTTTGTCATAATATTCAATTTTTAAAGCTTCTGTGAATATAGGATTTGAGCAAAATTCTATATAATTCTCAATCATAGTATCATACTCAATTCTCCCTTTCTCATAATCATCAAGAAGCATATTAGCTTTACCAGCTAATTTTTTTCTCAATTCTTTTTCTGTTAGAAGTTTTGTTTCACTAGTTCCAGCTTCCCAATTATCTTTAAGAGCTTTATATATGGCACCTTCTCCCCAAGCTTTTTGTTGAGCTGTGATAAGGACAGACTTTATTCTATCAAGATTTACTCTACCATTTCTTACTAACTCCATTATGTTTTTACAAGTGTCTATACTTATTCCATGACTTTGTAGAGCTGATTTAATTTGATAAATTGTATCTTTTTCTTTACTATAACTATTTTCAACTAGACTACTACTGCTACTAGTAGAACTATCTTTAGAATCTTGGTCTATCTTATTTAGATTATCTAACTTAGTAGTAGTTTTATTTATATTATTATCTAGTATATTATCTATATTATTGTGTAAACTTTGTTTACATGTACCTGTAAACTCAGTTACCTCTTCCTGTAAACTTTGTTTAGCACCCTGTAAACTTTGTTTACGTGTTAACTCAGTTGACTGGTTAACTTTGTTTACAGGTCTAAGAGCTTTATAATAATTTACTTGTTGATTTTCTCCAACTTTTTCTATAAGCCCTTTATCTATTAAAGATTTTAAATTTTTCATTATTCCTTGCCTTGTACTATTAGTCCAATCAGCTAGATATTGAGTACTTCCACTGAAGTATGTTCCATTAGTCTGTGAAAAACCATATATAATAGCATAGACTAAAAGTTCATTCCCTTTTAGTTCTAGTTCTGTAACCATAAAACTTTGTATATTAATATAGCTTCCATCTTTAATACTATTACTCATCTTTATCCTCCTTTGAGGAACTATGCCACTAGGTCCTCATTTATTTTTATTTTGTAACTATCCACCATTTCCTAAGTCCTTATGACCTAGTGGCTTGGAAATGATGAACAGATATAAAACAAAAACTATCTTTGACTTTTTGATATTATTTTGTTATAATTAAAGTACCTAGAAACCCGTATGGGTACTTGATAAGTTGTTTGTTTAAGTTCAGAATGGAGGCTCTAATATTTTTATTAGAGCTTTTATTCTGCCCTTGAACAAGGCAGACAAACAATTTATCAAGGAGGTGCAGAAATGACTGTAACAATTCAAAATCTAACTATCAATCTTGATGGTGGAGTAATTCTTCTAGGTGGATTACTCATTCTCATTATTGTATGGTTAGTGAGAAAGTACAGATAATTCTGACCTCATACCCTACGGGGTCTTTTTTTATTTATGGCAGTTTTACAGCTCTGCCAACTGTATTCAGGGGAAAAGTTTTATGAAAAGGGAATGGTAGGATTCCAACCTACATATTATAGTGTTAGTATATGCTCTTCGCCTTGAGCTACATTCCCATAATGGAGGAGATAATGGGATTTGAATCCATAAGAGTTATTAACTCGGTAGATTAGCAATCTACTGCCATACCATTAGGTAATATCTCCATAAGTACCGCGAGTGCGGTAATGTGTATTTAAGTTATTTAAAGAAATTTGATTTTAATTCTCCAAAAAGTTATAATAAAATAAAAATATTTGGAGGTGTTATTTTGATTTTTAGAAAAATAAAATTAAATAATGTTGATTTTCAGATAGAATTTGAAATTCAAAATCATTGTCCTTTCTGTGGAGCTTATAATGAGCCAATTAAAATAGCAGATATGAACAATATAAAAAATGATACTCCTTTAAAAATTATTTCCATTATTTTTAAAACTACTTGCTGTGAGAGGTATTTTTCTTCTTTTTATATCTATAATCAAATACCTTTAGGAAGTACAAGAATACTTTCAACTTATCCAACTATTGATACAGAGCCCTTACAACCAGAATTTAATATAATATCTGAAAACTTTGTAAAAATATATAATCAAGCTAGAACGGCATCTAAATTAGGAAATTTTGAACTAGCTTGTATTGGATATAGAACTTCTATCGAGTTTCTTTTAAAAGACTTTTTAATAAATGTTAGAAAACAAGATAAAAAAACAATCTCTAAAACTTCTCTTGCAGATATAATTTCATATTTTGAAGAAAAAGAAATTAGTGTTTCAGCAGATGTAGTAAGGATTTTTGGAAATGATAAAACACATTATATTGCAAAATATGACTTTGATATAAAGCAAGTGGAACTTTATTTAGAATTTTTAATGGCTACTATACGTAAAGAATATCTTCTTGCTAATCCCCCTGTACAGAGGAAGTAAAATTTAGTTCTAAACTTATTTTTCTTTGAGCTAATTCATCAATAAGTGTTTTAGCTCTTTTTAAATTATCATTTAATTCATTTATTAAATCCATAGTTTCTTTTATACTTTCTATATCAGCTTTTAAAATATATGAGCCAACATTACTTTTGGTATCTTCCATATCTACTCCTCTCCTTTCTTTTCTACTTGCCTTTATTCCTCCAATAATATATACTTTAGATATGGAGGTTGATATAATGACTTTATTTGAAAAATTCAAAGATAAAACACTTTTTATTACAGTTCAAAATGGAACTTTGTTTCCTACTTATAAGGGAACTATCCTTTCTCAAGTAGAAGATTTCATAGAATTTAGAACTGAGAACAATACTATTTGGATAAACCTTAAATATATTGTTAAGTTTATAGTAGTGGAGTAGAGAGCTTTTATAGCTCTCTATTTTAATTTGCTATTAAGATTAAATAATTTAATGAAACTATAACAAAAGTTCCAATTATCCCTAAAATAGAAGAGCTGAATAAAGTAAATGATATTTTATTTGCTCTTTTTTTCTTTTTAATAGAAATTTCAAGCTTTTCAATGGTCTTTTGATATTCAATACTTTTTTTCTCTTTCATATCCCTCCTTTTATTTGGCAATAAAAAATCACACCCTTTTAATAGGTGTGATTCTAAATATAACTACTAAATTTTTTACCAAGTTAGTTCTTGATTACTAGCCATCATTTCTTGGTCATACATTTCTTTCAATAAAATATAATTAAGACTATTTATACTTTTTAATTGTTTTATTAGATTATCCATTACTTGTCTGTCTTTAGCTTGAGTAAGAGCTTTAAAGCTATTTAATTCTTGTTGTTCCATTTCTCTTGCTAATATATTATTATAAGAATCTATCATTTCTAACGATTTTTTAGTTTGAACTTTAATATAATTTATAACTTGTTGTTTTTGCTCATCTGTATTTTTAAAATCCATTGGATGAAGAAAATTTGAGCTTGCTTCAACCTTTTTTGCTTTGTTTTCAGAAGCAACTTCTCCCTTCTCTCCTTTAAAAGAAAAACCTCCTCCAACAACTACTGGTTTATCTGAAGAACTATCTGTTGGTTTTTCTCCTTTTCTATAATATCCAGCTTGTAATAAAGTTGTAACTAAAAGAAAACTAACAATAACTATCTTTTTCATAAATTATCCCTCCCATATTTTACTACTAAAAGTATAACTTATGTATTGATAAAAATCAAGCTATATTCACAATCACACCTATTAAATTTCCAATGTTCTTTACAAACTATTATATTACAATTATTTTTATTCGTATAAAACGTATGAATTAATTAAAAAAAATTAGAGTAATTTCTAATTTTTCTTCTAAAAATAAAATATTTTTAATGGAAATACATCTATTACTTTTTAGAGTTTCTAGCCAAGTAAAAAGAGTAGTATATGGAATTTCTAATATTCCAGCAAGTTCTCGAATAGATATATTTTTATTATTTATATACTTTAAAAGACTTTTATATATTTTCTTGGCAATTTCTTTTTCTGTTTTCTTTTTCAATAGTAATCACCTCATATATATTATATACGATAAATACGTAAAAAGTCAACTTATATTTTTATGAAAAAAAGGCTAAAATTAATTAGCCCTTTAAATTTATTTATTTTTTCTTAATTCTTTTAATTTTAATTTTACTTCATCATGTGTTTTAATTAATAAATTATTAATAACATCTTTTAAATTATTACTTGAATTAAAGCTAGGAATTTCGACAGAATTTTCTATCAAAGACATATTAGCAACAGGAGAAAAACTTATTAATTCTAAATTAGAAAAATAATCATTTAAAAATAACTCACATTTTCCTAAATCTTTTTTCATTATTTCACATAAAGTCATTTCAAATAATTCTTTATGTAAATTAATATATCTTTTATTTTTTACACCAGCAAAATTAGCTAACTCAATTATTTCTCTTGGATATAACGGTGTATCTGAAACATATTTTGCGTATAATACTAAATCAGAATAAACTCTATTCTCCATTTTTAATAAAACTTTTATTTTTTCTTTATCATTAGTTGCTATACAAAAATACAATAAAGCATCATAAGAATAATTATAAAAAGAAAAATTATCTTTATATAAAGACAATAGTTTTAAAATAGCTTTAAAAGATTCTTCTGATTTTTTTAAATAAAGGTATCTCTCAAGTCCATAATAAAATAAAAAAACATAACCAATATCAATATATATTTTTTCAAAAGGATTTTTTAACCATTCTAAATATATATATCTTTGCTCAGGGGAAAGTCCTCTGTATGAAGGGTAATACCCAATTTTATCATTAGGAGTAATTTCTTTAGGTGTTTTTATAGGTAAACTTGTATAAATTAAACTAGGCTCATTTCTACTAAATCCACAAATAATTTCTACTTGTGCTAACCCAATATCTAATATATCAGGGTTTTTATAATTATAATTAGCATATTTCCCATCGGCTATCCATAATAAATTTAAAACATTTGTAGGAATAGATAATCCATCAACGATATTTATTGCTACATTTCTTTTTACTAAAAAATTAAAAAGCGATTTTATCATAAATAAACTCCCTATTCTTTATTAATTAATTCTTTTTATATTTCATTATTTTTTAGATATTTTAATTCAGCTATTTCATTTAAAAATTCACTTCTTATACTAGAAGTTTCAATATATGCAAGAAAAAAATCATCAAATAATAGTTCTACAGCAAATTTATTTGCCTCTTTTTCTAAAATAGAATTTCTAATAATATTAGTATTTTTTAAAAAGAAATTAATGTCATTAATTTGATGAAATAAACAATGACCTAATTCATGGGCACATACTAGTCTTTTGTCAAAATCATTTAATTTAGAATTTATACAAATAACTTTTCTTCTCAATTTTTTTACTGAATACCCTTTTATATTTCCTAGTTCACAAAAAATAACACTAATATTAAAATATTTACACAATCTGAAAGGGTTATTAGTTCCAAAATCATTAATTATCTTTTCCACTTTCTTTTTTATATCCATATAAATTCAACCCCAAAATTATTTATTTTTCTTATTAGCTAATTTTATTGTGAAAAATACTTCTTGAAGTGAAGAGAAAAATTTTTCTTTATCCTCATCACTTATTTTATCATCACTAAAAAATAAAGCATTTTCTTGTAAAAGCTCTTCAAGTTGTAGTCTTTCTCTCTTTCCTAAAGAGTTTACCCTTGTATCTAAAGAACCAGTAACTTCTCTTCCTAAAAAAGCTGAATCAAGTCTACCTCTTTCTTCTATACTCAAATTAAGAGCTTCAGCTATTTTATTTAAACTTTTTCTACTTCCTTTACTTCTACCACTTTCTATATCCCCAATTGTTCCATTACCTAAGCCAGACTTTTCAGCTAATTGCATTATAGTCAATTCTCTGCTTTCTCTTAATTTTTTAACAAGTATAGATAATTTTTCAACAGCCATTTTTTGCCTCCTGTTCGTATTTTCCGTATATTTCCTAATATAATTTTACTTTATTTACAAATTATTTGCAATTTTTTCTTGACTTATACGTAAAATACGTATATAATATAAATAGGTCAAGTATGACTATTTATTTTTACAAACAACATACGTTAAATACGTATAAAATAAATAAAAAAAGAGTAGTGCGGTAACACTACTCTCAAGATGAAAAGTTCTTGGTGGGAACTTGACATCCAGCTATAAAAATTATATCAAGTTTCCCCTTGAACTGTCAAGGGAGGAATGAATGGAAAAGATAAAAATACCAAAGATAATTGTAGAGATTACTGAAATCAAAGTAGAAGTACCAAAGATTGAAGTTGATACTGAAGAATTGGAAGAAGTAGAAAAGAAAATTAATGAAAATATTAGGGAGGAAAGATGATAGTTAATTTATTAGTATTTGCTGGAATAATTGGAATATTTATAAAAGAGCTTGGTACATTTAAGACTGCTTTGAGTTATGAGGAAGATGAGGAGGAAGAGAAAGAATGGAATCTAAAATAACAAACTTAATCTTTTTATCAAGAGAATATAATGAAAATTCTGATGAAGATATTAATTTAACAGTTGAGGAGGGAAAACCAACAGTATATGCAATGGGAGATAGATACCAAGCTAATTCTTGGGAAGAGGTTTTAGACAAAGCAATTAGAATTATTACAAGATGGATTGAAGAAGAGAAAGAAAGTCATAGTAAAGAATATAAAGAAGAGAATGAAATAGCAAAAAAATGGGAACAAATAGCATGTTAGGGGGTAAAGATGATAGGAATAATTGAAATAATTCTAATAAGTGCTTTTATGTGGTTTATTGGAGTAATGATGGATAAGTAATTTGAGTTTTAAGGGTAGCTTCCAAAAACTTTGGAAGTTGCTTCTAAAACTTAAAAAGAGGTGGTCTTGATGACTATAAAAGAGTTAAGAGAAAAAGCTAAGTCAATGGGACTTAGTGGATATAGCAAAATGAGAAAAGCAGAATTAGAAAAATTTATAGAAGAGAATACATTACATACTAGTGAAGTATTATTTGCTGGAGAATGTAGTGGCGATGGAGAATGGTTAAATCATAGAAGAATAGGAGCAACAGATACATCAATCTTAGTTGTAGATAATGCTTTTAGACAAAAGCTAATAGACCAACCAGATAGATATACTTCTCCATATTTGATGTGGGCAGAGAGAAAAGGAATATACAGCCGTGATATATCCTTTAACTCTCAAATAGCTATGGAATTTGGACACTATGCAGAGGATTTTATAATTGCTCATCTTCCAGTACTCTTTGAAAAAGAATTTGGCCTAAAGGTTGAAGCAACTAGAAAAGGGAATCAAGTAGTAGGAAATCCAATATATCCATTATGGAGTTGTACTCCTGATAGTTGGGTAAAGATTGATGGAGAATGGTTCCCAGTGGAACTAAAGACAGGTAATAGTTTCACTTCATATGAATGGGAAAGAGAGGAAGTTCCTAATAAATATTTTGCTCAAGTCCAGCAACAACTTGCAGTATTAGGAAAAAATAAAGGATTCCTAGTAGGATTTGTAGATAATAGATTTACTCGAGTTTATGAGATAGAAAGAAATGATAAATTAATATCTTTAGCTTATGAACTTACTAAGAGATTTCAAAAGTGTCTTGATGAAAATATAGAACCTGAACTAAATGGTTGTCCAGCTGAATGTGAGTTCCTAAAGCAAGAGTTTCAAGGATTTGAGAATAAGTATGAAAAAATCCCATTAATAAAAATAGAAGATAAAGAAATGGAAGCTTATTTCTCAATGAATGATACTAAAAAGCTAATATCTAAAGAAATTAAAGATATAGATACTGACTTAGATTTAACAAAAGCGAAAATTCAAAAGAAAATGATAGAACTAGAAACAGAAAGCTTATTAATTAATGGAAGATACTTAGCAACTTGGAAAGTAGATTCAAGAGGTGCTAAGAGATTTAATCTAAAAGAACTTCCTGAAAATAAAATAATTAAAGAGGTGGCATAATGACAACAGCAAAATTGGAACAAGTTATAGAATTGAAATCAAATTACGTAACACCAGCTAGAATGCAAGTTGGAAAAGTTTTTAAAATAACTAGAGCTGTAATAGGAGAAAGAGGAATATTTGAAAAAGTAAATTCAAATGAAACTCTATCAACTTCTAAAATAAAAAGTGTTGAAATAGTTGAAGAACTTATCTCAATAGCAACTGAAAATACCATATATCATTTTGAGGTGATTTAATGAGAGCATATAACAGTAGAAAGACACCAAGAGAAATATATTTGTTTAGAAAAAAAGGGCAAAAGATAGCTTTAACTAAACGAAAATTTAATTTAACTTTTGATGATGGTTATGTAATAAATGATGGTTATGTAATAAAAAGAAATATTCACAGCACTTTTAAACTAACAAGAAAGGATAAAATTGAACTTCTAAAGTGTAGATTTTCTGAAAAATTTGCTTTTGAAAAACAGTTGTGGAAGATACTGTATAATAAACCAAAATTAATGAGTATAAGCTCAATGATAGCTTGTTTTAAAGGAACCAATGATAGTGGAAGATGTACTATTGATTTTTCAAAAGTTCAAAGAAAATATTTTGTAAGTAGGAATTTATTGGAAATAGCAGAATTGTTAAAAGAAAAAGGTATATTAAAAGAAAAAGGAGTTGAAAATTAATGGCAAAAGTGAAAAATGATTTAGTACCAAAAGATGATATTCAAAGTAATGTAGGAGTTCCAGCTTTAAAAAGTATGTTGGCAACTCAAGCTATAAAAAAACAACTTAAATCTTTATTAGGAGAAAGAGCTGGCCACTTTATGATGGCAATAATACAAGTAGTTGAGGGTACACCTCAACTACAACAGGCAGACCCTCAAAGTATTATAAATGCTGCTATTGCTTCGGCAGTTCTAAATCTTCCAATAGAGAAAAATTTAGGATTTGCATATATAGTACCATACAATGATAAAAACAAAGGAACACTTGCACAATTTCAAATGGGATATAAAGGGTATATACAGTTAGCCCTTAGAAGTGGAGAGTATAAATATATCAATGCAATAGAAATAAAAGAAGGAGAAATCCAAGGATATAACATTCTTACTGGAGAATTAAATCTTAAATTTATAGAAGACTTAGATAAAAGATTAGAAGCTAAGACAGTTGGGTATGCTTCTTATATAGAGTTCAACAATGGTTTTAGAAACACTCTTTTTATGACAGTTGGCCAAGTTAAAAATCATGCTGAAAAGTATAGTCAATCATATCAATATGATTTAAGAAAAGGATATTCAATGTCTAACTGGAGTAAGAACTTTGATGCTATGGCATTAAAAACAGTATTGAAATTAAATCTTAGTAAATTTGGAGCTTTATCTGTTGAAGTTCAAAAAGCTCTTCAAACAGATGGACTAGTAGTTAAGGAAGTAGAAGATGATGGAACTATAATAGGACAATTTGCAGATAACACAGGAGAGGATATTGAAGTTATAACTGATATTCCAGCAACTGATGAAGATAGAGTAGAACTTCTTGGAAATTCTGAAGTACTTAAAATAGATTTGAAAAAAGTAGTTGCTAAAGAATTAAAAATAGACTTTGATAATATGACAAAATCAGACGTTCAAACTATCCAAGAATGGATAGATAAAGAGATAGATAGAAAGATGGAGGAATAGAGGGAGTTTTCCCTCTTCCTTATAGGAGGATTAATATGTTGAATGATATTAAAAAGACTAGTTTTAAATATGACCTTGAACTTAAACCTCAATATATAGCAGAAGTAAGAGAACTTGGAGTATATAAAGGAGAACCTTGTGTATATATAGTAATGAGAGAAAACTTCCATACTAGAGGAAGATTTAGAGCTATGATTCCAAGTTTGATAGCAGAGTGTGGGAATAGGCTTGAGATAAAGAAAAGAGTTGGTAGTAAGTATATTCATATTACACAGGTACAAGCTAGATTAATATAGGAGTAAAATAAATGAAAGAAAATAAGAAAATATTAGAATTAACAGTTATAGAAAGAAATAAAGAAATTGAGTTTTGTATTGATACTGATGTTCCTCTTACAGAAAATGAGTGTAATGAGATTATAAAAATATATGCTAGTGCTTATGCTAGAAAGTTTAAAATTAAAAAACAAGGGATAGAAAAAATAAAACCATGTAAATTTGAAGAAGTTAAATATGATAATTAGTTGCTAGAGGTAAAAGATGAAGTTAAAAACTAGAAAGAAAAATAGAATAGGAAAGATAAATTTAAAATTTAGAAAAGGAGCTCTAAGATGCTCTGAGGAAATAGAACTTGATTTTCCTAAAGATCAAGAGGCAATGCTTTTGGTTGTTGTTGATAAAATGATTTATATAAATAAAGATTCAAAATTATTAATGAATTTTAAAAGAAAAGGTAATTTAGTAGAAAGACAATTTTATATTAATAATTCTGGAAAGATAATTAAATCTCCAAGAGAAAGAAAAAAAATAACTTATCCTATAAAAAGACAAAAGAAAGAGGTAAAAAATGAAATTTAATATAAATAGCTTAGAGAAATATAAAACTAACATTCTTAAAAAGAAAAGGGGATATAGATTTGATGAGAATATTTCAATATATTTTATAGCTGGAACTTGGATATTTGCTGTAAGAAATAGAATAAGAATTAGAGAAGAAAACTGGGAAGTATTCAAAGAAAGAGTTATTAAGGAGGAATATTAATGTCAAAATTTGAAAATGCAGAGGTTGGTAATAGAGTATGGAGTTCTAAGCATGGTTGGGGAAGAATAACGAAAATAGACAAAAGTAAAGTTTTTAATTTGCTAGTAGCTAGTTTTTTACTACCTGATAATACACCAATAGAAATAACTTACACTTTTGATGGTAGAGAAAGTTTGTTTGATTTACACCCAACTTTATTTTGGAACGAGATTAAACTACCTGCTGAAGAAGATGACAAAAAACCTTTTGACTTGGTGGAGTTTTTGAAAAAGAATTTAGTTCCTAAAGAATTCAAAGAAGATGACGATAATATATTTTTGAATTATGATTATATAGAAAAACGTATAGATTGGGATTGCAATGAAATAGTTGAAATAATGGGAACTATTTATTTTGAAGATGTAGAATTTGAGAAATTAAATATTCTAGTCAATGAAATGAACGATAGAGGAATTACACCAGAGAAACTCAAAGAAGCTTACAAAGAGATTGGGTGGTTATAAATGACTTTAAAAGAGAAAAGAAAAAAGTATTTAGAGGAAGAATTGAAAAATAGAGAAATAGATATAAAGTTTTTTATAGCTAGTATTTGTGAGGAGATAAAAAATAAAAAAGAACATATGGAAGAATGGTACATAAAAACAGGAGAAGAAAATTATAGTGTATCAGTCTATGACAAAGATATAAAAAGTGTTGACGATGATATTTTGGATAGACTGAAAAAAGAGGTTAATTCTATTGAATTTGAAGAATATTATATAACATACAATAGTTTCAATGATAATGGAAGATTATATAAAGTTTATTTTTCTATAAATTTTAAATCTAAAGATAAAGAAAATGTTATATCTCAAAATAAGAAAAAATCTTTATTCGATAAAATTAGGAGTTGGTTATATGAGTAAACAAGCAAAGAAAAGAGAAATTAATAAGTATAGAGTTGAAATAGCTAGATTACATTTCATAATAGCAGAACAACAGTTCCTTAATGAAAGTTGGATAGATAAATATAAGGAAATGAGAATATTACTAAGACAACATAGAGAAAAAGAGCATAAACTCCAAAGAGAGATTGAGCAGTTGAAGGCTGAGAATTATAGCTTAAAGCATAGAGGACTTTTCAAAAGAATACTTGGGGCTTAGGAGGAGTAAATATGATAGTAGAAATTTACAAGGGAATAGACAGTGAAAAGCCAGTTGATATTATAATTGTTTTAGGATAGGAGGTAAGAAAATGATTATAAGAAGTAAAGAAGTATTGAATGATAAAACTTTAAAGGAGATTCAAGATAATATAAAGAAATTATATGATAAACAAAAAGGAGAATAACTTTAGATGAGAGAGGTCAAGAAAGCAATAGCTTATTTTAGAGTAAGTACAGATATGCAAAAAGAGGACCTCTCCCTAGAAACTCAAGAAAAGGGAGGGGAAATCTTTGCTAGAGATAACAATATAGAAATAGTAAAAAAATTTACTGATGTTATGAGTGGTGGAAATAGAAATAGAAAAGGTTTTATTGAAGCTCAAAAATATCTTGAAGAAAATCAAGGGGAGATTGATTACTTTATAGCTTATGATGTTTCTAGAATAGCAAGAGATGCCTTTGCTTTTCTTTCACTATTTAATAAACTTAATCTTTTAAATGTTAAATTAAAATTAATAAATAATCCTACACTAGATAGTGATAGCCCAATGGGAAAACTTATTCTTACAATATTAGCTGCAATATTTGAGTTTTTTAGGTTTGATAATGCTGATAGGGTAAGAGATAATATGATAGTTAAAGTAAAAGAAGGAAAAAGAATGAATAATGCTCCATATGGATATAGGATTATTGATAAAAAAATGGTAATAGTTCCTGAAGAAGCAGAACTAATAAAATATATTTATCAGGAGTATTTAAAAGGTCATGGAATAGTAGCTCTTGAGAGAATGACTGGAAAAGATAGAAGTACTATAAAGCAATGGCTTAATAATAAAGTATATGCTGGATATAATATATTTGGAAAAAGAAAAATGAACAAAACAACATTTAAACCAATGAAAAATCCTGATGAAACTAAAATAGTAGAAGCTAAAGGAGATTGGGAGCCTATTATAGATATTGATACTTGGGAAAAAGTTGCCAATAGAATGTCTTTGAACCAAGAATTAAGAATGAGAAATATAGAGAAGACTTCCTATTTATTATCAGGATTACTTTTCCATACTTGTGGCTCTAAATTTAGAGGTAATGCTGGAAGAAAAGGAACATATTATTATAGATGTACTGGGTGTAGTAGAAGTATAAAGAGTGATACTCTTGATAAGAAAGTTTTAGATGAGCTTTTTAACAGTGAATTTTTAGATGAATTGAATAAAATTCCACTTGAGAATAATAATAAAGATAATGAATTAAAGAAATTAAAGGCTCAAAAGAGTAAATTAAAAACAAGAGAAGAAAATTTAATTGAGCTTTATGCAGATGGAGATATTACCAAAGAGCAATTTAAAAGTAAGAAAGTTGATATACAAAATTCATTAATTGATATAGAAGCTAAAATTATTGAATTAGAGAATGAAAGAAATGAAGTAAAACAAAATTTAGATTTTAAGAAAATGTTTATTGAAGCTTTAAGTAATTTAAAGAATGCTGAGAGTAAGCAAGAAGCTAATAAGATATTAAAACAGATAATAAAGAAAATAGAAGTAAATGAAGAGAGAGAAGTTTTTATTCATCTTAACTTTTAAAAAAGACAGACCAATAAATTAGTCTGTCTTTTTCTTACATTAATATAATATTATTCTTGAACAGGTTTTTTAATAAATCCTAAGATTAAAGCTGTAACTACAGAACCTACTATTATAGCAACTAGATACATAATAGGGTTTGTCATAACTGGTAATACAAATAATCCACCGTGTGGAGCTGGTAATTGAACTCTAAAGAACATTGATAATCCTCCAGCAATTCCAGAACCAATTATACAAGCTGGAATTACTCTGATAGGGTCAGCAGCTGCAAATGGAATAGCACCTTCTGTGATAAATGATAATCCCATTACATAACAAACTTTTCCAGCATCTCTTTCATCTTGAGTGAATTTATTTTTAAAGAAAGTAGTAGCTAGAGCAATTCCAAGAGGTGGAACCATTCCTCCAGCCATTACAGCAGCATGTGGATAATAGTTTCCAGCTGTTATCATCATAATACCAAAAGTGAAGGCACTTTTATTTACTGGACCTCCCATATCAACTGCCATCATTCCAGCAACTAAAATTCCTAATAGAACTAAGTTTCCTGTTCCTAGTCCTTGTAAAAAGTTAGTAACTCCACTGTTAAGAGCAGCTATTGGATTGATAATAACTCCATACATTAAAGCACCAGTGATAAATATACCAAATAGAGGATATAATAAAACAGGTTTTAACCCTTCTAAACTATTAGGTAATTTAGCAAATAATTTTTTTAATAAAACTACAACATATCCTCCTAGGAATCCACCAATAAGTCCTCCTAAGAATCCACCACCATTATTTAGAGAGATAAGTCCTCCTACCATAGCAGGAGCAAATCCTGGTCTATCAGCAATACTCATTCCAATAAATCCAGCCATAACAGGTATCATTAAGAAGAAAGCATTTCCTCCACCAATATCACTAAGTAGTTTTGCTACAGGATGGAAAGATGGGTCATTAGGATTGCTAGCTTGAATACCAAACATGAATGATAGGGCTATTAAGATACCTCCTCCAACAACAAATGGTAACATATTTGATACCCCAGACATTAAGTGTTTATAGAATCCTGTTTTTTCTTTTTTAGCAGGAGTTTTTTCTCCACTAGTAGTTACAGTGTAAATAGGAGCTGTTTGATTTAAAGCATTTTTTATAAGAGTTTCTGGATTTTTTATTCCCTCTTTAACAGGTACAATTTCTACATGTTTTCCAGCAAATCTCTCCATCTCTACATTTTTATCTGCTGCTACTATAATTCCTTTAGCTCTTTTAATCTCTTCAGCAGTTATCTCATTCTTTACACCAGTAGAACCATTAGTTTCTACTTTGATATTTACTCCCATCTCTTTAGCTTTTTTTATAAGAGCGTCAGCAGCCATATATGTATGAGCTATTCCAGTAGGACAAGCTGTTACAGCTAAAACTTCTGAGAATTCATCTGATACTTCCTCTTCTTTTTTCTCTTCCTCTTTTATATCTGAAGTAAGGATATCTATTACCTCTTGTTCAGTTTTAACCTCTAATAATTTTTCTCTTATCTCATCATCTAATAACATAGTTGTTAGTTTTGATAAAATTTCTATATGAGTGTCTGATGCATTAGCTGGAGCAGCTATCATAAAAAATAGTTTTGATGGTTCTCCATCTAAAGATTCATAATCTACTCCATTTTTTGATAATCCAAAAGCTATACTAGGTATTTTAACAGCAGAAGTTTTAGCATGAGGTATAGCAATTCCCTCTTCTAATCCAGTAGAGCTTTGAGCTTCCCTTGCTAAAATAGCTTTTTTATACTCTTCTTTATCATTTAATTTTCCACCTTGATAAAGAATCTCTACCATTTCATCAATGATTTCTTGTTTAGTTTGACCTTTTAAGTTTAAATTGATACACTCAAGTGTAAGTAAATTTGTTATCATTTGAGCCTCCCTTAATATTTTTTTATCTCTATTTTATTTAATAAACTATTCATTCCTTCAAAAGTTGTAAGTCCTTCAGAAAAGGCTGTTGAACTTCCAGAAGCTATACCATATTTGTAACTATCTTCAAGAGTCATTCCCTTTGCTATTCCGTATACAACTCCAGCCACCATAGAATCTCCAGCACCAACTGAGCTAATAAGTTTACCTTGTGGAGCATTTCCTATATATACCTCTTTTTCTGTAATTAATATAGAACCATCTTTTCCTAAAGAGATTAATACATTTTTGCTTCCTAAAGCTTGTAAATCTTTTCCAGCTTGTATAATTTCCTCTATGTTGTTTAATTTTCTATTAAAAAACTCTTCCAATTCATGATTGTTTGGTTTTGTTAAAAATACTCCCTCTTTTAATCCTTCTACAAAATGTAATCCCCTAGTATCTAATATAACTTTGCAATCTTTTGGTAAAAGTTTTATAATATCAGCATAAATACTTTTAGAAATAGAATTAGGTACACTTCCTGATAATATTACTACATCATCTTTTTTTATTTCTTCAAATTTTTTTAATAATTCCTTTACATTTTCTCTAGAAATAGTAGGAGATTTTCCAGCTATCTCTGTTTCAGAATCTTTAGTTTTTAATTTAATATTTATTCTAGTATTTTCTTGAAGTTCTATAAAATCACTTTCTATTTCATATTCATTTAAGTGTTTTTTAATATAATCCCCTGTAAATCCTCCAACAAATCCTAGAGCTTTACTTTCAACAGAGAAATTTTTTAAAACTTTAGAAACATTTATTCCTTTTCCACCTGGTAAAGTATACCCTTCTTCCAATGAGTTAAGGCTTCCTAGTTGAAAATTTCCCATGCTCATATAGTAATCGATAGCAGGATTAAGTGTAAGTGTATATATCATTTTTCCCTCCTAAAATTATTTTATTTTAAATTCCTCTGGAACCTCTCCCTCTGTTAGAAGAGTTCCATCTTCTAGAGTAGCAAAGACTACGAAAGATTTTTTTCCAAATTTAGATGAATCACATAGGAAATAAACCTCATTAGCCCTACTGATAGCTTCGCTTTTTATCATAGCTTCCTTAGTATCTGGAGTGGAATACCCTTCGCTAGTTACTCCATTAGCTCCTATAAAAGCTATATCTATATTGTAACCCCTTAAAGAAGTTACAGCACCTATTCCTACAGTGGCTCCAGTAGTAAATTTAGCTTCACCACCAAGAAGATAAGTTTCAATTCCATATCTATTTAACTCTTCTAAATGAGAGATACCATTAGTTACAACTTTAATATTTTCTTTATCTTCAAGATACTTAATTAGAATTTCCGTTGTACTTCCAGCATCAAGATAGATGATATCTCCATCTTTTATATATTCGCTAGCAATTTTAGCAATTTTTTCTTTAGCCTTAGAGTGAATAGTTTTTTTAGAAATTATATCCTCTTCAGAAGGTGTATTTAAAATAGCACCACCATGTACTCTTTTTATTTTCCCTTTTTTTTCAAGAGTATTTAAGTCTCTACGAATTGTTGCTTCAGAAACATTCAATTTTTCCATTAGCTCTTGAACTTTTATATTTTTATTTTCATTTAAAAGTTTGAGTATTGTGTCAAATCTACGAACATTCATAACATTATCACCTCTATATCTTCAATATAAATATAGCATAATTTTTTATAAAAATCAATCATTTTCTTTCAAAACAATCAAAATCAATCATTTGTATTTAAAAAAATATTTTTAAAAAAATAAAAAATAAAAATATTTAAATCTTTATTCTTGACTTTAATCTTTTTATATGATAATGTATATTTGTAATATATATCTTAGGAGGATTTTAAATGAGACAAGAAGCAACAATCAACAGAAATAGTATCACAATAAATTTTACAGTAAAATATTGTAACAACGCAGAGTCATTATTAGATAGTGATGGATTTAAAAGAGTTTTAACAGCTTTTATTGAAAAAATTGAGAAAAAAGAGGCACCAGTATATGTATATATAAAAGATTGTTGTGGAAAAAACTCAAACTTAGTTCAAGAAATTACAAAATTCTTTAAACTTCTTATTGTACTAGAAGGAGAAGAGATAGCAAAATTAGATGAGAAATATGCTAAATTATTAGAAGATAGAAATACATTAGTAGAATTCATTGAAGGACTTTATACTTATTGGAGAAAGTATGAAAGATATGCAATAGTAAGGAATAGTAAAAAAGGAGAAGGGCTTCAAAATGTTAACTTTATTGAAGCTATAAATAATTTTAAAAATTTAATTCTTAGTACATATAGACAAATAGAAGAAACAGTAATGGGATATAAGCATAGAGTATATAGACAGCTTAGTGCTGGTATTAATGCTGGAATTATATTAAATGATATGAATAGAAATTGTCCTGCTGAGTACTCTTTTTTAGAGAGAGTTCCTTTTATAGAGACAATTATTTTACAACCACCATTTATAACTTATCCTAAAAGAAATACTAGAACAGGAATTTTCCAAGAGGTTTTTGAAAATCCTTTAAAAGATGTATGTATAAATGAGGAAAACTGGTTCTGTTATCCAGCAAAAATTGGTGAATCATTAGCTTTTATCTACTTTAATAGATTTTTTATGTCACAAGGAATAGCTCTATGTAACTTATTTGAGTTAGCAAGAGAAGAAGAATATAAAAATAGAAAACCAGATATTATCTATGTATATGGAGTAAAAGATTACGATACTGAGATGAAAACAGTTTTCTATGATGATAAAGAGAATAATATGATAGTAGGATATGCTAATTATGGAGAGGATATTGATTACTTTGGATATATGAAAAAGATGATTTTAACTCTTCATAACTTAAGAATGATACAAAAAGGTGGATTGCCAATACATGGAGCTATGGTAAATATTATTATGAAAAATGGTAAAAAATACAATATAATTATTATGGGAGATAGTGGTGCTGGTAAATCAGAGAGTTTGGAAGCTTTTAGAAACTTAAGTGAACAGTATGTAAAAGATATGAAGGTAATCTTTGATGATATGGGAACACTTCTTCTAAATCCAAAAGGTGGAGCTCCATTGGGAGTAGGAACGGAGATAGGAGCTTTTGTCAGACTAGATGACCTAGATACAGGATATGCTTATAAAGAGATAGATAGAAGTATATTTATGAACCCAGATAAGAAAAACTCAAGAATTATTATTCCAATAGCTTCATATAATGACATAATGAAAGGTTATCCAGTAGATTTCTTCTTCTATGCTAATAACTATGATAAGGCTGAAAATGATGAGTTAGAGTTTTTCTCTAATCCAAGTGAAGCTATCGAGATATTTAAAGCAGGTAGAAGAATGGCTAAGGGAACTACAAGTGAAGTAGGAATTGTTGATTCATATTTTGCTAACCCATTTGGACCAGTACAAAAACAAAAAGAAACAGATGTATTAATAGATAGATTCTTTAAAGAGATGTTTACTAAGGGAGTAAAGGTAGGGCAAATAAAAACTCAGCTTGGTATAAAAGGAATGGAAAAAGAGGGACCTATGAAGGCTGCTCAAAAACTATTTGAATTAATTAAAGATTAAAAATAAAAAAGGAGCTGTTGCAATTTAAGAATTTGCAACAGCTCCTTTTAAAATTAAATTATTTTGTGAAAAATTTTAGAGTTTTTCCATTTCCTGTTAAAGTAATAGTTTTATCTCCAATTGTCATAGAAGTCATTTCAGCTAGAGCTTTTAAATAATTTGATTCCTCTTCCATTTTATTTTGAGGTCCTGCCATCATAGTAGAAGCTACATTTTCGATAGTGATATTATTTCCTTGAACTTTAACAGCACCAAAATATCTATTTACTCCAGAGAATCCATAAATTTTAGTATTATCAAATGTAATAGTTATATCAGAATTTTCAAGAGTATATTCTACTCCACTGATTGAATTAATATTTAACATAGTTTGAGCTGTTTGAGTTACATTGTTAACTTTTTCAGCTGTTTCACTTGTTTTTTCCAAAGCTGTACATCCTCCTAATAATGCTCCTGCTAATGTTAATATAATTAATGACTTTTTCATAATATTATCTCCTTTTACTCTGTGATATAGTCTTAATAGCTCTATTTTAGCATATTTAACAAAAACTATCAACTTTATTTTAACTTTTTAAATACAGGATTTAGTTTGTCAAAACCACAAATATATTTTACACCAATACTTTTTAAAAATTCATATACAATATCAAAATCCATAGTTATATACTCTTTTATATGGGAATCAGAACCTATTGTAATAATCTCTCCACCTAACTCAAAATATCTTTTCACTACATCAGTACAAGGATAAAACCTATCCTCTTTGTATCTATAACCAGAAGTATTTATCTCTATACCCTTACCTTTTGAAATTAAAGTTTTTAAAATTTCATCAATTAAATCTTGATTTTTTTTATATTCTAATCCTCTGTATTCATTACCACCATATCTAGTAACAAAATCCATATGTCCATAAACAGAGAATTTATCATATTTTTTTACATTTTCTAAGACAGTTTCAAAATAATATTTTTGTAACTGCTCTTTATTTCTAGTTTTTTGCAACTCTCCCCAAGCTAAATCATACCTATTTATAGCGTGAGTAGAAGCGATAATAAAATCAAAAGGATATTTTTTTACTTGCTCTTCTAAATAATCTTTAGTATGTGGTTGTACTCCTACCTCTACTCCTAATTTTATATTTAATTTCCCCTTATATTTATCTTGATATTCTAAAATTTTACTAGTATATTTATCTAAATTTAAAATCCACTTATCTGCCATTCCCTCTATATCATACTCTAAATGGTCAGTGATAGCAATCTCTTCTAAACCTAAAGATATTGCTTTTTCAAAAATTTCTACTAAATCTTGGCTAGAATCACCAGAAAATTCACTATGAATATGATAATCATTTATAAACATCTCTCTCACCTCAAAATTATTTTTTATACTATGTTGATATTTTATCATATTTTTCTAATTAATAGTATAACTTGTTGAAAAAACATTATAAATATCTTGATTTTTAGTTGAAAAAGTTATAAAATCATAAAGTTAAGAAAAAATTTTTAGGAGGGGAAAATTTATGAAATTTTTACCAATAGCTTTGCTTTTTATTTCAAATATTTTTATGTCTTTTGCTTGGTATGGACACTTAAAAAATACTCATAGTGCTCTATGGTTTGCAATTGTTAGTAGCTGGGGAATAGCTTTCTTTGAATATTGTTTCTCTATTCCAGCTAATAGAATAGGCTCTCAATTTTTTACTGTGGCACAACTTAAGATTATTCAAGAGGTTATTACTCTTGTAGTTTTTTCTGGATTCTCTGTTCTTTATCTTAAACAAGAGTTTAAATTAAATTATATATATGCTTTCCTTTGCTTAATAGGAGCAGTATATTTTATGTTCAAAAAATAATTTGAATTGTAGAAAAGCTTATTTTATAAGTATTAATGAGAGATTTTTATTTAGAATAGTTCTAGTAAAAAAAGTAAGAGGGGATTACTTCCCTCTTACTTTTTTCATATAGTCTCTTTTAATTTCTAAAAACTCCTCTATATCATTTAAAAATTGAAATAACATAGCTCTACTTTCAAATTCAACTCTTGTTTTAGGTAAAGGCATACTTTCAAATACGCCTCTAACTCTTTCTAATTCTATAAGAACCTCTTGATAGAGTTTATCCACTCCAATAGAGTCAGAAACTTTTCTAGTAAACTCAGAAATAATATGTGTGTGTTCACTACTTATATAGAATCTATAGAAGTGATTTCTCATTCTTAGCATAACTTTATATTGATTTCTTTTCATTTGAAAGAACTCTACTTCTTCTCTTGAACTAGAAAAGATATCATTATTATACTCTTTAAAAGCAATATCTCTAGCTGTATCCAATTCTTTTTTTAACTCTTTAAATAGAGTTTCTTCATCTACAAAAACAGAACCAGTTATTAATACATCTCCAAAATAATTAAAGAGAGTTTTCATAAGTGTATCAATATTTTTCTTTTTCTCTCTTAATTCTTTTTTCATATCAGGCATATATGAATTTAGAACTAGAGCTACAACTATTCCAAGAAGAAGAATATATATTTCGTTTTTAACTATATCTAAAGATACAGTACCTAAACTTAAAATATGTGTAGCTAAAACAACAGTAGCTAAAAAACCTTGAAATAAATTAAATTTCAGACATATAGGCATAAATGTTAAAACAAATATACCAAAGATAAAAGGTGTATATCCAAAACATTCAAAGGATATAACTGCTATAAAAAGTCCAACTAAGGAAGCGATAAATCTTTCTAAAGCGATTTTTAAAGACTCTTTTTTAGTAGCTTGAATACTAATAATAGTAACTATTCCAGCTGTAACTCCAAATTTTATTCCTAATAAATCTGCTAAATAGATAGATATAAAAGTTCCAATAGCTGTTTTGATAACTTTATGGTCTATATATTTCATAATTTCCTCCTAAGTAAGTGCTTAATGTTATTCTAGTATGAGTTTCAATTTAATTTTACCATATTTAGATCTATAAATCTATTAAATTAAAAAGTAAAAAAAGAGGAGTTGCTTTATTATGACAACCCCTCTTAAATTATAGTTTTTTATTAATTTTCTGACATTACGTTTTTACCAGCAATTCTACCAAATACAGTAATATCAGCTATAGCGTCACTTCCTAAACGGTTAGTTCCATGGATATCTCCTGTAACTTCTCCAGCTCCATATAATCCTTTGATAACATTTCCATTTGTATCAATAACTCTAGCTTTTTCATCAATTTTAATTCCACCCATAGTATGATGTACAGCTGGTACAGCTTTCATAATATAGAAAGGACCTTGCATTTCAAATGGAGTTAATTTTCCTCTCTTATTAAATTCTAAATCTTTTCCATTTTTAGCATACTCATTATATTTTTTTACTGTATTCTCTAATTCTTTGCTATCTATTCCAAAGAAATTAGCAGCTTCTTCTATTGTATCAGCCTTAACTAAAAGCTTATTATTAAATAAGTATTCTACTTCTTTAGCATGATGTTTAGCTACTCCACTTAATTCTACTTGAGCTTCGTCACAGAATTGATATGCTACACTTCCAGTTTGCTCTTTGATAGCCATAGAGATAACGTCTCTTCTCTCTAATTCTTCAACAAAACGTTTTCCCTCTTGGTTGACAAGGATACTTCCACCAGCAAGTCTAACGTCACCAAAATATAATAAAGCTCCACTTATAGGGTCACAAGTAGGATAAGTTTGAATAAACTCCATATCTTCTAGTTTAGCTCCAACTTTTTCAGCCATAACTATTCCATCTCCAGTAATACCTACAGTATTAGTAGATAAGATATTTTCATCTACATCTTTATTATATTTTATTCTCATTTCAACATTAGAACCAAATCCACCACTAGCAATAATTACACCTTTATCAGCTAAGAAAGTGTAATCAGTTGTAGAACTTTTTGCTTTTACTCCTACTATTCTATCATTTTTCATTATAAGTTCAGTAGCAGGAGTTTCATAATAGATTTCTATTCCTAACTCATCAGCTTTAGCTAAAAGTTTTTTAATCATTTCTACTCCAGTGGCATCTTTTGGTACTAAACTTCTTTCAACAGAGTGTCCACCAAAGAATAATTGTCTATCTTCAAATTCCATTCCAATAAAATCTTTTAACCATTCAGCATCTTTTAGTGCATTATCAGCTAAAACTCTTATAAGTTTTGGATTTCCTTCGTTATCTCCACCTTTTAATATATCATTATAAAAAGTATCTGGACTATCTTTAATACCTTGTTTCTTTTGAATCCAGTTATTAGGAGCTGCATACTCTCCTCCTGAAATTAAGGTATTTCCTCCAGCAAAAGCCATTTTTTCTAATACAACTACTTTTTCAGCACCGTTTAATTTAGCTTCAATAGCAGAAACAAGTCCAGCTCCACCAGCACCTATAACTACTACATTTTCCTTTAATTCTTTTTTCATTAGTGTTCTAACTTCTTCAGTTTTTACTTTTCTATTTAGTTCTTTTGCATCAACACCAGAAGATTTTAAAGCATTTCTTATAGCCATTTGAGCAGCTTTAGAAGTTCCAGTAGCTCCAGCAACTCCATCTACCCTAGTACTTTGATATTTTAAAACATTTTCAGCTACTCTTTTTATTGCTGAATCTGAAAGAATTGGAGTATCTCCATTTTCTAAAATTCTTATCTCTTCAATTTTATCAGAAGAAACCTTTACCTCTACTTTAATATCTCCACGATATCCTTTAGCCTCTCCAGCATAAGTTCCTTCTTTAAAACTCATTCCATAAGCACTAAGAGTTAAAGCAAAAATACCTAAAATAATTTTATTTCTTTCCATATTCCACCTCTATTTTATATAAATATATCTTAAATTTATTATACTATATTTTATAAAAAGTTGCAATAATATGACAAAGTATATTGAAATAAACTATTTTCTTAACTCTTCTATTTCATCGAAATATTTAGGCATTTTTTCACCAAGTCTTCTAGCACCAGTTTCAGTGATTAAGAAATCTCCCTCATATCTCATACCACCAAAATCTAGATATTTTTCAATCTCTTCATAATTTAAGAACTCAGTAAATTTTCCAGCCTCTTTCCATCTTTTAACAAGCTCTGGAATAAAATATATTCCTGGCTCAACAGTGAATACATACCCCGGTTTTAATTTTCTAGCAAGTCTTAGAGATTTTAGACCAAATTGCATATCTCTAGCAAATTCATCATATCCCACATAATTTTCACCAAGAGCTTCCATATCATGTACATCAAGACCTAACATATGTCCTAATCCGTGAGGGAAGAATATAGCATGAGCACCAGCTTTTACAGCTTCGTTAATATCTCCCTTCATTAATCCTCTTTTTTTCATTCCTTTGGCAAGAACTTTACAAACTTCTAAGTGTACCTCTTTATATGTAATCTCTGGTTTTATTAACTCTTCAGCTTTTTCAAACATTTCAATAAGTAGAGAGTAGATATCTCTTTGTCTATCAGAGAATTTTGAAGATATAGGGAAAGAAGTAGTCATATCTCCACAATAACCACTTTCACTTCTAGCTCCAGCATCTAATACAACTATATCTCCCTCTTGTAGAGTATTTCCATGATAATGGTTATGTAAAGTTTCTCCATTTCTTGAAAAAATAGTATGGAAAGATGTAGAAGCGTTATACTTTGTAGCAATAGCTTCTAAAGCGGATACTACTTCAAACTCTTTCATTCCTGGTTTTGCTACTCTCATTGCTTCTAGGTGCATCTCTCTAGTTATATTTACTGCTTTTTCTATCTCTTCTATCTCTAATTGAGATTTTATATTTCTATGTTCTACAACAGCTTTTATAAGTTCTTCAGATATATTTTCTTCAAAGTTAAATGGATTTAATTTGAAAGCTTTACTTAATTGGATAACAGTTTCAGCTCTATATTGTGGTAAAAATAGTAGTTCTCTTTTCTCAGTGATAAGATTATTAGCAAAATTTTCAAACTCTGTCATTTCAATAAAATTATTTACTCCAGCATCTTGAGCAAAAGATTTTAATAATTTTTGTTCTCCCATCCAAACAATGTCATCAAGAGTAAAATCAGTTCCGAATATATATTCTTGATTGTTATCTATATCTATAACCCCAATAAGATTTGGAACATTCATACCAAAATAATAAAGAAATGTAGAATCTTGTTCAAAATGGTAATCGTTACCTTTGTAATTTCTAGGAGATTCCTGATTTCCTGGGAATACAACAACACCATTTTTTAAACTCTCTTTTAATTTTTCTCTTCTTTCTATATAGATTTTTTTGTCAAACATAGGCTAACCTCCTCTAATATATAACTTAATATTATTATAACAAAAACTCATAGAAAAGAAAAATCTTTTTTATTTTTATAAATATTTACTATAAAAAAGTTTACAAAAAATAGTTTGATATAAAACTAAATTTATGATAAACTAATAGTAGGGTGATGTAATGGAAACTTTAGAGATAAGAAATACACTTTTTAGCTATATAAGTCGAGCTCATCATCGAGGAGCTAGTTATATAGATGTATTGTTACGAGAGAAGGGGATAAAAGATTTAGCTTATTCTCATGTTAGGATTATAATTATCTTAAGCGTTTATAAAAGACTTTCTATGAAAGAGATTAGTGAGCTAATAAGTAAGGATAAATCAACAGTTACAAGTTTGGTAAATAAATTAGAAAAAATAGGATATGTAAGAAAAGTTGCATGTGAAAATGACAAAAGAATAGTTTTTTTAGAGTTAGAAGATAAAGCAGAAGAGATAGTAGAAACTGTACTTCAAGTGGCTAAACTCTTTCATCAAAAAGTAGAGAGTATATTGACTAAAGAGGAGATAGAAACTCTATTTTTTTTAATGGAAAAATTAATTAAAAATTTTTAAAATATTTTAAGACTAACTATTAAATGTCAAATCAAAAATAAAAAAATTTAATTTAAATTTG
>ERZ838399.1099-NODE-1099-length-27675-cov-3.290442_pt1 | contig 27675 bp, 18 predicted proteins | sample MGYA00519683_ERZ838399 | MGnify/ENA primary metagenome ERZ838399 (study PRJEB31850, sample SAMEA3708833) | human gut metagenome | biome: human gut; feature: human-associated habitat; material: faeces | place: China | collected 2014 ...
CCAGTCCGTCTACTACATTTAAGTACAGATCCAGGATACCATCAATAGCTAAAAATCCCTCTGGCACGGACAGTCTCTTGTTTGCAGAATCATCCAGAGTACGCTCAAACCACTGGGTAGAAGCAACTAACATTGGATTCATCATGTCGCTCATTACGTAATTGGACAGGGACGCAATACGCTCACTGCGCATTGGATTTCTCTTATATGCCATAGCAGAAGAACCGATCTGATGCTTCTCAAATGGTTCCTCTACCTCCTTTAAGTGCTGCAGAAGACGCACATCGTTTGTAAACTTATGTGCACTCATTGCAATACCAGCCAGTACATTTAATACACGGCTGTCTACCTTACGGGAGTAGGTCTGTCCAGAAACAGGATATACACCAGCAAAGCCCATCTTATCTGCAATCATCTGATCCAGTTTTCTGATTTTTGCATGATCACCGTCAAACAGCTCCATGAAGGATGCCTGTGTACCTGTTGTTCCCTTAGAGCCAAGAAGCTTTAAGGAATCGATTACATAGCAGATATCCTCATAATCCTGCACAAGCTCCATCATCCAAAGCGTTGCACGCTTTCCGACTGTGGTTGGCTGTGCCGGCTGGAAATGAGTAAATGCCAATGTCGGCAGCGCCTTGTAGCGGTCTGCAAACTTTGCCAGCTCAGCAATGACATTGACTAACTTCTTCTTTACAAGCTGCAGTCCCTCACGCATGATGATCATATCAGTGTTGTCACCTACATAGCAGCTGGTTGCACCCAGATGGATGATACCCTTTGCCTTTGGACATTGTACACCATATGCATAAACGTGAGACATAACATCGTGACGAACTTCCTTCTCTCTCGCCTTTGCAACATCATAATTGATATCATTCTGATGCTCTTTAAGCTCAGCGATCTGCTCGTCTGTAATATTTAATCCCAGCTCCTTCTCGCTTTCTGCAAGTGCGATCCACAGCTTTCTCCATGTGGTAAACTTCTTATCCTGTGAAAAAATATATTGCATTTCCTTGCTGGCATAGCGCTCGGAAAGTGGGCTTGTATAACGATCTGTTGCCATAGTAAACCAACCTTTCTTCTATATCTTTTTACTTTTGATAGTCACCGCGGATGTCCTCTGTTGGCGGATCCAGCGGATATTTGCCATTGAAGCATCCAGTACAAATGCCAAGTCCCTTTGACATTTCATACAGACATTCCTCGTCTAAATATGCGAGGGAATCAGCTCCGATAATCTTACAGATTTCATCTACACTTCTGTTGTGAGCAATCAGCTGATCCTCAGATGGAATATCAGTTCCAAAGTAACACGGATGCAAGAACGGCGGTGAGGAGATTCTTACATGAACTTCCTTTGCACCTGCCTCACGAAGCATACCTACAATACGGTCACTTGTGGTTCCGCGCACGATTGAGTCATCAATCATGATGACACGCTTTCCCTTTACAGCCTCTGTAAGTACGTTCAGCTTAATGCGAACACTTGACTCGCGACTGCTTTGCTTTGGCTTGATAAAGGTTCTGCCGACATAGCTATTCTTTACAAATGCCATGCCATACGGAATGCCGCTCTCCATCGCATAACCCATAGCTGCGACATTACCAGACTCCGGAACACCTACAACAAGATCAGCATCAACTGGGTGATGCTTTGCAAGAGAACGTCCTGCAATCAAACGGCTCTCATATACACTTACGCCATCAATATAGGCATCTGGTCTGGCAAAATAAATATATTCAAAAATACATCTTGCATGCTGCTCCTTTGGGATACACATGCTTCGGTTTGATTCAATTCCTTTTTGTGTGATGGTGACGATCTCGCCCGGCTCTACGTCACGGACAAATTCAGCACCGATAGTGTCAAGTGCGCAGCTTTCTGATGCCAGTATGTAGGCATTGCCACGCTTTCCGATACACAGCGGTCTAAATCCATATGGATCTCTTGCTCCAATGAGCTTTCTCGGACTCATGACAACAAGTGAATACGCTCCCTTGATTTTTTTCATCGCCTCTGCGACAGCTGCCTGTACGGTCGGCTGTTCAACTCTGGCTCTTGCAATCATGTACGCGATAATCTCAGAATCGATTGTCGTCTGAAAGATTGCACCTGTTCTTGCAAGCTCCTGACGCAGCTGCGGCGTATTGATCAGGTTGCCATTATGTGCCAGGCCTAGTGTTCCTTTGATGTAGTTTAATACAAGCGGCTGTGCATTCTCTCTCGTAGAACTACCTGCCGTCGAGTATCTGGTGTGGCCTACACCGATGTTTCCTTTCATTGACTCTAAGTCTTCCGGGGTAAACACCTCGTTGCACAGACCCATTCCTTTATGACTCAGTACTAGTCCTTTGGGACCGCTAGTGTCGCTTACCGCGATACCGCAGCTCTCCTGACCTCTGTGCTGCAGAGCAAAAAGACCATAATAAATAGTCGACGCTACGTCATTGCCATCCATGTCGTAAATGCCGAACACGCCGCATTCTTCATGAAGATGGTCATCTACTTCGTATTGCTGATGTATCATTTGTCTTTTCCTTCCTGTTGTTGTGACATTCTCACACAGACGAAGCCCTTTTACCATTTGCTTCGCCAGCCTAGGTTTCATGGTGCCTTTACGCTTATGACAGTCTTTTTGTCAAACGCACACGAACAAATCTGCCGCATGGACACCACCCCTAATTATATATGACCGCCTGTCGAAAATCAAGATGAAATTAGCCAAATTTCATGTTTTGCTTAGTACCCGAATGTGCCCTCTAGTGATTCATCCTTTTCAATCCAGTCTGCTACCTTTACGACTCGGTAATTATCTTTATCATCACGCACATATACGGTCTCGATACCTGCATTTATGATCATTCGCTTACACATGGAGCAGCTGTTGGAATTTTTTACATATTCACCTGTATCTGCTTCTACTCCTGTCAAATATAAAGAGCTTCCGATCATCTGATCTCTTGATGCACTGATTATGGCATTTGCCTCAGCGTGAACGCTTCTGCACAATTCATAGCGCTCACCCCTTGGAATCTGAAGTTTCTGTCGGATACAAAACCCCAAATCAGTACAGTTTTTGCGTCCTCGCGGGGAACCAACATAGCCAGTAGATACCACCTCATCATTTTTTACGATAACAGCACCGTAGCGGCGTCTAAGGCAGGTCCCTCGTTGGGATACGATCTCTGCCAGATCCAGATAGTAATTGACTTTATCACGTCTCATGCAATATTACCTTCTTTCCCAGTTAACGTTAACTGTTAATGTCTTCGTTTCTTACGGTTATAATACACGAAAATAAGACCGCCTGTCAACTCTGACAGACGGCCTTGAATTTTAACTATTTATACAAGACGACGATATCCGATCGGCTGCTTGTTATAGAATACATTATCTACTACGATACCTCTCTCTGCACTTGCTGCATGAACCATCATGCCGCCGCCGATATAGATTGCTACATGGCCTGAGAAGCAGATAAGATCACCTGGCTGCAGCTGCTCGTATGATACAGCCTGTCCATAGTTGATCTGTTCGCCGGAGTAGTGCGGAAGGCTGATACCGAATGCTGCGTATACGTTCATGGTAAATCCAGAACAGTCAACACCGCCTCCTGGTGTCAGGTTTGTACCGCCCCATACATAATTACACTGTCCTACCCACTGCATTGCATAGTCTACGATAGACTGTCCATTACCGCTTGGAGCTGGAGCTGGTGCCGGTGCTGCCGGCTGAGTCTCCGGGGCTGGTGCTGGTGCTGCTGGCTGTGTCTCTGGTGCTGCCGGCTGAGTCTCTGGTGCCGCTGGCTGTGTCTCTGGTGCTGCCGGCTGAGTTTCCGGTGCCGGGTTTGCATATACTTCAAGGTTGGAGCTAAAATCACCATAATACATGGTTACAACATTGTAGCCCTCCTGCTTTAAGGTCATACCTACCTGTGGTGAATACCATCCGTCGTAAATATCCTTTACAGTTCCATCGCTGTAGCTTACTCTTACAAACAATTCTGCGGTGTAGACAACATCACCCACATACTTTGTACCGCCCTGGTAGCAAGCCTCAATACCTGTTACAGATGCTACAGTCGGAACTTCTACACTTATGGTTTCATCAGATGCTGAGCTGCTTGGTGCTGCAGTCTCGCCTGTACCATTTGTTACATTTCCTTCAGAAGATGCATCTGTGGATGGCTGTGTCTGAGTTTCCTGTACAGATTCTGCTGCTGAGGATTCTGCCGCTGCCTCGCTTGATGCTACTGATTCTGCAACCTGGGTAAAGTAGCCGGAATCTGATGCTAACTTATATGCTGCATCTGCAAGTGCAAGTGCGCTTTCCTGCTCCTGCTTAGATGTTGCTGCCAGATCTTCTAATCCAGAATCTGCTGCAAACTCACTGTAGTATCCAAGAAGCTCTGCTGCGTAAACGATAGCTGCATATGCACGATAGTAGCCTTCGCCTGTTCCCTCTGCCATTGCCTGCTCGTATACGTTTCTGGAGTAGTTGATATCGATCATGAAGTTCTCCAGCTCCTGAGATACAAATTCATTGTCTACCTTCTGAGCCTGAGCGAACTGAGTCTTAATGGTGATGCCGGACTTTGAAACATATCCAACCTCATCATTTGCAATATGTATCTTTACGAAATCACCCTGATCCTCGATGATTGCGTACTCTTCATCCTTGTATACAGTTCCAACAACATTTGCGCTGTCAGATGCACTGTCGCGAACATTTAACTGATCTGCTGTAACAACTGCATAGCGGTTCTGGATATTGTCCTCAGCAGTCTTGGCTGCTGTGCCAACTAATACGTAGGCTGCGCTTACATAACCTTCTACATCGCCGCAAGTGATACGATACCAGCTGCCTTCGCTGTTGTTTACGGAACTTTTGATGTTAACCTGGCAGTTACTGAAAAGTCTTCCGACTGTTACACTGCCTGTGGATGGCTGTTCACGCACGTTTAAGTAACCTGCTGCGCTTACCAGTCCTACATTAGAAGCATCTGAAGTGACAGCAACAGTAGCGGCCATAACGGTTTTTGGCTCTTCGGTTTCTGTCTCACTCTCAGCCTCAGATGTTGCCTGAGCCTTAGGAACAAGATAATCTAAGATTGCCTCATCCGGAGTTTCCTCTCCTGCGTAGTAGTTATTCAATGTAACAGCCATGCCTGCGATTGCGCTCTCACCCTCAAGCTCACCTGCGGATGCCGGAACAAAAAATGTACCAGACAGCATAGACGCTGCTAATATTGATGTAACAAATCTGTTTCCTTTGATCTTCATATATACCAAGCCTTTCTTTATAAAACCTCTTTACATTCTTATCTGCGAGCGAGTAAGCTTGCACTCCCTCGCTAGTTTCACAGTAACAATTCACGAGTGAACTATTACTAAATATTACAAAATTATTACACTTCGAGGGGCATTATAACAAAATTATTACGAGATGTCAAGTGAAATCGGGATAACGATTAAGAAAGAGAGCGCGTTTTTCGCCAAAAAAGCCACCTGCAATCGGGAAAATGACACTTTATTGTGCCTTTCCCGATATTAGGTGGCTCTTAATTATTTACTCTCTTCCTCTGAAGAAGCTTCACTTACCGCTTCCTCTGACTCATCAGACTCACTTGATTTTTCTTCTTTTGTTGATTCTTCCTCGCCAGTTTCACTTTCTGAGGTTTCCTCACCACTAGTTTCACTTTCTGATGTTTCTTCCTCGCTTGGTGCTACGTAAACCGGAGTTGTAAAGCGGATTGTGTCAATCACATCCTCATCTACCTTAAACTTGGAAGAATCGTCCTGAATCTCGGCATATTTCTCTGAGAACAATGCTGTCTTTCTGCTTTCGATCTCTGAATCGATGGCACTCTGACGTGCTTCCTCATCGTTATCATCAAGACAGCGGATGATGTAGATGCTGCCGTCATCGCTTCTATATACAGTGCATTCGTCTGTTGCCAGTGCCCATGCAGCTGCATTATATACAGCAGTTCCATCCTCACTAATGGAAATCTCAGAATTTGTTGCAGTAAAGTGACTGTCATTTTGATAATCACTGATAAAGTCTGCTGCATCATTTCCTTCCTCAAATTCCTTAAGGATCTTGTCTGCTGCATCGTTCATCGCATCCTGACGTTCCTGCTCTTCTTCTGAAAGTGTTTCTGCCTCAGTTGAATCTTCAGTGGATGCCTCAGAGGAAAGTTCCGAAACATTCTCGCTTGATGCTTCCTCAGTTGATACTGCCTCAGTTGATGCTGCATCAGTGGATGCGTTTTCACTGCTTGCTTCTTCTGTGGAAGTCGTTACATCCTTGGATGCACTTTCTGATTCTGCTTCTGTATTCTCTATAGAAGATGCCTCTTCGCTGCTGTCTTCATCACTTGACACTTCTGTAGTTGCCTCATCGGCTGCTGTCGTCTCTGTCAGTTCACTTGGCGTCAGCTTTACATATGCGATCTTTTTGCGAAGGAACTCATCATCACCAACTGTTGTATCAACATCAGCAACAAGATCCATATAAACAAGATTGGCAATTGCATTCTCTGTATATGTCTTTTCAATCAGCTCATCTGTTGCGCCGACTGCTTCCAGATAATCCTCTGATTCTGTCTGAAGCTTTTCAATTGCCTCATCTACCTTTGCTTTTTGATCATCACTTAACTCAATGCCATTTTTCTTTGCATACTCATTTAATACAAGTGTCTGGCGAAGCTGTGACAGAGACATCTGCTTGATGTAATCACCGACTGTCATGCCTGAACCATCGCCCATATCGTTGCCGCAGATGTTTGATCCAAAATATGATTCATAGGTATACTCCATGGAACGTATCATATAAGTAACCTCATCCAGCATGATATTTGTATCGCCAAATGAAACAGCAACTGTATCCTCTGGTGCCTTTTTCTCTAACTGTTCGCATCCGCCTAATGTACTAACGGCAGTAGCTGCTGCGAGGGCTGCTGCTGCATACTTCATAATTCGGTTCATAAATTTACCTCACTCTATTTCTATATTCTCTATCAACGCTCCGAAGTGCATCTTCTTTATCGGGCGCCTCGTGAACTTTGCTTTTCATTTTAGCATGATTTTATGAAACAATCAACGTTTTTATATCGCTTAACAGTTTTTTCAATGTTTTCAATGTCAGCGTTTTTTCTTTGACTGCGCCATCTCCTGCCCTCAATAAGAAATAAGGATTGTCTTTGTCAAGCAGACGAAGTGCACCTCGGTAAGACTGTATAAGATCCGGCACACGCATCGTGTCAAATTTTGCTCTTGGATGCATGAACAGGCGAATCTCTGTTGACGAGGACTTGATTTCTTTAATATAGAGAGAATGCGCATCCGCACGAAGGATTGACACCTCAAGCAAGTTGGTGACTGGTTTTGGAACACTTCCAAAACGGTCGATAAGCTCGTCGATCATATCCATTGACTCTTCCTCTGTCTCGACTGCTGCAATACGCTTGTAAATTTCCATCCTGTCTTCTTCGTTTCGTATATAGCTGTCTGGAATGTAAGCGCTGATTGGAATGTCCACCGTTGTTTCAAAGGTTTCCTCCATCTCAAGCTCACCCTTTTCTTTTTTGACAGCCATATTTAACATCTTGCAGTACAGATCATAGCCAACTGCTTCCATATGACCGTGCTGCTCACTGCCAAGCAGATTTCCAGCGCCTCGAATTTCCAGATCACGCATGGCTATCTTAATACCTGAACCAAGATCAGTATACTCACGAATTGCCTGAAGACGCTTTTCAGCCTCTTCTTTTAAAATCTTGTTTCGCTGATACATGATAAAAGCATAGGCAGTGCGGTTTGAACGGCCTACACGTCCTCTTAGCTGATACAGCTGTGCAAGTCCGTAGCGATCAGAATCGTGGATGATAATAGTATTTACGTTTGGAATGTTTAAGCCTGTCTCTATAATAGTTGTGGAAACAAGCACGTCTATATCACCGTTAACAAAGTCCATCATGATTTGTTCTAGCTGACGCTCTGACATTTGACCATGTGCAAAGGCAACATTTGCATCTGGCACAAGCTTTGCTATCTGTGCCGTAATCTGATCAATATCCTTGACACGATTATACACATAATAAACTTGTCCGTCTCTGGCAAGCTCTCTGTTTATTGCTTCGCGAACCATCTCCCAATTCATTTCCATTACATATGTCTGAATCGGTCTTCTCTCATACGGTGCTTCCTCCAACACACTCATATCGCGCACGCCTATCATACTCATATGAAGTGTTCTCGGAATCGGTGTTGCCGTTAGTGTCAGCACGTCAACGTCTTTTTTAAGCTGCTTAATCTTTTCCTTGTGTGTGACACCAAAGCGCTGTTCCTCATCAATAATCAAAAGGCCTAGATCTTTAAATACAACATCCTTTGACAGCACACGATGCGTTCCTATTACAATATCGGCAAGACCCTTTTTTAAGCGCTCAAGTGATGCCTTGATCTGCGCTGACGTGCGAAAGCGTGATAAAAGTTCAATTCGAATTGGATAGTCCTTCATTCGCTCAACAAATGTATTGTAATGCTGTTGAGCAAGAATAGTTGTCGGCACAAGAAATACGACCTGCTTACTGTCCTGCACAGCCTTAAAGGCAGCTCTGATGGCAATCTCTGTTTTTCCGTAGCCTACATCACCGCACACTAAGCGGTCCATGATTTTCGTGCTTTCCATATCAGCTTTTGTCGCATCAATTGCTGCAAGCTGATCTGCTGTCTCATCAAATGGTACAAGCTCTTCAAATTCTTTCTGCCATACAGTGTCTGCTCCATACTGATAGCCGTGACCACTCTGGCGCACTGCATAAAGCTCCACAAGCTCCTTTGCAATGTTGTTGACTGCTTTTTGAACACGGCTTTTTGTTTTTGTCCACTCCTGGCCGTTCAATTTGTTAAGCTTTGGCTGCTTAGACTCTGAATCAGCATACTTTTGGATCATATGAAGCTGTGTGACGGGAAAATACAGTTTTCCTCCATCACCATATTCTATCTTAATATAATCTTTTGTTACCTTATCCACAATCTGTCGCTCTGTTCCGCGATAAATCCCCAGTCCATAATTTTCATGCACCACATAATCACCAGGCTTTAGCTGCGCAAAATCACTTATTCGCTGACCCTGATAGTGGCTCTTTTTTTCTTTTTTCTTTTTCTTAACACCAAATATATCGCTCTCTGTGATAACAGCAAATTTTAGCATCGGATATAAAAAGCCACGGTGAAGATTTCCATAAGTAACCATGATCTCACCTGGATTTATCTTTTTATCCTCGTCCTCGCTGTAATATGCCAAAAGATCATACTCTATAAGCTGATTGACAATGCGGTTTGCGCGAGTTCTTGACGGACACAAAAGAACAATTCGGTACTTTTCTTTCTTCCAGTGTGTCAGATCCTTTATCAAAAGTTCAAAACCTTCACGGTAGGTGTTCATGTTCTGAACATTTACTGCGTAGCTGTTTACCACCGTAAAGTCAGCCAGGCGGCTGTCAAGTGAAGACAATGCTGCAACCTGACCGCGCTCAAAAGCAGCAAGAACATGTTTTGCCGGTGTTAAAAGCGCTGTCTGACCTGGCAAAAGAAAGCCCTGCTCCAGACGATTTTTCATGCTTTCCTCAAACTCAGCCTGCACACCATCACCGCGCTCTTTAAGACGCATCGGCTCATCAAGGAAAACTAACGTGTTCTTCTCATCAAAATATTCAGAAAGTTGAACAGTGCGCGGATAAAAATAGCTTATATAGCTGTCTGGTGCCTCTAATACAACATCTTCGCCAAGTGCCTCTAATATGCGGTTTGTCTCCTCACGAAGACGCTTCGCCTTGTCTGGCTCCTTTGCTTTTTTAAAGACAGCTAACTGACTCTCAAGTTCATTTTTAATCATTCCAACAGCACGCCGTCTTGCCGTATCATCTGCGATCACCTCTGCCGCTGGAAAAACAGATACGGACTCGATCTGATCCATTGAGCGCTGGCTCTGCGGTTCAAAGCAGCGAATCGTATCTATTTCATCTCCCCAAAGCTCGATTCTAACCGGAACCTCCATTGTCAATGGATATACATCAGCAATACCTCCGTGAACAGTAAACTGTCCTGGCTCCTCCACACGTCCTACACGCTCATATCCCATCACAGTCAGGTCATGCTTTAGCTTTTCAAGATCAAGCTCATCACCTTCTTTTAGCTTTATCACATGACTCATCAGCTGTTCAAACGGCACTGCCTCGCTCATGAGCGCATCCATTGTCGTGATGATAACCTTCGCCTCGTTTTGATAAAGTGCTGCAAATGCCTTCATGCGCTCTGCAATGATGGCATTTCCCTGCAGATCTGCGCTAAAAAAGATCAGGTCACGCGGTGGAATCACATAGACCTGACTGCAAAATAATTTATAATCTTCTTCAATTTCCCTTGCCCGCTGTTCATTGTACGTCACAACAAGCTGCACTTTTTTCTCTCCAAGAAAGGTGCTCATAAAATGCACCTTCTCGGAGTCAATACAGCCTGTCATGCCCACTGGATCTGTTCCCTTCAAAAAATCTCTTGAAAAGTCTTCATATTCCAGCAGATCCGTCAGCGGATTTGCAAAAATACCCACAATTGACCCTCCTTATCATTATTTTGTTTTCTTCTGGTTATAATGATTCATGGTTGCCTCTAGTCCGTTGTTCATTAAGGAGCAAACTGCATCGGCAGCTTCTTTATAGCCGTCTTCCATTGCCTTTTTTTCTTCGCCCTGGAAATGGCTGAGTACAAAGTCTGCTAAATCCATCTTTGGCGGCTTTGCTCCGATTCCGACACGCACTCTTGGAAAATCCTGTGAATTGCAGTGCAGAATGATATTTTTCATACCATTATGACCGCCTGCACTTCCTTTTCCTCGCACGCGAAGCTGTCCTGGCTCTAGGTTAATATCATCATATACTACAATTAAATCAGAGATATCTGTTTTGTAGTAATTCATGACCTCCTGAATACACTCTCCGCTTAAATTCATGAAGGTCTGAGGCTTTACTAGAACAACCTTTTGTCCCTCAATCGCGCCTGTTCCAATTAAGCCCTTAAATTTTTTTGTTGTTACATCAATATTGTATTTGTCAGCAAGGTAATCAATAACCTCAAAGCCAACGTTATGTCTTGTTCCTCTATACTGTGCGGTTGGGTTGCCCAGACCTGCTATGATATACATGTTTTTTCCTCCTTCTGCCACTGGGGACAGGGACGGTGGCATTAAAAAAGCAATTGCCGCGGCGTCCCTGTCCCCGATGGCGCTCATGTTAGTTCAATTTATTATACGGTCACTCATTCCAAGCGAATCGGCAAGTGCCTGCAGATCAAAATCTTCTGGCACTGTTATTCCATTTACAGGAAGCGGTCTGCATCTGTCAAAGACATCATATACGTCAAACAGATCACTTGTGAGTACCTTCTCTGGATAAACCATCTGCTTAAACATCATCTGGCCATCCATGTTGCGGCGGCCCTGACGCATGTAATTTGAGCCATACTGCAGCCAGTACTGAGTACTGTCTACGTTGCAGAAATATCTAAAGCCTACATCCCAGAGCTTTTTGAATTTTTCATTTTCAAATGTATACTGTGATGGTCTCCAGTCTCCTACATCTGCTCCTAACGGATATAAAATAATATCTGTATCTCCGATTATAGATTCTACTTCGCGCTCCCACATATCTGTGTCCCATACAAGATGTTCATAGCTTGTACTTGTCATATTCAGATGCCCCCAGCTGTGGCTGGCAAGCTCCCAGCCCAGATCGCGAATTGCCTGTGCAACTTCTCGTGCTGTCTGCTTGTCCTGCTCAATATTTTTATTTGGTGACGTATGATCTTCGCGCTTTTCTTTATCGTTTGCAGGTGTAGAAACGTAATAGTCACAATTTTCATTGTACCAGAAATCACTTGTGCGATAGCCTAAAATACCATCATATCCTGTAAATGCCAGAATACCCTTTGAACCCTGATAAGAAAAATCAGGATGTGTTTCAATAAAATCCTCTAAAACAGTCAAAACGTCATAAGAACCATATGATACACTTCCATCACGCTCAACATACTCATTTACAACCTTACCGTTTTCATCAAGACAGAGCTTTGTCGCAAATCCAGTTCCTGTCATATACTCATAATAGCATACATCGTCTTCGGAAAGTACAAATGGCTTTTTTCCTCTCGGAAGATAAATTGGCTGCTGCACCATCTGCACGGTGCCGTCTGGCTGCGTTTCCATCTTCGCAATCTTATGAAGGCTTATTAAAACATAACCCTTGTCATACATAGACTGCATTATATCCTTAAATTCTTCGATAGTTGTCATTACCTGATCATAATCACTGCTCTTATAGCTAGAAAATGCAAGCTCGCTGTCAACAATAAGACTATGGAAAAAGATATGCGTAATCTTATCATAGTCTGTCCACTGTACAGCCTGTGATTTCAAACTCTCATAACTTTGAATGCAGCTGACATATGTTTCATTATCTGCATAGCCAGGTATTGACTGAATCTGTGCAATTGCACCGTCATAATCGTACTGCATTGCTTTTAAATTAGCAGCCTGTACGACTGGATCACTGCTTTGTACAAGAGCACCATCCGCGGCTGCCTCTGTTGCCTTCCATGTTTCGTATTCCACAGGTGCTTTTGTTGATGCTGCCTGATTTGGCTGCACATGTGGAAGCGTTACAGGGCGCAGGCATACCCACGCCACTACTCCAAGACTTGCACATGCAATTACAAGCAGAGCCAAAAGGATGACAATAGGCGCACCTGATTGGCCTCTTTTTATTTTCTTTTTCTGATAGTCTTCCCAGCTGCGTCTTTTCTTTGCCATTTGTTCCTCCATTTTCTTTGCTTACGGCACTGGAACTGTCATTCCCTGAAGTACATATTTTGTATCAGTCTCAAATACATATGCATTCACAATGTATGAACCATGCTCGTTTTTATGCTCACTTACTGGAACATAACATGTCGCTGTGTTTCCAGATACGGTCATGTTATGCCATACCAGATCATCCTGTCCATTTGCTGCTGTCCACACTGCAGTTGAAACCTTTTTATAGCCTGCAGGTGCATTAAATTGAATCGTCACACGGAAACCATTTGATGATAATTCTGTTACATATGGAATCGCCATCGACAACACTCCTGTACCGCTGCCATTATTATTTCCTGAATTGCCTCCAGGATTTGCACCTGATGGAACAGTTACATTGACACCCTTTAACGGTGCTAACTTTCCTGCATTGTCATACAGGTAAATATGAGTCGTGTATGCTCCGCTTTCTCCCTTATGGGCACTTGATGACACATAAAATGTAGCTGTATCTCCGCTTACACTTGCCTGATGCCACACTAAATCATCCTGTCCATTTGCGTTTGTCCACGTTGGCATCAATACTTTGCTTACTCCTGACGGTGCATTTATTTTTGCCGTAACGCGGTAGCCTGATGCACTAAGTTCCGTAATAGAAACGTCACCGATTGAAAGGCCTGCTGACGCCGATGTCGGTGCTGGAACTGTTACATTTTCGCCCTTAAGCGCAAATTGTCCCTGTCTGTCATATACATAAATATGAGTAATATATGCACCGCTTTCTCCTTTATGGGCACTGACTGGAACATAAAAGGACGCAGTATTACCGCTAACACTTGCCTGATGCCACACAATATCATCCTGTCCATTTGCATCTGTCCATGTCGGCATCATAACACGGCTCACTCCTGCATCTGCCGAAAATGTTACATTTACACGATAGCCTGACGAAGACTGTTCTGTTATGCTTGTTGATACAATTCTCACTGGCGCCGCATTTGTCACCACCGGCGCTACTCCTACTAGCAGTGATGCCGCCAATAGTCCCGCTGCTGTTTTTCTCCTTTTCATACTTTAAAACCTCGCCTTTCCAAAAATAATTACGTTACATTTTCCCTCAGCCACATTATACCGAATGAAGACGACAATTGCAAGAGAAAGAAAGACTGCCCGAGGGCAGTCTTTCTTTTATAAGTATTCATATATCTTTGTCGAATTGTTATGAAATCAAAGTTTATGCTTCCTGCAAAGCCTCCTCGTATTTCTCGAGAATAATCTTCTGCACATAATCTCTTGTCTCTGAGTTAATGGGATGTGCGATATCTCGGTATTCTCCTGTCGCCGATTTACGGCTTGGCATCGCAACAAATACTCCCTTTTCTCCTTCGATCACCTTGATATCGTGAACCACAAATTCATTGTCTAGCGTAATAGAGACGATTGCTCTCATCTTACCATCCAGTGCAACTTTGCGCACTCTCACATCTGTAATTTCCATCCCAGTATTGCCTTTCCGTCCTCTGCACGCCTTTGTGCAGCTAATTTTTTATTCTTCTTTTATATAAATTCTAAAAACATTCGGATTTGCTTCGCTTCATCCTCATGTTTTTGTCGGGGATCAAGGTCACAAGCTTTCTCATGCAAGCATGATTCGCTTGTGACTTTGATCCCCTGGTATTATCAAATGATGAAGCGGTCTTTCTTCTCTACAACGATGCGAATATCACCTGGCTCTGACTTATAGCATGCATTTGCTTCGATGGTTCCTCTGCTCTCTACGATGCAGTTTTCAATGACTGCATTGTCTCCGATATAAACATCGTTCATGATAATAGAATTTTTGATAACACAATTGTTTCCAATATATGCCTTCTTGAATACAACAGAGTTTTCAACTGTACCGTTTACAATACTTCCACATGCGATCAGGCTGTTTGAAATATTAGCACCCGGATTATATTTTGCCGGCGGCAGATCATCTACCTTTGTGAATACACTGTTGCCTTCCTTGAAGAAATAACTGCGGACATCTTTCTTTAAGAAATCCATATTTGTTCTGTAGTAAGCCTCAACTGAGGAGATGTTGTTCCAATATGTTTCAAGCTGGTATGCATAAATTCTCTTGATATCCTTATAACGGATCAGAATATCCTTGACCAGATCATATCTATCTTCCTCTGCTGCACGCTCAATTAACTCAATCAAAAGACGTCTTCTGATTACATAGATACCACAGGAAACATTTCTGGAAGTCTCAACCATTGGCTTTTCCTCGTAGCCGCGGATTCTTCCGTCATCATCTGCCTTCACCTGTCCGAAGCGGCTCAAATCCTCGCCCTCTGGCATTTCCTTGCAGACAACGGTGATATCAGCACGCTTCTGAATATGGTACTCCAGAACCTTATTATAGTCCAACTTATAAATTCCATCTCCGGAAGCCAGAACCACGTATGGTTCATGGCTTCTTTTGAGGAAATGCAGGTTCTGGTACAGGGCATCGGCTGTACCCCGATACCAATTACTATTTTCAGCGGTTATAGTAGGGGTGAATACATATAAACCGCCCTGCTTTCTTCCAAAATCCCACCACTTTGAAGAGTTTAAATGCTCATTCAAGGATACGGTGTTATACTGTGTTAAAACTGCTACTTTCTGAATACGGGAGTTTGACATGTTGCTCAGCGCGAAATCAATGCTGCGATAGGTTCCTACCATTGGCATAGCAGCGATCGCACGGTTATATGACAGCTCCTTCATTCTCTTGTTGTTTCCACCGGCTAAAATTATACCAATCGCTTTCATTCTTTCTCGCCTCCCTTGATGATGTATCCGCCGCTTACAAGATTTCCATCCGGATAATCTTCAATAGCGGTCTTTCCGGCAATTGCTACGTTCTTTCCGATTGTAACGCCATCCGGAATTTCGGAGCCTTCTGCAACGGTTACAAGATCACAGCAGTAAACCTTCTTATTATACTGGCTGTCTGCATACTCACCGACACCAATCGTACAATTTTCTCCAACAACTGCATCCTGTGCGATGATTGACTTGTAAATCTTTGTTCCCTTCTTGATTACAGCACCCTGCATCAAAATGGAATCATAAACTTCTGCACCTTCTTCAACAATAACTTCTGGTCCAATAACGCAGTTTCGTACTCTTCCATAGATTTCAGAGCCATCACCTATAATACAGCGCTCAATCTGTGCGGTATCTGCAATATACTGCGGCGGCTGGTTATCAGATTTAGTATATATCTTCCAGAACTCTTCATACAGATTAAATACAGGAACGATATCAATAAGCTCCATATTTGCTTCCCAGTAGGAGTGAAGTGTTCCAACATCCTTCCAATATCCATTAAACTCATAGCAGAATACTCTGTCACCACGCTTATGGCAATACGGAATGACATGCATACCAAAGTCGCAGTTTGGAATATCTTTATTTGTGATCAATGCCTCACGAAGCACAGACCATGTAAATATGTAAATACCCATGGAAGCTAAATTGCTTCTTGGATGCGCAGGCTTCTCTTCGAAATCAGTGATACGGCCTGTATCATCTGTGATCAGCACGCCAAAGCGGCTTGCCTCCTCAATTGGAACAGGCATAGCAGCCATCGTAACGTCTGCATTGTTTGCCTTATGATAATCAAGCATCACCTGGTAATCCATCTTATAAATGTGATCACCGCCTAAAATCAATACATACTCTGGATTAAAGCTGTCGATATAGCGAATGTTCTGGTAAATTGCATTTGCAGTACCAGTATACCAATCACTGTTCTCGTTTGCTTCATATGGAGATAGTACTGTCACTCCGCCATAATTACGGTCGAGATCCCACGGAATACCTATGCCGATATGGGTATTCAAACGAAGTGGCTGATACTGTGTTAACACACCTACTGTATCCACCCCTGAATTAATGCAGTTACTTAATGGGAAGTCAATAATGCTGTATTTCCCGCCGAAGGATACAGCTGGCTTCGCTACTTCTGAAGTCAAAACTCCAAGACGGCTTCCCTGTCCGCCCGCCAATAACATGGCGATCATTTCCTTTCTAACCACAAAATCACCCCTTTGTTCTTTAATTGTTGTGTTATCAGTTCACCAAGCGCCTGTCATCAAGTGAAATAGAACTGTCTAACAGTGAAGGCACATAAGTGCAGTCTTGTGAATAGGCGTTTGGGGAACTGTAATCTTTTAGTACTTGTCGTTATTATAGCACATCTCTTTCAAAAAGTGAACAATTTACAGAAAAATTTTTTATGCATTTTTATTTATTTGTTACAGTTCACGCGTCGGGTTACGAATGCCCTTCGGTGCAATGGTTTCGTCGCCGGACCAAACTCCGCAGGTTCCTTTTATGCTCTTTCTTATTATACATTACTTTGAAAGACCTGCTTCAAGTGTCCGGCTCATGAAATCCATTCACCTTCAGGCATGCTGTAAATATTGCGGTTTTGTGAATAGGCATTCATTCGCACAGCATAATAACATTTACGCTTTACATTCCTCCAAAATCGAGTATACTTAAATCAAGCAGAATTTGTGTTAAGAAACATCTGTTTTTCAGTATTGACTTTGCTTATTTAACTTGATTATTCGGAGGAAGTACCATGTACCATATTAATTTTGAAAATCCATGCCATGTCTATTTTATTGGAATTGGCGGCATCAGCATGAGCGGACTTGCTGAGGTTTTGATGAAGGAGGGCTTTACCGTCAGCGGCTCTGATTCTAAGGAATCACCTCTGACTGACCATCTGTCCTCACTTGGCGCTGTTATCTTTTATGATCAGTCCATCTCTCACATTCCGCAGGGAACAGATGTCGTTGTCTACACAGCAGCAATCCATCCTGAACATCCAGAGATTGTTGATGCAACAAAGCGCAATATCCCGCTGTTAACAAGAGCTGAGCTTCTTGGACAGCTGATGAGAAACTATAAAACGGCAATCAACATTGCTGGAACTCATGGAAAGACAACTACGACCTCTATGGTTACTGAAATTCTTTTGGCTGCTGATACTGATCCGACAATCTCTGTCGGAGGCATTCTTCCAACAATCGGAGGAAATATTCGCGTAGGTGGCTCAAATCTTTTTGTCACTGAGGCCTGCGAATACACAAACAGCTTTTTATCCTTCTATCCTACTATGGAAGTTATCCTGAATATTGAAGCAGACCATCTTGACTTCTTTAAGGACATTGACGATATCCGTCATTCTTTCCGCTTATTTATGGAAAAGCTTCCAAAGGATGGAATACTTGTAATTAACGGTGATATTCATAATCTTTCTGAGTTGATCAATGGACTTGACTGCGAGATTATCACTGTTGGACACGGAGAATCCTGCGATTATCGTGCTTCTAATATCTCATATAATGAATTTGCTCAGGCTTCCTTTGACGTCACAGATGCAAGCAACACTACACTTGGTCACATTCAGTTAAGTGTTCCTGGAGAGCATAATGTTTACAATGCACTTGCTGCCGTTGCCCTTTGCAAAAAGCTGAATCTTTCAATGGATGCCATCGCTGCTGGTCTTTTGAATTTCCATGGCACACAGAGACGCTTTGAAAAGAAGGGTGTCGTAAATGGAATTACTATTATTGACGATTACGCACATCATCCACAGGAAATCACAGCAACACTGACTGCTGCAAAGAAATATCCGCACAAAAAGATCTGGTGCATCTTCCAGCCGCACACCTATACAAGAACAAAAGCTTTGCTTACTGATTTTGCAAAGGCTCTGTCCTTAGCAGATGAGGTCGTTCTTGCAAAAATTTATCCGGCAAGAGAAACTGATGATCTTGGCATAAGCTCCAACAATATCCGCGTTTTGTTAGAGCAGGCCGGTACAAGTGCTCATTATTTTGAAACCTTTGAAGAAATTGAAAAATTTATTTTGCAGCATGCAGCTTCTGGTGATCTGGTGATCACTATGGGCGCCGGTGATGTTGTAAAAATTGGAGAAGACTTAATTTCTAAATAAGGTATTCGCAAAATCCCCAATTGCTTGCCCTGATCCTAAGGGAAATAATTGGGGATTTTTTATCGCTTTTCAAAAGAAATAACTTGTGCTATACTTTACAAAGATGATACTTGGATTTTGGAGGTTTTTTATGTCCTTTCTTTTACTGGAGAACCGGCTCAGCATAGATACCCTTGTTGTTCCCGGCTATTTTATAGACCGTTTTCTTCCTGCCGCCTCCGGTACGGATGTAAAGGTTTACCTATATTTGCTTCGCGCTGTCTCGACATCAGCCACTGGTTTAAGCAGTGCTTCAATTAGTGACAGGCTTGATATTTCAGAGCGCGAGGTACTTCGTTCTCTTAGTTATTGGGAATCTGTTGGTTTGATGCGCCTTAGCTTTACATCGGGTCACGAATTGTCAGGAGTTGCATTTACAGATCCATCTATTCAGGCAGAGACAGATGCTTCTGCACAGACTGCACCTACACAGACAGCTGCACCTGCTCCAAGCGTACAATCTGTGATTCCTACGCCCACTCCTGCTTTAGTTTCTCCTGCAAATACAACCATTGCAAATGCTTCTGGCTCAATGGCTTCCACACAAACTACTACACATTCTGCTGCAAATGCGACCCCTTCTATACAGTCACTTCATCTTTCCCAAGAGGAGCTGATTCTTCTTGAGAACGATCCAGAGTTTAACATGTATATGTCGGCATGGCAGCAGTATTTTTCGCGTCCGCTTAATTATGCAGACACAGAATCATTTGGCTATTGGTATCTTCAGTTTAACCGCTCACCAGATGTCATTGATTATCTTGTTGATTACTGCGCTAATCACTGCAAGGGCAAGCTTAATATGAAATTTATTGATTCTGTTGCCCAGTCCTGGCATCAAAAAGGTCTTCATACACTTGATGCTATTCGTCAATACAACCTGCTTCATAATGATACTGTCTATGCTATCATGAAGGCATATGGATTATACAATCAGACTCCTGCTCCGGCTCAGCTTGAATATATCAATAAATGGATTAAGGATTACAGTTTCCCTACAGATGTCTATGTTTATGCCTGCAATATCACGATGAAAAAATGTCAGCGTCCAAATGTTAATTTTACAGAAAGCATCTTAAAACGCTGGAAAGAAAAAAATGTGAAGTCACTTGCTGACGCAGAGGCTGCTGAAAATCAGCGTGATCAAAAGGTAAAAAGTGATGCTGCAAAGCGCACCAGTTCAAGCCGTGCTTCTTCTGTTGCAAAGGGTACACAGCAGTTTCGTAATTTTACTGAGCGCAAAAATAATAATTACATGGAAAAGATTTTAAAGCAGTATAGTCAGGATTCAAATGAATGATTATCGCAGAAAGGATTGACTTTTTATGGCTCTGACCAATTCACAATATAATGAACTGATGCGCCGCTACAGCCGCATCCGTTTCCAACACCAGCATGAGATGGAAGAACGTCTGCGCCATATCTATGCGCAATGCCCAAGACTTCTTGAGATTTCAAAGCTTCTTCCAACATCTAGCGCTGCTCTTGCAAAGGCTAAAATCACCGGCAATAAAGTGCAGGCGCTAAACGCGCAAATGCAGATTGATGCACTTAGACGCGAGCGCGGTGCGCTTCTTTCTTCTCTTCACTATACACTTGATGATCTTCAGCCAAAGTATAGCTGCCCAGACTGTAAGGATACTGGCTATCTTGACGGGAACCGCAAATGCCATTGTTTTGAGCAGGCTGGCATCAGCTTACTATATGAACAGTCTGGCATTAGAGACCGTTTGGAACGTGAGAATTTCGATACATTTGATATAAATCGCTATTCAGATGCACCAAATCCTCTTCTTGGCGGAATGAGTAATCGCGCCCATATGCAGCGTCTCAAACTTATTTATGAAAAATATGCTTATCAGTTCAAGGATGGAAACCCTAGTCTTTTAATCTTTGGAAATCCAGGCGTTGGCAAGACATTTCTTTGTAACTGTATTGCAAAGGTTGTTCTTGACAAAGGCTTTTCTGTCTTATATATGACTGCTCCTGAATTTTTTGAATCAGCTATGCAGCGTTTTCATTCTAACAACGATGATTCATCAGAAAATGATTCATATGCACTCACATGCAGCCTGTTGATTATTGATGATCTTGGAACTGAAAATCTGACTCCTTTTGTAATCAGTCAGCTGTTTCATGTGATCAATTCGCGTGATCTGTCAAGGAAAACAACTATTATCTCAACAAATCTAAGCCCAGAAGAGCTTCAAAGTACCTACACTGAGCGAATCTCCTCACGACTTATGGGGCAATATACGCCTATCCCTGTTTTTGGAGAAGATTTAAGAAATTCGTAGATATATTTTTTTTCTAAAAAATAACATGACCCCTGCTAATTCGCTTATGACTTTGATTCTCTGGGGTCATGTTGCACAAATTTTTCTTTCTTTTTACGTAAATTTCTTTTTATCCATTTCGACGTAAGGCTTGAATCTTCGACATCTTCATGTTATGATTAGTTAAGGTTCGTACTTTTGGACGCAGGTAAGCTGCATATTATAATCATGGAGGTCATCATGCCAAACGAAAAGAATCTGAACACGATACCAGTGGGCACACTGGGTCTTATCCCACTTGAAAGCTGCGCAAGCCTTGGACAGAAGGTTAATCAATACCTGACTGAGTGGCGCGCTGAGAGAAGTCATGCACAATCTACTGCACTTCACTTCTCTGAATACAGCAAGGACAGCTACATTGTCAAAGCAAAGAATCCTCGCTTCGGTTCCGGTGAAGCAAAGGGCGTTATCGAGGAATCAGTCCGCGGCTGCGATCTGTATCTTATGGTGGATGTTTGTAACTATAGCCAAACGTATTCTCTGTGCGGATATGTGAATCACATGTCTCCAGACGATCATTACCAGGATTTAAAGCGTATCATTGCTGCTGTTGAAGGCAAGGCACGCCGTATCAATGTAATCATGCCATTCCTGTATGAAAGCCGCCAGCACAAGCGTACTTCCCGCGAGTCTCTTGACTGCGCTATGGCTCTTCAGGAACTTACAAAAATGGGTGTATCCAACATCATTACTTTTGATGCTCATGATGCACGTGTTCAGAACGCAATTCCACGTGATGGATTTGAGAGCGTTCCGTGTGTATACCAATTTATCAAAGCACTGCTTCGTGCAGAGCCAGATCTGCAGGTTGACAATGAGCATCTTATGGTCATCAGCCCAGATGAGGGCGGCATGGGCCGTGCAATCCAGCTGACTAACTATCTTGGTGTTGATATGGGTATGTTCTACAAGCGCCGCGATTACACCCGCATTGTAGACGGAAAGAACCCTATCGTTGCTCACGAGTTTTTAGGTACCAACGTAGAAGGAAAGGATGTCATCATTATCGACGACATGATTTCTTCTGGTGACAGCATTCTTGATGTTGCACGCGAATTAAAACGCCGTAAGGCACGCAAGGTTTACGCTGCTGCTACTTTTGGTCTGTTTACAAATGGACTGGCAAAGTTTGATGCTGCTTATGAACAGGGTATCATTGATCATATCCTGACCACTAACCTTGTTTACCAGAGACCAGAGCTGCTATCTCGTCCGTACTATGTAAATGTTGATCTGAGCAAGTATATTGCACTTTTGATTGATAACTTAAATCACAATGTATCAATTCATGGTCTATTAAATCCGACTGACAGAATCAACCGTATTCTTGAAAAGCATCGTGCTGCTCAGGCACAAAAAGCTGCCGAGAATAATATCTCTGAGGAATCATAATACAAACAAAAAAACCTTCAAATACATTTTTTATCGAATGTATTTGAAGGTTTTATTTTTATACTGCTTTACAAACAAGTCCGCATACTGTTCCGTCGGCTGCTGCTGTTGTCAGCTGACGCACCGTCTTAGTACGGCAGTCTCCTGCAGCGTAAACTCCCGGTGTCCTTGTTTTACAATTTTCACCGGCAATTACATATCCAGCCTCGTCAAGATCTACGAGATCTCTAAATACTTCATTGTGAGGCTCCATTCCTATTGCAACAAATAAGCCATCTGCCACAAGTGTCTTCTTTTCACCTGAAAGATTTGTAACTTCAAGTTCTGTCAGCTTCTTTTCACCAATAAGTGCAGTCACACGACTTTCCATCACACACTCAATATTCTCTGCCACCATTACCTGATCAATAAGACTCTTCTCAGCGCGGAATGTATCTCTTCTGTGAATCAAATACACCTTGCTGCAAATGCCTGCCAGATACAGCGCATCCTGAAGAGCTGCGCTTCCTCCTCCTACAACAGCCGCTGTTTTCTCCTTAAAAAATGGTCCGTCACATACAGCACAGTAAGAAACTCCTCTTCCAATCAGCTCCTGCTCTCGCTCGATTCCTAGATGACGATGTGCCGCACCTGACGCAATAATAAGATTTTTGCCCTCATATGTCTCACCATCCTCAGTGCAAACTTCAAAGCCATTATCTATTTTTCGTGCCGAAATTACCCTGCCATAAGTAACCTCACCGCCAAGATTTGTCAACTGTGCCATCAGGCCATCTGCAAACTCCATTCCGCTAATCTTTGCAATACCTGGATAATTTTCCACACACGGAGACAATGTAATCTGTCCGCCCATAGCCTCACACTCCAGAATAAGCGGCTTAACGCCAGATCTGAGTGCATAAATTCCTGCTGTCAGACCCGCTGTTCCAGCCCCTACTATAATCATATCGTACATATTCTCTTATTTCCTCTTTTCTTAGTTAATAAATGGTATATATCCTCTAGCTTAATGAATAAATTTCGAGATAAAATCTCTTACCAGACGGCGCGTCTCATCAATTCCATCTGCATGGCCAAATTTTCGCTCTGGATGCCACTGAACACCTAAAATCTTCATCTGTTCAGACTGATATGCCTCGATGGTGTGATTATCTTCATCTATTGCAAGCGGCTCAAAGCAGTCTGCAAGTGCATCCTCAAAAATGACATCCTTGTGATAATTGTTAACGTAAATGCTTCGATTTTCTTTTAGCAAACGTACCTTATGATCCTCACCGCGCTCTCTAGGACACGGCAGATCAGGATGATATGCTAGTTTTCCGCCGAATAGAACATTCACATACTGCATGCCTCGGCATGTACCTATAATCGGTATTCCATGATTAACACAGTAGTGAATAAGCTTTTCTTCCATCTTATCACGGTATGGCTGTACCGTTTCCTCATGTTTACGGTCATACCACTGCGGTCCAAGTGCACCGCCGCCAACTACAATCAAAAGATCTATTTTTTCATCAAACAGACGCTCGAAGTTTTTAGTATGGTTTGCAACAGGACGCGGAATAAAACCAATAGACTCATAAAATTCAACATATCCAGCCTCTAATATATCAGTTGGATCTCCGTAATCGTTGACACCCTCTCTCTGCGTGATAAGTGCATGGAGATTTGTATATTGAATGCCTTCCTTGATCAGACCATTTCTGCAGTCCATTTCCAAATAGTCAAGCTGTGATACCGTATCGTAAATTTTCTCGCCGCAGCCGATTGCTGCCGGAATATTAAATTCTGCGCATCGAATTGCCATATGAGAAGCTGCACCACCGTACTTTGTGATAAATCCTTTGATATTTTTTGTAAAAATCCATTCGTAGCCTGGGTCAGCCTTTGGCACTACAACAATTTTTCCAGTGATATCAGCATCCGGCTCCTCATCAAGCAACACTACCTCGCCCTCGACTGTCTTTGCCGTGATGAAATTAGGGCGTGCCTCATACACAGGAATCACATCTACGCTCGCACCTGACAAAATAACTTCTGGAAGAAGAATTAATCGGCTGTCATGATTTAAACGTCTCCGCTTTGTGATTAGCTTCATCCAAAGCTTTTTTAAATTTTCCGGATCACAGCCTGACTCATATAGCTTAAAGTCATCTACACACAGCCAAGACAAATCCATAGTACGAATCTCCAAAATTGAGCCAAGCTTACGAATCAGTTCTAATACCATACTAAGCGATTTTGTAAATTCAAATTTAAAATACTCTCGCTGTTCAATTGCGCTGATCCAAAATTTTGCCATACGCTCTGCAGACACATCAAGCTGTGTATCTTCCAGAGCCTGCGTCAAAATACTGATATCAAGATCTTTTTGAATCTTTACCTTATCTTTTTTAATACGCGATGGCGCAGGGCGAAAATTCATCGCATCATAGCGGTCTGAACGAATATCATATGTTCCGCTTCGAAGATGTCCATACTTAAAGTTAAACTCCTCGCGGCTTATAAGGCCCTCAGAAAAACGCTCAAAATCATCGTTAAATTCTGATGATACTGTAGAAATTCCCTGCATGAAAGTATCCACATTTTCACTTGTATAGTAGCCGGCATCTACAAGCGTGCGAAGAAATGCTCTTGCGATAAAGGCAAGTCTTGCCTGGCGGGCAAATTGTGGAGTACCATTTGTGCGAATTTCTTTTAACAAAGTCAAAATACTGTCGATGATTCTGTCAATTGACACATCTTGGTACAACAGCTTTTCAATTTCCTCACGGCAATTTTCAAGACGCTTTAGTGCTTCAAGATCTTCTTTTAAAATCTTTTCCTGATTCATTACAGCATCAATCGTAAGCTTTTTTACTTCGCGCACAAGAAGTTTACGTTCTTCCTCGGTAAAACCATAACGAAGCAATCTCTTTGAATTTTCTTCCGTCATAAAATCATAGCTGCTGAAAATGATCTCAAACTCAATTTTATCGTGTGCAGAAAGGTCTTCCTCAAGCCTTGTCTGATAATACTGAACAAGACGAAGTGCGAGCGGTTCCGGAATACTTGCTGGAATCAGTGAATAATAGGAATATGTCAAGTTAATATATGGCTTATTTCCAACCTGATACATAAGATCCTCATTAAATGCACGATAGCCTAATGTACGGATTCCTTCATTCCATGCATGATGCGTTATGATCTCGCGGTACAGTGAATAATCTAACGCCCTTGGATTGCTTCCAATGATCTCAGATGGATTCCAAAAAGCCATATCAGAAAGCTTCATCGGCTTTCCTGTAATTGCATCAAGGTGCTCCTCATACTCCCGGCGAATCTGACCCTTTCTTGCAAAGAAAGAATAATCATCAATATAACGTCCTTCACGATAGCCTGCTGCAAGCGGACGAACCTGAAATAGAATCACCTGATTATGGCTGTCTATGGCAAATTCAATATCAAGCGGAATATCCTCTATGATGCTCTCTACTTCTGCCACTGCTGCAATTAAATTGCGCCAGCGCTCCTCAAGCTGATAAAGTGAAACATTTCTCGCAATCCAAAGCGTTTTGCCGCCACGACCGCTTGTTACACTGTCTGTTGACCCCAAGTCATCGTAATTAACAAGATAATATGGACGCTTTCCTTTTAAGTCACGTGAAAAGACAACGCCGCTGACACACACGTCCATTGCCTGGCGCTGTATCAGTACCTGCTCATTTGAAATACCCTTTATATCTTTTTCATATGACTGAATTACAGCCTCGATTGATTCTACGATCTGCGCACGACTCGCTGAATCTACATCAAGAATACTTTTATAATGTCCTGCATTGGAGGACTTCATACAGTCTTCCTGCGTAGAGGAGCTTCGCACAACGATTCTGCAGCCACCAAATTTTTCCATAATCTCTGTGCAGACTTGATTTTTGTTGCGCCAAAAGTCTTCTACTCTAAGGATATACATTTCCTCTATGCTTGCCTTTTTGATCAGGTTTTTCATCGCATACAATGTATTTGCCTTTGTCGAAATAATCTTGTTGATTTGATTCGCCATATTGCATGTCCTCCCTTGCCTGTACTGCTTTGTCTATTTTTTATCCAGATCTATATCACGAGTGTATCTGGTTTTTTTCTACCATACCAGTTTACCACACTTTTGACAATCCCGCCACATAAAAAGGAACCACCTTGCGGTGATTCCCTTTCTTATTGCTTATTACTCATTTTGTATTTTACTTTACTTCCTGCTGCTTCTTCTCAACCAGTTCACGAATAGCCTTAAGATCTTCGGCTGTCAATTCCTGACTGTCAAGATAAGCACGGATGAACTCTACCGCAGAACCACTAAAGCTAGTCTTCTGATAGCGCTTCATCAACTCTTTCTGATAATCTTGTTCTGAGATTAATGGTTTATAAACATATGCATGACTTCTCTTTTCATATGTTACATAGCCTTTGTCACGCAGGTAGGACATAAATACGCTAATTGTTGTTCTAGCATACTCTTTACCATACTCTGTCTTCAGACGCTCTAACAAGTCTGCTACAGCTACATTGTCACCAATTTCCCAGATACATTTCATGATCACTTGTTCTGTGTTTGTTAATTCTAACATCGCGATATCCCTTTCTGTACCTTAATTTAGACAACAGTATCTTCTGTTTTTACAGCTGTTTTTTTGCTCCCAGAATAAATCCTGCCATGTGGGCAATACTTTTTTTCTAAGGCAACGAGATTATATTACCGCATTTTCCTAATAATTACAATGAATAAAATTAGCATTTTATTAACTTTTTGTATTTTTTTTGATCAAAAATATGACGGTAAATTTAATCTCTTTTGCAATCCTCGTCAAATTCATTTATTTTGTGACAAAATCTGTGCTTAATCCTGTGCCACAATCTGTGGACGATTTAAGATTTCCATAAATTCCTCACCTGTAATTGTCTCATGCTCATAAAGGAACTTTGAAATCTCATGAAGCTTGTCCATATGACTATTTAAAAGATTTTTCGCCTTTTCATACTGCTTCTGCACAAGAGCTACTACGAGA
>ERZ838399.1110-NODE-1110-length-27417-cov-4.704225_pt1 | contig 27417 bp, 39 predicted proteins | sample MGYA00519683_ERZ838399 | MGnify/ENA primary metagenome ERZ838399 (study PRJEB31850, sample SAMEA3708833) | human gut metagenome | biome: human gut; feature: human-associated habitat; material: faeces | place: China | collected 2014 ...
TCTTCGCTTACCATGGTAAGTACCGACAGAAAGCGGTTAAGGCGTACTTTACCGGTCCACCCCAGGCGTCTTAAGGCTTCCAGTGTAAACGCTATGTAGTTGTCCAGGTCTTCGGTCTGCCGTTCCTTTATAGCGTCGTCGGCGTACTTATCCGCCAGTTTCTTTAATTCTTCTTTTACGTCGTCGCTTATCGTGATAGGCTTCTTTTCTGCCTTAGGTGGAAAATAATACTTACGTTTCCCCATTCTGCCCCCCGCTTTCTGGCTGCCTTTTTCTCCTGGTGTCGCCATCTGAAATAATTGATAATGATAACGCCGACCAGGATAAGACCCAAAATTACACCAATTCCGAATAACGCAATAATCCCCATAAGCACAATACTGAAAAGTTCAAATAATGTCATACAGCCACCTTCTTTTTAATCTTGCGGACGGTGCCAGAATACTTATGAATGATCTGCATAAACTCCGGGGTATCTTTCTGTACTAACCAGTTAAGGGGGTCCAGTCGGTTCGCCTTTAAAAATTTCTTCTGGTTATACGTCGGTTTCTTCGCCATCATTGTTAAGACCTTCTTTCTCTGCGACTACTTTACGTTCCAGGTGTTCCACAGCCATCTTAAGGAACTTAAGGCGGCAATCGTCGCAAAGGTCTGTAAAGTGGTGGTCGTCCTTCGGGGTTCCTAAAGTTACCTCTACCACTATACCGGTACACCCGGCTATGGGTGTATCCAGTGGGATAGTGTCGTGGGCTTTCTTTACATAGTAGCCTTTACCTTCGCCGTTCGTGGTGGCGTAATCGTCCGGTAGCTGCTTCTGGCAATAGTCACAGTTATAAACTGTCGTCGTTTTTACGCTCATTGTCTTTACTTCCTTTCTGCTTTATTACGTCGCACACACTACCGATTAAGCAGATCAGTACAACGGTTATACATATAATGAGTAATGCTATCAGTCTTTCGGTAAGCATATTCCTTTACCCTCTTTCGGTTCATTCGCAAGGAAGTTATAGAACTGGCTTACGGTTCCAGAAATGACGTCTACTTGTCCTACAGCTTTATCTAAATCATTTCTTGCAATATGACCTTTGCAGTCTGTAAGGTTTACCAATGATACCAGGCGGTCCGCGATACCTTCAAGGTAAGGGGAAATGTCTACGCCATCTTCGTAAACACGATCACAGCTACAGCCTTCTTTTTTCGGTGGTCTGCCAAGCTTAAAGCCTTCAATATCTACGTCGGCGTCGTCCGGGATACTCGCCACGATTTCCTTAATAAATTCTGGTACGTTTTCCTGTGCTAAAAATTCTGATTTTGTCATGTTCTTACTCTCCTTCTGGTTTTAATATTGATAAATCGTTATCTTGTAAAAAATAAAGCAGCTGCCACGCCAGGGCTTCTACAAACGTTTCCTTGCTGTCGTAATTTCCGGCGTTTGCTTCAAATAGTACCGCGTGGGTAATCTCATGGACGACTACATAGCTTTTAATGTCTGGCTTAAGGTCTTCCATGATCTGTATGTATAAGGTGTCGTATGTAACACGCCCGCCCAGGTCTTCGTCTTGTAATTCTTTAAAGATACCTTGCTGGATAGTATAGGGAAGTCCGTTTATCCAGATCATGGAAGGGACAGGCTTACGCCCCTTCACAAAATCCGTATCATTGTCAATAACCAGGCGGTTAAGAACACTTCCTACGCCAGCGTGGTACCTGTCTGCTTCTTTCTGTGACATACCGGCCGACACCAGTAAAAGGTGTGCTACTTCCCACATGAAATACTGGCGCTTTCTTGCCGGTGCTGCTTCCTGTGTAACCCGGATTTCTTGTACCCCTGGGTCTGCTTCATAACTGTACGGGTCATTTGAATTACAAACGCTGTAGGGTATCCGATTTACTATAATCTTCTTCGGTAATTCAGTCATAGCCTAGTTCCCCTTTCAGTTCGTCTATAATGTCGCTGGCTTCGTCCTTAGACAGTTCTTCTAGCGGTGTATCTGTGTAATCTTCCAGGAAGCCGCCCGCCTGGTCTAACAGCGTGTCTATGTAGTCTAACTGGCTATCTGTCGCCATAAGTCCAAGTTCTTCCATAAGGTCTTTATCCATGCCGCCCACCACCTTTTACCTCATTCTTTATACATTCTTCGTCACGCTTACCGACAACGTTATGGAAATATTTACAGTACAATTCCCCTTTGAAACGATAAATACCGCCACACGTTTCGCTACAGGTATCCGGTTTTCCGCGTTTCGTAGAAAAGGTTACTACTTCCCCTTCCGGGCTTTTGGTAAGCTTCCTGGCTGCCATTAGTTTTCCCCTTTCCAGCCGTTCCAGGCTTTCCCTGTCTTATTACTGTGAAGGGTATTAAACTGGTCTTCCAGCTGTTTTACAACTTCTTCCGCCTGTGAGTAGTTTCTTATAATTCCGTCTTCGGCAATCTGTAAAAGGTATTCGTCGTCGGCGTAGTTTAAGTGGTGCCGGATACAGCTACAAAGGCTTTCGGAAAGCTTCTTAGTATTTAATACATCTGTCGGCGGTTCTCCATTTACCGCATAGCAGAAGATCACGGCTACGTTTCCTATATCGTCCTGTATGCACTTCGCGGTCATTTCATTACCCAGGTAGTCAAACTTAAGCGAAAGCGGGCGACGCATATTAACGTTATCTGGGTTTATGGGTGGTAAGTCAAATTCCGGGCGACGCTCTACGTGGTACGCTAAAATTTCCAAGCCTTTACCGATAGCGAATACACCGGGCGCCCCGCTTAAGCCGTCTGTAGGTGTCCAGCCTTCCATAAAACAGCCACTTTCTACGTCCGCCTTTGTTTCAAGAAACATTTTCATAAGTTCGTCGGCGGTAGGTTCTTCCTTTTCCGGTACCATTTCTACCACATAATTACCCAGCGCTGTTACAATTATCATTCTATACATCATGCCACCACCTTTAATAAAATCTGACCGATAATAATACCGGCTTCAATGATCGCCGCCACTTTCCAGTAAGTAACACGCTTCGTTAAGGTCGTCGTTAATTTAATAAGGTTGTCTACCTTCTCTTTTCGCTGATCTGCCACTTTTGTAATCTGTTCCATAATACGTGTTACGGTATTCAGATCAGCGGATTTCTTAGCAAGCTTCTGGTTCGCTTCATTAAGCGAATACTGTAACATTTCAATTTCCAGTTTGCTACCGGCCATAACTTCGCGCTTTTGCGGCTGCTTATATGGTTTTCCCATTTTATAACCCCCTCGCTTTCTCCCAGTCTTCCAGGCTCATTTTATTACCCCAGCTGTAGGCTACACTGGCTTCTGCTTCCAGCTGTACAGGGAAGTCCTTAAGTGGCGGAACTTCCATAACGGCTTTCTGCCATTTTGCGTAAGTATCTACAAGCGTGGTATCGTCGTCCAGTTCTACTATAATTTCGTCGTGTATCTGGGCTACCATATCGGTATGTCCGTGTAACATGAAAGGCTTACAGCCTAACAGTTCTTTTGTTTCTGTAGCGTAGCCGTCCCACGGTTCTACAGCTATACCGTTATGGCTTGCGGTATCCATACCACATTTTTCGTATACGGTATTCTGGGCGCGTTTCATAATATCGGCGGCGGAACCCTGTACCGGTGTATTCGCTGCCCGTCGTTCGTCCTCTGACCTTGTGTAACGGTTACTGCTGTTAATCGCCGGAAGCAGACGCTTATAGCCGTAAATGGTTTCCGCGTATCCTGTTTCCCTAGCTTTTACTTTGGCGTTTACTTGCATACGTGGAATACCTGGGTAAGTCTTCATAACGGCGTCTACAATCTTCTTACACTCTGGAAGGCTCTTACGAAGCCCCATTTTCTTAAAGGTTTTCTGTAAGGCGTGTTCTGTACCGCCGTAAACAGAACCGAAGTTTCCGGCTTTCGCTCCACTACGTTCGTGCTTCGTAACCTCTGCTTCCGGTTTACCCGTCATAGTAGCCGCTGTTTTTCTGTGTAAGTCTTCGTGATCTCTGAAAGCCTTACGCATAACTTCACACCCGGACTTCCAGGCAGTTAAACGAAGTTCAAAGCCGCTTTCGTCTTCCAGAAGGAATACTTTACCGGGTGCTGCCTTATAGAAGTTTCGTACCCCCAGTTCGTCGTTATCCGGGCGTGGTACGTTCTGGCCGTTTGGACTGTTGGACGCAAGGCGGGCCGTTTCTGTCCATGGTTCATACTTTGCATGGATTCTGCCAGTAACAGGGTTTACGTATTTTTCGCGGCCTTCTACGTGAGAAGATAACAGGGTGGCGTACTTCTGTATGGTCTGCATACTCTTTAAAAATTTAATGCCAATGTCCTTATACGGGTGTTCTTCTCTTCGTGCGATTCTGATACGTTTAACTTCTGCTGTAGTGTATTCGCGCGGCCATAAAAGACGCTGATCTTGATAAGATAAGTCCGGGTCTACCATTTCCCATTCTTCCGGTAAAGGTGTTTCTAGGTACTTTTCTTCGTCTGGGTCTTCCAGCTTGTTTTCTAACATAAAGATCATATCCATAAGGGCGTTACTATCCAGGCTAGGGTCTTTTGTTTTGTCAGACCAGGCAGCCGCCGGAAGCTTAAGCGTATCAAATACAAAAGATTTAACGTCTTTCGTTTTACCGCCAACACCTACATTAAGGTCTTTTATGCCGACGCTTGCGGCCAGGTCCTTCATAGTCTGGGCGGCTATCTCGATCGCGTTCTTTGCTTCTTCCCTTTTAACCTGGGCTATGTCGCTGTCCCATTTCATACCCCAGTATTCCATAATTCCGGTAACCCTTGTAAAAGGCATTTCGATATTTTTTAACCAGTCGGAATAGGTCGGGTATACTTCGTTATCATTACTTATCTGTTTCGCTACTTCGTCCCAGTAAAGGTAATGCTGTACGGCGTAGTCGCTATCCTCACAGCAATAACTTAAGGCGTCGTGTTCGTCGTTTGGTACCTGGTCGAAAAATAACGCCTGGTTACGTTCCAGGACAGAAGTAAATTCTGACATCTGTACGCCGAAGACTTCCTTCGTCATAAGCTTAAGACCTTTACCAACGTAAGGGCGTTTCGGATTTTTTATCTTGTTTGGTAATAGCAGCTGTGACAGCCTTATCCATGCTATGAACGGGTCAGCACATGGCATAAGAATATATTTTCCGTATTTCGCCGTGAATTTTGTTTCAAAGTTCATATTTACGGCAATCTTTACGATCTTATGATTAGTAAAGAAATACTGTTCTAAGGTATCAAAAAGTCGTTTTCTGGCTTCACTTCTGGATAAACCAGGTTCAAACTGATTAGCCCCCGGATTGTCAATAAAGATAGCCCTCGCTTCGTCACACGCTGCCGATAAAGACATAGCGCACACTTCCGCTTTCCACGGGTCAAGGTTGACGTCACGCGTCCAGCTGTCTAAGGCTTTTCCTGTTACTGTATTACCGTCTTCGTCTGTCGGCGGTATCCTGTGGTCTTTATCTCCACTTGTTTCGTAGTCAAAACCACCTAACCCGGTTTCCTCACAACGGTTACAGTAATCAATAACTTCCTGTATAGTAAGAAGCGGTCTGTAGTCTTTAAAACCTTGCTTACGAAGTTTCGGCCATTTGATCGCCCATTCTCCCGGACGCTTTCTTGTCTGCATACAGTCCGCCAGGGAAGAACCTACAGCTTTATTGTCTGTAGGTTTTGCTACTGACGTAGCGACTGGCTTTTTAATCTGTGCTGCAAGACCGCCGGAAGCTGGGAACATATTACTTAAATTCAATATAGAACCCCCTTCTTTAAATGTCGTTTTCCATGTGATCGAATAATCCCATTTCAAAACACTTTGATATATAAGAGTTAAACCGCGGCGTTTTTCTGTATCCGCCGCTTGTCATAGTCAGCATACGAAGGCGGACACACTGGTTAATAATAGCCTTTGCTTCTTCCTTCTCAATGCTTAACATAGCTTCTACGTCGCCAAGTCGTAAGTATTTCTGTCTGGCGAAAAGGTCTATAAACTCGTTATACTTACTGGCACCCTTTAAGGTATCCAGCTTTCTTAACTCGTTTGTAATCTTGTCGAATTTATCCCCTACTATTTCTTCTGATACTGCCAGTCGTGCATAGTAATTAAGACCACAACCAGGGGCGTTATACAGCTGTACCAGATAATCATAAATAAAATTTACGTGTGCCGGGTAAACGGTAATTCGTTCCCCGCTTTCGTCTACGCTGTGTGTAAGTGAAGCAAGGGCCACGGCCAAACGTGCCACCTTGTTACGTTGATCGGAAGGCGATACCAGCGGAATATCTGTAGCGTTTCCGTATACCTTAGACAGCTTCGTAGCTGTTTCCAGAATGGCGTCTACAGTATCGGGTAAAAACACAACCTGTTCCGGGGTTCTGCTCCATGCGAATAACACATTATTTTTTAAGGCGTCGTCGCTCATGGTTCGCGGAAATGACGGAAGCGACCGGTTATACTTTTCCGGGTCTACGTCGGTCGATCTCATAAATATAGCGAAGTCGAAGCGTCGTATATCCTCATTGTTAAAGACGTCCTTTAAGCTTTCGGCACCCTGGGCGTAATCGGAAAGACGTTTACCTTTCGGCGCGTTACCAGAAAGGATAGCCCTTACCCTACAAGGCGTTTCAGCTGTAACGGCTCTTTTTACTTCCAACTTACCGTCTGATCTTGCAAGGGTCATTTCCCCGTATTCGTCTTTTTCTATACCAGTGTCTTCGTCTACCCATATAAGTTCTTTATCTGCCAACGGCCAGGCACCCCAGACGATATACCAGCTTCCGCGGTTACCCTGTTCCATTTTGTAAGTAAGACCGGTACGGCTTGTACTCTCTGCATTTACACGGTTACCAAGTCCGATATATTTCATCATTTTTTCGACTAAAGCAGACTTACCGGTACCAGTATCGCCGACTATCTTAAGTTCTACCCACCCCCTTATAGGGTCGGTATCCCATGGAACACGGAAACGTAAAATACTGTGGTAAACCAGCAGCAGACCTAAAAGAACTTCGTCGCGCTCTACGATATGCGTTACGTTATATGTCAGATCATTAAGTATGGTTCCCAGCTTCGATACAATGTTTTCCACTGTCATACTTTCCGGTCTAAGGCTGTCCAGTTCTTCCCGGACTTCTTCGGTCAAGGAAAAGCTTTCTACGACGTCCTGTAAAGGTGTCGCGTTCGTTACCAGAATGGTACTTTCCTGGTTCTTCGGGTGTGGGTACATATAACCACTGATCTCATAGTATTTATTCGTTTCAATCTTCATACCACCGATAGCGTAAATCTTACGAAGTACATAGCTTCCGGTATCGTCTTCTTTAACGCCGTCTTCTTCCGCCATAGGAATAACCAGAAGTTCGTCTACGTTGATCGTTTCCACAATGGAAGTATCATACTTTCCGCAAGACGGTATCCCGCTGATCTCCCGAAGGATTCCCTTTATATTGTCGTCGCCCGTTTCTGTCATTTGAATAAGTTCGCGGTTATGGGCGTTCAGTTCCTTATATGCCGTAGCTGTAGGAATGTTCAGCAGCGGACAGCCATACTTTTTACATTTTTCCTGTCCCCAGCATGAATACTCTACTTTTTTCGGGACAACGTAAGGCGTATGCTTCTTACCGGCCACCATTACGCGGGTCGTAATCAGCTTACCTGTAAGGGAAGCGTCGGAAGTTTTCGCAAGCGGAAGGTTTATAGCTTCTTCGGCTACGTCGGTGTTACCCTTAATACAAGGACACATATCACCGGCACATGGTACCCTGTCGTAATCGTTGTCGCCTTTCTTCTTTTCGCCGTGAAGTGATCGTATAAAAGCACACCCAAACTGGTAGTCCTTTTCACTTCCGTAAACACTTTCTATAACGTTTCTGGTGTTCGCCTTACGTTGCTGGATACTGTACCGACTGTCCGCGCTGGTAAACTTTACTACCCAATCTTCCAGGATACTTGTAGCTTCTTCTTTTTTGTATCCGGCTGCCTTAAAGTAACAGCAAAGCTGCACAGTGGCGTTATTACGATCACCGTCTTTCTTCCAGCCATTGTTAAGAATGTCTTCTACACATACCGGCGGTTTATCTTTAACGAAAACATATTCTGTTTTATTTCGCTTATCAGATACCGTAGCGGCGGCTTCTTCGTATTCGTGTAACTTGTCCGCGTAGAATATCCCAGCTTTTGGTCTTTTACGTACCGTCTTTTCTTCTCTCTGGATAGGCTGGCCGGTACGCGCTCTTTCCTTAATTTCGTCTAATGTCAGTTCCTTAAGCTGCTGTAAGGTAAGTTCGATTTTGTAAAGCCCGGTCTTCTGGTGTCTGGAATATGGAAGACGTAACATACGCTTTACGGTATAAACCACAAGGTCTACAGCTTTTAAAGGTTCTGTATACTCTACTGGTCGTCCGTTTTCGTCTTCCTGTTCCTGTACTTCTCCTAACCTGTAACGAAGGTATCCGGCAATATGCTTATATACTCTCTGTAAGTCTTTTCTAGGCTCTACGCCTAATGCTCTTTCGTCTACCAGAATATGGAAGCCCTTAGACCCGGAAAAGTAAATATGTAAGTCCTGTTCCTGTATGTCAAGTTCCCCGGTGAAGAACTCCACCAGCTTAATAGCTTCTTCCTGGGCTACTGTCGGATTTTCACTATAGTCAAGGTCGAAGTACAGGGGGGCTAAGAAGTCTTCCCCCTCTGTCTTCTTCTCATTTGCGTATTTCTGGACCGTGGCAAAACAATTAAAGTCCTTTGCTTCTTCGTGTTGCCACTTCGGTACGTCGTCCAAGTGTTTACGCTTCCACGGGCTGCTTTTTCCGTTTTCGTCGCACTGGTAACAATCCACGTACACATATTCTTTATTTTGTTTTGCCATTTCTTAAGGCCCCCTGTTTTACTTTGTGGTATAGTCTTCTGGGTTAAATACTCCCATAGCTTCAAATTCGATAGCCAGCCATGATACGGAAGCGTCTGTACGGCTACGCTGTTCTTCTGTAGACAGTCTGGTAACCACGCTGGTAAGTCCTGTACGTGCCGGAATACCGATCTTTTTATACGCTCCACGGAATACGTTCATAGCATACTTACCGTAGGCGATCGTAGCAGTAGGGGCGAAGGACATAATATAAATTTTCGGGATACCGTCGGCTTCAGAAAGGGCGTCTACAGGAACTACAGAAGCCATATAACGAAGTTCCAGGTCTTCCACGCTGTAGCGTTCTGCTGCTTCCGGGTTCTCCTGTAACCACGCTGTAAGCTGCTGTACGGCGTCTTCTTTCTCTCTGCAAGCTACGATCAGCTGACCGTCTTCTGGGCTGTTCTGTAATCCCCATAAAGACCAACGTTTTTCACCTTTTCCAATAATGACGTCGATATGATCTTTATATTTAATACTGTCGTCGTCTTTATCCACAAAATCCCCCTTCTTATCCACAGTCAGCCAGGAACCCATGTAAACAAAATCAAGGTCTAAGCCGTCGTTTGCTTTCTGGAACTCCTCAAAAGTGTTATTAAGAAGTGTGGTAATGTATGCGGCACCGTTCGGCTTAACCTCTGCTACAGCTGTTTCCGCTGCTTTTGCGATCGCTGTACCCGCTACTTCTTCTGTTCCGGCGTTTTTTGCTGCTACGTCCATGTTCTGTGTTGTGTTCTCACTCATAATAAATACTTCCTTTCATAATTAAAATTTAATACTATCCAGTAAACCGTCTATAACGTCCTTTTCGGCGCTTTTCGGCTTAGATGGTAACTTAATACCCAGACGCTTATATACCTTTCTTCTGCTGTAGTATTGACCTTTCAGAACGCCTACAGAAGCGTCCACATAGTCGAACCATACCGCTTTTTTATCTGGGTTCTGTGGGTCCTTTCTCATAATACGGCCTATTTCCTGTTCCAGATTAAGACCGGTGTTACTCTTTCCGTCCCCACGTTTTGGTGTTACTGTATGCCCTACGCAAAGGCTAGGTATGTCCAAACCTTCACGGGCTAACTGTGTAGCAAAAAGGATATTTACTTTTCCTTCCCTACACTGGTCTAAAATCTCTTGTCGTTTCTTTTTGGTAACTTGCCACTTCTTAAATTCTTCTTCGGTATACTGCGGCGTCTTTACTTTCCACCGTCTGGCTTTTCCGTCATACTTACATTCTGTACCGTAATCAGCTGCCAGGGCTTCGGCCTGTCGTTTTCCACTAGCTACCTTCCAGATATACCGGGTAAGTCCACCATGCACTACAGCGGTCTTACAACCTCTATAGCCCTGTTCCAGAAGCAGCTTGTCTACTTTCTCTTTCAGCTTAAAGCAGTACCTTACACTTTCAGAAAGTATAATAGACTGACCGTATTTAACCGCGTCTACGATACTTTGGGCTACCAGGTTTAACCGGTCTTCGTTTTCAAAAAGTCGGTATAAAATGTCCTGGTAATCCAGGTCTTCGCCCCCGGCGTCTATGTTTCCGTCGGCGCTATCTTCATTCCCGTAAGTGAAGGACGTGTAGACAAACTTTACCTCTGGTAAAACTAGCTGATCGTCTTTGTAAAGGGCGGTTCGTGGAACCTCATGTAGTACCGGTCCAATACCTAAGTACATAAGCTGTTCCATTTCGTCTTTACGCTTCGGTGTGGCCGTAAGTCCTATAATACGCTTCGCCGGAAACTGGGCGGCGGTATCTAAAAACTGGGTACTGGGGAAGTGGTGCGCTTCGTCGATCACGACGACGCCTATAAATTCTTTCAGCTTTTCTACAAGTCGCTGTTTTGCCTTAAGCGTCTGTACTGTCGCTATGATAAGCTTACGGTCGCCGAAGTCCTCTACACCGTCCCCAAGGATACCGACACGACCTACGCCTTTCAGTGTAGATAACGCCCTGTCCCTGGTCTGATATACTAAATCTCTGGTATGGGTAAGCCATAAGGTCGGGCGCCCAACTTCATAGATATATCGCATACCCATGATAGTTTTACCGGAACCCGCCGGGGAAACCCCGATACCATTTTTACGTAACAGGCTATCTATAAGCGGGTGCTGGTAATCTCTGATCTGGAAGTTTTCGTTCCACGGTCCGAAGTCTACCGGTTTCCCTTCTACCTGTTCCTTATCCCATTTAACGGACACTGTTGTTTCGGAAATGAGATTGTATAAACGATCTACATAACCACGGGGAAGTATTAAGCTTCCGTCGTTGTCATAAGTAAAAAGCTGTAACTTCTGATCTATGCCCCAGGTAGGCCGACGCTGGTACTTCGCCTTTATGTATGCCGGGTTATCTATTGTAAGATCGTCTACTATTTTCAGTTTCAAGGGAAGCGGATAGCCACTTACCCTTATGTTATTGCTTTCGTATATGTGCAATCTCGCACCCCCTTTAAATCGTATCCACGTTCGCCGTTTATCTCTATCCGTGGAAGGTTAATAGCTTCTATTTTCCCTTGCTGTAGTTCTTCCAGCGTTATATAACGCCGTCCTTTCTGGTTCATATACACCATAGCGTGAACCAATCGGAAAGCGTAGGCAACGTCTACAGCTTCGTTAAGGAAAGATACCAGGACAAGCCCTATGTTTCTGTCTAATGCCTTTTCAAAATTTATTAGACCTGTAAGCTGGTCGGTACGTAACATTGACAACTTAAACTGGTCGCCGTCCGTTCTCTTTTCCTCACAAAGTAAATTTACGTGTTCCAGAAGTACCAGTTCGTCCGCCGGCCGTGTACCCAAGTTTCCACCGTCTGTAATGCGTAACCGCCATAAGTTTGGTATCTGCCGCCAGCTTCTTCTACATTCTTCCTGGAAGTCTTCGCCACGCTGCCTACGTTCCGCCTGTTTCTCATTACGCAAGGTAGGTAAGTGCGGCGGCTTGTAACTGTGCCTTCGCTCTGATACAGCTTAAGGCTTCTTTCTTTGCGTCCAGGTCTTCCCTGGTCTTGAACTGGGAAACCTCGATAGCCTTAATATCTGCTTCCACGCTTGCCAGTTCCTTACGTTCTGTGGCGCTAAAGTGTCTACGGAAAGCGTCGCGCTGGGTATCGTTTGTAACGGATACCCTTACACTTGTACCGTTTGGGTAGTTAATTACACCGTAAGCGTCCTTACCGGTTCCGCAGATCGTGTTAATCGCTTCTGCTTCTGTAATCTGTATAGAAGTTTCCAGCTGTCGGGCATGTCTGACTAATGCCGCTTTATTCTGGTAGGTTTCTTCGTTCTTACGTCCGGCTTCCAGAATATCTGTAACAGCAGCGTCCAGCTGTGAGATAGTGTTAAGCAGCTGTTCGTCTGTCACTACCGGGGTGTTAATGGTCGGTACGTGCTTATTTAAGGCTTCGGCTGCCGCCTTTACTACAGCGTCCGCGCCGTACTGTTCAATAAGTTTCTGTAATTCTTCTTTCATGTTTTTACCCTTTCTTAATTGCATAATGTTTTTGTAAAGCTGCCTAAAATACCGTTTCTCTGCTCCTGTTCTTTTTCCTGTGCTTTTGCCTGTTCTACAGCTGTTTTAACTACGGCAGATATAACGATATTTTGTACAATAGGTACCGCGCTGGCGACTTCCATAACGGTACACGCTTTTAAGTCGTAAACCTGTTTTTCCAGTTCCGGGAAGCCGCCGTAAGCTTTCAATGTATCCGCCATATTTGCGATCATAATATCTTTACAAAGTTCATTGAAAGCGTTTATCTTTTTACCGGCCACGGCTTCGCCCCCTTTCGGATATGTGGGCGTACCACCAGGAACGACCCACCCATACAAGAACTGTCAAATGGTTTACTGATCGTATAGGCGCCACAGTTCGGGCAGCTGATTTTTATAGCACCAGCGGAAGAAACCACCGGGTTAAGTTCCTGTAAATCGTTATCCGTAATCGGTTCTTCGTGTCCACAGTTACCACAAGTCCAAAATTTCACCTTCATACCGCTACAAGCTCCCTTTGTCTATCAATAATCTGTAAAGCTGTCTTTACTACTTCCGGGCTGTATTTTTCTTCGGCTGCTACCTGGTCGATAATCTGGTTAATATCCATAAGAACCTTATTACCGGTGTGACCCTGGATAAGTGCGCTAAAGTTGTCCATAGCGTACTGTCGTTCCTTTTCTTCCTCGATACGACTACGATCTAAGACTTCTTCCCCGGACTTCGCACACGACACCGGTATAAATTCCGCTTCGTATTTTCCACTGATTTCGTCTATCTTAATCAGTGCTACCCGTATCTGTCGTTCTATTTCATTAACAGAAGCCGACATACGTAACAGGCTACCTGGATTTATAAAAAGTTTATCGTCGGCGCTTCTATGGTAAATTCCATAGCCTAAGTGATCGTGTCCAGTAAGGATAATATCGGCGGTCGTGTCCACCTTATATAAATCACTGTATCGGTCAAACGGCGGGCGGTGGTCTAATAACATACCGTGGGCTATATGTACCCCAATATGATTACCTTCCGGGTAATCTACGTCCGGGCCATATCCGTAGCCGTTTATGTCCATATCCTTACTGTATGGCGTGGCAGTCAGATACACCTTATAGTGTCCCTTTGCCAGATAGATAGGCTTGTCACTGGCGCTTCTGATAACCGTAAGCTGTGGCACCAGCATTTCCAGAAGCCTTAAACTGGTACGGTAATAGCTGTCTACGTTGTATCCGTAAATATCATGGTTACCCAGTGTACAGTAAATGTTTACCGGACTTTCCTTTAACACTTCTGCAAATTCCAGAAGAACGGCTATACCAACTTCCGGCCGGTCGAATATATCCCCAGGCTGTAAGATCGCGTCTACAGCATTGTCTACAGCTATCTTAAACACTTCCTTAAGCTTCTGCTTCGCGACTTCCTTATAGTCGTCTATGCGGTTTCTGGGGTTCGTTCCGCGTAAATGTAGATCGCCCACGAATAAAAATTTAACCATCTTCTTCGTCCCCCTTTCGGTCGTCTTCGCAGCACTTACACCGTACCTGGTCCGGGTCGTCCGTATAGAAGATAATCCCACAGTCTATACAATGCTTTTTCATAATACGGACACCTCACTTTCTCCACTCTGGGAACGCTTCACAGCTAAACTTACTTCCCCGATTTCTGCAAGGTCGGCGTTATGTGTGATAAGGATAATCTGTCTTCCAAAAGTGGCGCTGTACTCTTTTAAGAAATACGCTACCGACGGCGCGTACTCTTTTGATACGTGCTTACCTACTTCGTCCAGGAATAACGGACCGTCTACGCCTTCCATTTCGCCGACTGCCAGACGAAGCGCAAGGGCGATAATATCAATTTTTCCGCCGCCGCGGTCATAATCCGGCTTTTCCAGCTTCGTAATAACGCTGTCGTCGTTTAAGTAGTATTCAGCGATAGGCTGGTTACCTCTTAAGGTAAGGTCGATCATAAATTTATGATTTCCACCGAAGACCACGTTAAGCGCTTCGCTTACTATATCTTCTATCCTTACCTTCACCTGTTGTCTGGCGTAGTCGCTGGTCTTCTGTAAAAGAATTTGTACCAGTCCAAACACGCCTAACTGTTCTTCCGCTTCCGTCTTTACCTTTACCGCTGCTTCTCTTTGCTTTTCCAGTAATTCGCGTTTCGCCATCTGGTTATTAACCTTGTCCCTGGCGGTACGAAGATCAGCAGCTATACGGTTAATCTGCAAGGTATTTAAGCCTTTTGCAGTACCGTAGCTTATTGGCTCTGGACGGATAAAAAAATCCATAAGTCCCATAAGCTACCCCCTAGACTTCCGGTATGTTACTTTCCACGTTCTTAAGGTTTTCTTCTACAGATTCCGACAAACGGGTAATTTCTGCTTCGATCGTATCCGGGGTAACGCCTAACTGCTTCATTTCTTCTACGACCTTATCACACTGTTCCTGTGCGGCTTCCAGCTGTGTTTCCGCCTTTGTCTTTGCATTTTTAGCAGCTTCCAGTCTTTCTTTTGCTTTCTCAATACGTTCTTTAATATCCATTACTTTGTACCTTCCTTTCCGTTTTTACTTTGATACATAAGTATAGCTTTACTACCGGCGTCCCCTTTAAGGGTAAAAGTCTGATATACCGGTGCTGCTACTTTGATCGGTGCGTTTTCATTCAGTACCATAACTTCGCTATCGTCTGGCACGTCATAAAGTAATGATCTTAAATCTTTTACTGTCATTTTGTATTACCTTCCTTTCTTGTTATCATAAGCGCTGGTTTTTTGCCGTCTTTCAGCATAACCGCGGTTATTTCCACTTCTTCGTCTAAGGCAAACCCTACAGCTTCCCTAAAATCCCCCGGAAGCTGTAAACGCCCTTTTCCGTCAAGTTTGCGGACTACTTTTAATAAACCGCCTTCGTATAATGCCATTAGACTGTACCCCACTTTCCATACTTTGTAAGGTATCCGTCCGGCCCCAGGTTACGAAAATCTGTAGCGTGTTCATTCGCCACGCCGACGTCTTTATAAATCCCCAGGTTATGGGCTTTTCCTTTGTAGAAACAACGGACTTCGTAACGTTGCTTATCTTTCCGGTAGTGGACACCCTTAACCATGTCGGCGTATTCTGGTCCGGTAGGCTCTACCGGTATGTAGTTTTCACCGATCGGAAGGTTAATAAGATTATCCCTGGTAAGGTTTAAGCTATTACCGTCCTTAAAGATAGTGTTCTGTCCGCGTTCCGGCTTCGATATAACCCTATGTAAAAGCGGCTGCTTCTGTTCAAAGCCCGGAACATTTACTACCTTACCGCCGACACGGTGGGCGGTCGCTCTTATATAAAGCTGGCCGTTTCTCTTGTGGATAAAGGAAAACCATGTACCGGGCCAGGACTTAACTAAGTCCATATCCGCAGCGTCAAGCTTCACTTCCACGGAACCATAGCCCACGTTTGGCGGCGCTTCTACAAAAAGCGTAGCTTCCTTTCCACGTATGATAAAATCATTTTTCAAACTGTCGCACCCCCTAAAACGCTGTCCAGATAACCGATAACAGACTTACCGATACCTTCCGCCAATGTTACGGTAACCGCGTTTCCGAACTGCTTATACGCCTGTGAATTACTTACAACCTGTTTCCAGTTATCCATAGGAAACGCCTGTAGTCTGCCGTATTCCGTCGGCGTAAGTTTTCTTACTCTATACTTCGTGTGATCGAAGATTTTAATATGATGTGTACCACCCGCTACAGCTGTAGCTGTTGGGCTGATACCGTCCGGGTCGTGTACCCGTCTGCTATGATCGTGTCCACTACTCTCTAACATTCCTATCACCTCTATTTCTGGTAGCCCTTGCGGCCGTTGCTCTCTCTCTCTCTCTCTCTCTCTCTGTATTCATACATTCGTCTACCCTTTCCAGTACCAGCGGTACTTGTTTGTAGTCCGACGCCAGTAACGTAGGGGAACACCCTATAAAAGTCCCTTTCCCGTTACGCTGTGCCTGTATTACGCCATCCTGTATCAGCTGATCTATGGCCGGTAGGCGCTGGCTCTCTCTCTCTCTCTCTCTACAATCAGGTGTCATTTTCTCCGCCTTTCTTATCACATATAACCACCTGGGAACACCCTGTAAGCAGCGACTGGGCTATTTCTTTTCCAACCCGTCCGCGTCTAGTGTTACTTTCCGGGTAAGCTATATTTATGGCGTCCCCATATCTCCCTACAGCTATTCCAGTCTTTGTAGCTTCAGCTATCGGGAACAAGGGGGCGTCTTTTCCGTATCGTTTTTCGTGATATTCTCTACCACCTTCACCCCTTGCCGACTGCTCCGTAGTGTCGGGGCTACCTCTGTGTAAATCCTTTTCCGGCTCTCTCTCTCTCTCTCTCTGTAGGATAACCGTAAGTATCGTCTACAATGACACCGTGTAAGTCCTGGGCGGTCAGTGTAAACATAGGGTCTTCGTCTTCCTTCGATCTACGCCCATTCTGCCTTTTATCTACTCTGTCCGGCGTAATTGTGGCGTGTACCTTACCCATAGAAGAAATACGCTGTAACGCCTGGTCTATGATCTTGTGGGCCTTTTCGTCGGCAATGTAAAACTTGTCGTCTACATCAGCTTCCAGGATTGTAGAAAGCTTCGGTACGTAGTCGTGTTGTTCTTCCGGGTATGTATAGGTATCCGGTAAGCTGTCCAAAGTACCGACAACTATATACCTTTCCCTGTTCTGGGGTACGCCCCAGTATTTGCTATTAAAAAGCTGTGCGTGGCACTTGTACCCAGCTTTTCCGTATTCTGCTTCCAGCACTGGCAGAAGCTTTCTTAACGCCTTCACGTTTTCCGCTACAAGCACTTTTGGAACCTTCTCCGGCTCTCTCTCTCTTGCTTCGGCCAAAAGCCGCATGATTTCAAAAAACATACCGCTTCTGGTCGCTGCCTTGTGGTTCGTACCACCACAACCCGGACATAAATTTTCTTCGCTGTAAGTTTCTGCGGACACTTCCCATACGGTACCGCAGTCGGCACATTCCAGCTTTATATCTGCCTGTTTTCCGGCTACGCTTAAGTCCTGGCAAGGAAACCCAAACGCCCAGACGTCGGCTTTCGGTACATCTTCAATGTGCATTTTCTGTATATCTGCCTGTACCACATGGTCGCCTACATTTTCCCTGTATGTGGCTACAGCGTACTTGTCAAAATCCCAGGCGCCGACGATTTTAAACCCGGCGTTCTGGAAGCCCAGACCAAGACCACCACACCCACAAAAGAAGTCGTTTAATGTGTACAATTTTCTTTTACCTCACTTCCGCACAATGGACACACGCCCCCAGCAACTTCCCAGGCGGCCTGTAGTTCTTCCTGTGCTTCCTCTAATTCTCTGTTACAAGTTTCTATATACTTTTCAGCCCCTACACAAGAAAGCTGTCTTGCTGTATAAATAGCGTCCAGTCTTTTAAGGTTGTCCAGTTCGTCGTACTGCTTAGAAAGACTTCCCAGAATGTCCGCCAGGGCTTCTGTGTTCCCCAGGGAAGATACCTTATATCGTAAGTCGCGTTCTTCTTCGCTTACTTCGTTAAATCGCTTATAGGCACGTTCCAGGACTTCTAAGGCTTGTATGTCTTTTTCCGCTTCGTCCAGCATGAACGAAAGCCCTACCGCCTGGTCTAACTTCACTACCAGCGCCGACGTTCTTCTTATGGTTTCCTGTAAATTGCTATACCCATACTGGAAGCCTAAAAGTGCGTCGTACCTTATTACGTCTGTTTCCACTTCCTTAAGATCAGCCTGTACGTCTTTCAGATTCCGCGTAATATGGATAACCCTTAAAGGTTCGTTCTGATCTTGTACCGCTTTCCAGAACCCTACGTTAAGGTCTTCCAGCTTTTCTTTTTTCGCCTGTTCGCGTTCCGCGATACCAAGCGATACAGAAGCGACGACCACACCGGCCAGACGTTCCACTTCGTCGTAATATTTAATACGCTGTTCCGTGTTCAGCTGGTAACTATTCATAAGGGCGGTAAGCGCGACGTGTCGGCTCTGATCTTCCTTTAATTTTGTAAAGGCAGCTTCCGCTACTTTAAGTTCAGCGTCGAACCGGTCAAGGTCGAAGTATTCCGTAAGGGATACGTCGATTTCCCCTATCTGTTTGTCGGCGTATGAAATATCGTTACGTGTCTGGTGGGTCTTTTTATTTACCTCGCTGATCGACTTATCTACGATTTCTGTACCCGCCAGCTTTCCTAAGACCTTCGCCCCTACGCTTGCGCTTTCTGAAAGCATAAAAGGCGCGTCCAGCTGGAAAGCAAAATTTAAACAGGTTTCAAAATCTCCATATTGCTGTTTTACCAGTCCCAGGGTTTCCTTAATCTCTGGTGGTATCTCTGCCTTTTCCCACGCTGTAGGAAAAGCGCTGTGTGTATAGGTCGTCTTACCCTTTCTACGGGTCTTCGTGATCGTGATACCGTTATCAAATGTTACGGATACCTTAACCTGGTCTACAGCTTCTTTAACTGACCCGTCCGGGTTACGGATTGTGTGTAAGAACGCTTCCCCGGTCGGTTCATTAAAAGCGAACCACCGAAGCGCTCTTATGATCGCTGTCTTTCCGGCGTCCGACGGTCCGGTAATGACCGTCAGACCAGGGGAAAGACGAAAGGTACTGTTTGTGTGTGACTGGTAGCCTTCTATCGTCACTTCCTGGATTTTCATTACAAAGGTTCCCCCTTCCTTACTTTCTCATTTATAAATTCTATAAGCAGCCACTTAGGTATCTTTATCTTCGGGCCGTCCTGTACATACGGGAAGCCCTCACTATGGATAAGTTCGTAGGTCTGTCGCTGGCCCTTTCCCAGAAAGTCCATTAAGTCGTATGGCGTAAGCATTAAAGGCAGATCGTCCATACTTTTAAATACTTTCGGTTCTCTGGCTTTAGCCATTGTCTACCTCGTCGCCCAGGTGTTCCATTTCTTCTTTTTCTTCTGCCGTAAGTGGCGTATAGAAGACTTCCGGTACCGTACTTCCTACAGCTAATGCTATAGATTCCATAGCGGACTTAGACGGCTGCTTATTACCGTTTTCAATGTGGGATAAATGCCCCACGGATAACCCTGTTTTCTCTGACAGGTCTTTGAGTAACAGACCACTAATAAGTCTGTAATACTTTACTTTGTTCATTGCTTTTTTCTCTCCTTTGCCGTTGTCCTTGTGACGGTTTTACTTGTTTATTTGTCTGTGTGACAATTATACAGTGTAAAATATAAGGATACAAATACGACTTGTCTTCACGACAATTTTTACAACTTCCGCCGTGTGTCGTCGTTATCCTCTGTTATCCCCTGTTTACCTCTGTCACAGAAAAATATTTTTAAACTGTAGTATTGGCGTCACGCGGTACAATTATGGCGTAAGGAAAACCGGATTTCTTCGCCCGTATCACTTCCTTTTCAAGCTTCAAACGGTCGTCACTCTTATAGATCACGATACAGCCGTTTTCCACTATCACTACTGCACATTCCACTAGAATACCCCCTTTCAGTTTGTAAAATCGGTATCCAGCATACGCCCACGGACTACAGCACATAACTTAAAGATCGTGTTCCCGTTCGGGTATCGTCCGTCGTATCGCAGTATCCAGGTAATACCGTATACGTCTGTAAAACAGCGCCCTTCCGTAGCAAGGCGGCACCGGCTACCGTCTTTATTGTAATATGCCGCCCAGAAAAGGGTACTAAGTTCGTGGTAGATCGCTGCCCGGTGTGGGCGATCAGCGCTATCATAGTCTTCCCGGTTAATTAAAAGTTCCAGGCGTTCCCGCTGGCGAAGTTCACGGCGTTTAAGTTCGCGGCCGTAGGTCTGCTTCCAGATACGGTAAGCTTCTTCCTTTGTCATTCCTTCGCAGTCTTCATAAATTTGTCCTATGATCTGGAACTGATCGTAGGTATCGGGCGTTTCCGGCGCCCGCGTACCCTTTAAAAACTCGCTGTAAAGCATTTTCTTAACACCCCCTATTGTTTTCTGACCCATTCTAAGAAGTCTTCTTTCGGTATCCGGTAGGAATTACCTAACTTCTTCGTCGGGAACCCTTCGCTTTTTACCAGTTCGTAAGCCTGTCTTTGCCCTATTCCTAAATAGTCCCGTATGTCGTACACGGTAAGGAAGTTCGGTAAGGCTTCGTCGTTCCCGTACAGGAAGTCTAAGCGCCTGGAATTGTGTACGCGTCCGTCTTCAATCTCCGGCGGTGGCTCTACAGCCTGTCGAATGTCTGGAAGAACGGTACGAAGTACGTCGGTCGTAATCTGTGTTACCAGCTGGCGTATATCTACGTTGCTTCGTAGTGCCTGTTCCATCTTGTTAAAAGCTTCAATGTACAAAAGCTTCCAGTGTAAAGCAGCTGGTCCAGTGAACCCCATTACCAGAAGGCTAAAGCCGTCGCGGGTAAGCTTGTACCGTTTCTGTTCACGGTTACGCTTATCTGTATAAAAGTCTGGTATGAAATATTCCTTTTCAGCAATCGGCTCAAAATTGAGCCGATTAGCTTCTATACCGTCCATAAGGTTTTCTATATCCCGGACTACGTTTTTATGAGCCTTTCCGAAACGGTCCGCTACTTCCAGGCTGTCCGCTACCAGAACGCCGTTATACGAAGTAACAAGCGCCTGTGGATTTCCTTGTATCATGCTATCAATGTTCATTTTGTCGCCCCCTTTGTCTGAATACCCACATAGTCGCTTCCACCTGGGAAGAACACTTTTTAACCTCTACACCGTCACGGTAGATAAGATACTTCGGGGTAGGTCCGCTGTCGTCCTTCTTTACGGTGTAGTATTTTGTCTTATATACTGTTCTCATTTATGTGCCGCCTTTCGTTTCTTTTTAATTGCGTCTGTCACTTTATAGTGTCATTATATAGCGCTATCCGTCACTTGTCAATAGTTATTTGCAATTATTTTTAATACATTCGTCACTTTATAGTGTTGACAGCATTTCATTATAATGATATAATTGTCATACAGACAACAGAAAGGGGGTGTAAATCCTGTGGCTATGTCTGAAAAGATAAAGATAGTATTACTTAAAAGAAAAATGACGGTTACCTCTCTGGCGGAAATGATAGGAACCACACGAAGTAATTTAAGTAATAAGCTTAGCCGCGATAACTTTAGTGAAAAAGAGTTGAAAGAAATAGCAGAAGCTTTAAACTGTGATCTTGATATGAATTTCACTTTAAGGGATACCGGCGAACAAGTTTAATAAGTTACAGTTCGGAAGAACGCACTTACCCAGGAAAGCCCTACAGCTGCAAAGTTGTAGGGTCTTTTCTTTGTCGTCGTTAGGTGATACAATAAAAGAAAACACTTAGGGGGATAAAAATTATGAAATGTCCAAAATGTAAAAGCGAAAATGTTAGTGTCGATCTGGTACAGGTAGAAGGAAAGACTAAGAAGCATGGTAACGGCCTGGGCGGTCATATCAATAATACCGCGCGTGGACTTACAGCTATATGTACCCTGGGTATGTCTAACCTGGTATGGAAGAAGTCAAAAGGAAATGAGAAGACAAAGTTTAAGAACAAGACCGTATGTATCTGCCAGAATTGCGGCCACACCTGGAACGCCTAAAGGGTAAACAGAGGATAACAGAGGACAACGCCATAAACTAGCTTACTTCGGATAACCAAGGACAACAGAGGTAAACAGAGGATAAAGAAAAAGACCTACAGCAGTAAGGTAGATCGAAAATTTTTAAAGAACTTAAAGAAGGGGGTATAGAAAACCCACTCATAAAACGAATAGGAAAACGAGTTAAAAAACAATACCCCCTAAGAGAAAAATAGATACACTTTATATTATATATACTAAGCTTTATTATATATTTTATTTATTATATAGCTATGTATATATAGTTATTATATGTATATAATAAGGGTCTTTTATGCTGTAGTTTCTTACTGATTTTCTACTACGAATTTTACTACAGTTTTTACTACAAAGCCGCGGAAAACAGGGGTAAACAGAGGATAACAGAGGACAACGGAACATTTACAGAATACAGAGAAAAAGCCCAGAAACGCTATGTTTCCGGGCTTTTAAAATGGCTATATTACATTATCCTGAAACATATCATAAACTCTGGCAAATTTTCCATATGATTCCATTTCTTTTCCTCATAATTCCTATCATAGTTTCCCGTCTATCATACCATAAACTACGCCGTCATGTAAATATGAAGAAAAAGACGACCGCACACACGCAGCCGCCTTTTCTTATCTATTCTTATTTTACTGCTTTATTTCATCTGAACCATCCGACCCCAAATCAGTCCTGATTCTTCGGCATATATCGAACATAAGCCGGTTCTCCATGATAATAATAGTCTACTCCATTCTCATCGTAAACATCTTCCCCGTTTGCGAAATCATAAGTATTTCCATCATCATCATACCAGGTTCCATCCCCATTCGGATAAATAACCAGCGGATATCCGTCAGAGTTTCTGTAAATGGTTCTTGTCTGATCTGTATCATAATCCGGATCATCTGTACCTACCGGAGTACCATCTGCAAAATATCCATTTGAAGAACCATCATCATAATCATAAGAACCGTCAGCACTGTAGCTGTTGTCCGAAGAAGAATCATAAGAAGTATCTGAGGAAGAATCATAAGAATAATCCCCGTCAGAAGAACCACTGTAAGAACTGTCTCCGGAATAAGAACCATCTGAGCTGTCACTGTAGGAAGTATCACTGTTTCCTGAAGAAGAGCTGTCAGAAGATGTTCCATCACTGCCAGCAGTTCCGGTTATATCGCTGCTTCCACTCGCATCCGTTGTTCCGGATGCATCTGTTGTTCCTGTTGTATCGGTTGTTGTACCATCAGAAGAAGTTCCTGTTGTACTTGTCTTTCCGGTTGCCGCTGCCTTCAGCACAGAATCTCCGGAAATCTTAAAGGAATCTACAGATGTCTTCACTTTTGCAAGCGCACCGTCTGTCTTAACAGAACCAGCCACACTATAGAACTCTGAGGTATTATCTGTAATATATTTATTTACAACATAAGCGTACTCACTCTTATCATTCAGATAATGCACAGTATAGCTGTATACATTAATTCCGCTTACTTCCTCTGCCTTATAATCCTGAATCTCAAAATCTGTTCCCTCTTCCAGATTATCAGCCTTCTCCAGAGCAACTGCTGTATCCTGAGAACTTGGAATGATCGCTACGGACATTGCCTCATCTCCGCTTCCATGAAGAATGAGAAGTTTGCCCTGTTTCGGAGACTCAAAACTTACCATATCATCAGAGTCAGATTTATTTTCCCAGGTAGCATCCGGTAATTTGATGGATACTGCTTTATTTTTGGATGTATAAGTTGTATTCTGCGCATCAGCCGGTGCCTGAGTCGGTGTCGGCGTAGCAGCCTTTGTCGGTTCCGGAGTCGGTGTTACCTGTACAACTGTGGAGTCATCCTTTCCCCCGCCAAAGTTACATGCTGTCATTGCACTTGATAACACAACTGTGATGGCTAATAGCATTAGTACTTTTTTATTCTTCATAAATATCCTCCTTAGAATGATATCTGCTATAATTAATATTCTGCCTTATTTCATCAGACGGTTCCAGACATCCGCCTGCTATTTCCGTATTGCTCTGTATATTTTACATTTTTATTACAGGGATGTCAATGTCATTTCAGTCAGTTTCATGTTAACAAAAACGATTTTTGTTCTGTAACTGTCAGATTACCCGGTTCCTGTTCCTTATCCAATCATTCTCCCTGATCAGTTTTCCAGTTCATACATATGCAGCTCATGAAGTGCTCTGGTTGCAGCAATATATCTCGCCTGCTCTGCAAGCGGAGTCTGGTCTTTCTCCGGAAATACTGCAAATACCTGATCAAATTCCAGTCCTTTTGCCAGATAAAAAGTCGTAACGGTAAGTCCCTTTCTGAAGCTTGTGCTGTTACGGTCCAGCCAGGAAAGACGGTTCTTCACATCAAAATCCGTCTTCTCCAGCTCCTCTTTCAGAAGCAGCCATACCTGCTCTGCCTCTTTCTCCGTCCGCAGGATCACCGCAGCTGTTTCATATTCCTCTTCTCCCAGTTTCAGCATATCCTGAATCTCTTTCACAGCCGCTTTTACATCTGCAAAAACTTTCTCCTCAACCGGAGCCCCGTGACGTTCAAACAGTTCCATATCCTCAATTCCCGCAAGCCGGTTTGCATACGTCGCAATCTCCACCGTATTGCGGTAACTCTTATTCATAATGATCTTATGGATATCCCGTCCGAAAATCTTCGGAAGGAATGTCAGCACATCCTGCTGTTTATCATCCATTGTCTGCGCCCTGTCACCCAGGATCGTCATGCGGCAGGAGAAAATTCTCTGAATGATCTCATACTGAAGTCTGGAATAATCCTGCATCTCATCCACTACCAGATGCTTGATATTGCTTCGTCCCTGCTGGCTCTGCAAACGATACTTCAGATAAAGGACAGGGTAAACGTCTTCATACTTCAGTTTTCTCTTTTCAAAAGAAACCCTCGGCAGCCCCTTATATCCGTTCTCTTTCAGGAACTGGCTGTAAATCACATAGAAATCTCTGGTCACATACAGCTTCATAAATTTCTCACGGATCAGCTCTTTCTCATCATCTGCCAGATCACGGTCACGCAGAGTTTCCACCTCATCAATGAAATAATCTGCAACCGCATCCATTCTGGAAAGCAGCGGATAATCCTGGAACTTAAAGTAAAACAGCTCAATAATCTCAGACTCTGTTTTCACAAATCCCTTATATTCCACATCTCTGAAATTCATCAGACGGTCTTCCAGCTCCATAATGTAGCGTTCCATAAGATTGATAAATTCCATGGACTGTTTTTCCTCTGCCAGAGAAACCTTTTTCGGGAAACGGATTCTGCGCTCGATCTCATCATAGCGGTCCTCACAGTCAGAAACCGTATCCCGCAACTGCTTATAGGCAAAAAGATCAAAGCTCATTTCCTTAATGTTCTCTTCTCCCAGCTCCGGCAGGATATGAGAAATATAATCGGAAAATACCCCGTTCGGTGACAGGATCAGAATATTCGAAGATTTCAGATTCTGTCTGTCATGATAAAGAAGATATGCGATTCGATGAAGTGCCACAGAAGTCTTTCCGCTTCCTGCCGCCCCCTGGATCACCATGATCCTGTCCTTGGTATTTCGGATGATCGCATTCTGCTCTTTCTGAATCGTACGGATAATATTCTTAAGCTGAACTTCTCCGTTGCTGCCAAGCTCTGCTTTCAGAATCTCATCGTCAATCTTCACATCGCTTTCAAACTCATAGACCATTTTTCCATTGCGGATCTTATACTGCCATTTGGAAGCAACCTCACCGTGGATCTCACCCATCGGTGCTTCATAGGAAGCCGGTCCCTTATCATAGTCATAAAACAGACCACTCACCGGCGCACGCCAGTCATATACCAGTGGAATATGCCCCGCCTTCTCCGCAAAGTTTCCGATTCCAATATAAAAAATCTCCGGTTCGTCCTCTCCTTCGTAAATGAAATCCACTCTTCCAAAGAAAGGAGAATCTACCATCCTGCGAAATCTCTGCTTCAGGATCAGTTGTTCTTCATTTGCGGAAATCTGACGGAACAATGCCTGCTGGTTATCATAATTTTCATAGCCATACTGGTCCATCTCTGTATAATTTTCCCAGTAATACTCATGCATTCCCTCGACTTCCTTCTGACCTTCTACCAGAGAAAGACTGATCTCCGTGATGCGTTCTTTTAATTTTTCCAATACATAATTGAGATATTCTCTGCCGTTTTTCTTATCTGTCATATCGTTGGTATCCTTTAATATTTGGCAACCATTCAACGGTTTCCTGAATCTGACCGATTGAATGGTTACTGATATTCTTCAGTTATTGTTATCGTTTTCCTTAGTTTTTATGATAAATTTCATGATGAAAATTATCACTTTTACATAAGATAGTTTCTTATTATAGCATATTAAATCCTGACAGAAAAGACAGAAAACGTGAAAAATCCCCCGAACAGTTTTTGATCTATTCCATACTGTCAGGGGGATTTCATTATACCATATGAAATTTATGCACTCGCCTTATTCTCAAACTGGCTGTTATACAGATCCGCATAGAATCCCTTCTTCGCAAGCAGTTCCTTATGATTTCCCTGCTCAATGATATCGCCGTCTTTCATAACCAGGATCAGATCCGCATCCTTGATAGTTGAAAGTCTGTGTGCGATCACGAAACTTGTTCTGCCTTTCATCAGGTTATCCATCGCTTTCTGGATCTGCATCTCTGTTCTGGTATCGACAGAAGATGTCGCCTCATCCAGGATCAGGATCTTATTGTCTGCAAGGATTGCTCTGGCAATCGTCAGAAGCTGTTTCTGTCCCTGGGAAATATTGCTGGTCTCTTCATCCAGAATCATGTCATAACCACCCGGCTGCTGCATGATAAAGTTGTGTACATGAGCTGCCTTGGCTGCTGCGATCACTTCTTCATCTGTTGCATCCAGACGTCCGTAACGGATATTTTCCATAATGGTTCCTGAGAATAACCAGGTATCCTGAAGTACCATTCCGAACATCTCACGGAGATTGCTTCTGTTGAAGTCTTTAATATCGTAGCCGTCTACTTTAATCGTACCACCATTAAGGTCGTAGAATCTCATCAGCAGTTTTACCATCGTCGTCTTTCCTGCACCGGTCGGTCCTACAATAGCGATCTTCTGGCCGTCTTTGACATCAGCGGAGAAATCATTGATGATGATCTTATCCGGATTATAGCCGAATTTTACATGCTCAAACTGTACATCACCGGTAAGCTTCTCAATGTCCGCCGGACTTGTTTCATTCTGGCTCTCTTCCGGCTCCTCCAGGAACTCAAATACACGCTCGGATGCTGCCGCAGAGGACTGTAACAGGTTGGTAACCTGTGCGATCTGCTGGATCGGCTGTGTAAAGTTACGGATGTACTGGAAGAATGACTGGATATCACCGACTTCAA
>ERZ838399.1143-NODE-1143-length-26881-cov-5.798330_pt1 | contig 26881 bp, 13 predicted proteins | sample MGYA00519683_ERZ838399 | MGnify/ENA primary metagenome ERZ838399 (study PRJEB31850, sample SAMEA3708833) | human gut metagenome | biome: human gut; feature: human-associated habitat; material: faeces | place: China | collected 2014 ...
GCACAAAATAACTGGCAAGCGGCGGCATAAAAGCAGAGAACAGCCCCACCAGTGCCCCTACGATGCCCACGCAGAGCGCCGGCAGGGGATTGCCTACCCACAGCATCAGCAGAAACTCTCCAAAGAAGAGCATTGCGTCCACCGCCAGCGTGCAGACGAACAGATAAACCAGCTGCCCATCGGGAAAGGCTTCGGTATAACCATGGACACGCCCCAGCACCGGAACACAGGCCAGCTCCAGCACCGTGACCAACAGCACCTCCAGCACTCCAAAGACCGCCTTGCCTGCAAACAGGCTTCGGCGGCTTTGCAGGGTATAGAGCAGCTTGGCGGTGTTGCCTTTGATCTCCATATCCCACAGCCGGGAGGCCAGCACTGCCATCATCACCGGCATCAGAATGGCTTCAATGACGGGCAGGCTGTAAAGCAGGGCGCTGTAACCGTTGGCAAGCTCCTCCGGGTCTGCCGGGGCAAGGCCGCCCACCCATAGCACGACAATGCCGGGGATGAGCAGGCAGAGAGCAAGGTCATGCCGACGGTGAGCTTTTTGCAGTTCTGCACGGAAAGCTGCCATCTTACGCCACCTCCCCGCTGGTCTGGGTCAGGCTGAGGAAGATGTCCTCAAGGCTCTTGGTCTGTGCAGTCAGCCCAACGACACCGGCACCGCTTTCGGCAAGGGTGCGGACCAGCGCGGCCAGTGCTTCATCCCGCAGCGGGGGAAGCTGCAGCGTGTCCGGCTGGTCGGTCAGCCTTGCGGCCGTCACCCCCTGCTGCTGCAACACGGCAAGGGCCTTGGAGACTGCCAGCACCCGCAGCAGGGTGCCGCCCCGGCTGTGCTTTTGCAGCTGCTGCAGCGAACCCTCGAACAGCAGCTTGCCGTGACTCAGGATGCCGACCTGATCCACCATCTGCTCGATCTCGCCCAGCAGGTGGCTGGAGATCAAAACGGTGGCGCCGGTGGTCTGCGGCATCGAGGCAATAAGGCTGCGCATTTCCTGAATCCCGGCCGGATCCAGACCGTTTGTGGGTTCGTCCAGAATCAGCAGCCTGGGGCTGCCCAACAGGGCCATAGCGATGCCGAGGCGCTGCTTCATGCCCAGGGAATACTGCCCTACCTTCCGGTCAGCGTCCTTAGTCAGATGTACGATGTCCAGCACCCGGCGGGTGTCCCTGCGGTCAACGCCCTTCAGATCGGCAACGATGGCCAGATTTTCCCGCGCAGTCAGGTGCAGGTAGCCGGAGGGCGATTCGATCAGGCTGCCGGTCTGCCGCAGCAGCGGGATACGGTTTTTCTCGTTCATGGGCTGCCCCAGCAGCGCCACGCTGCCGCCGGTGGGATGCACAAGGCCCAGCAGCATCTTCATTGTGGTGGATTTTCCCGCCCCGTTGGGGCCTAAAAAGCCATAAACACAGCCCTCCGGGACGCACAGATCCAGATGATCCACTACAAGACGGCCGTGATAGCTTTTGCAAAGGGCATGGGTCTCAATTACAGGTTTCATACAAGGTTCTCCTTTCACATTCACGATCATTTCGGAATGCTGCCAGAATACACCCGTCATCTTAATCCTGCCGGAAGGATAGCTTAATTTGCGCTTAAATTTACGGGCGTTCTCTTTTGCGGCGCAAAAATTGTGGTATAGTAGGGAGGGAAAAGGAGGAAACGCCTTGTGAACACCATTTATGATGCGAAAATCCTGATTGTGGATGACAACGCCGATCTGCTGGCACTGCTGTGTGAGCAGCTGCGCGGCGCAGGCTATGGGAAGATCCGCACAGCACAAAGCTGCGGGAGCGCACGCGCCGCCTTTGCGGCCGGGCAGCCGGAGCTGATGATCTTGGACATCAACCTGCCGGACGGGGACGGGTTTTCTTTATTCCGTGCGCTGCGGGCCAAAGCGGATGTGCCGGCGTTATTTCTATCAGCACGGGATGCGGATGCAGACCGGCTGTTCGGGCTGGGGCTGGGGGCGGACGATTACCTGACAAAGCCCTTTTTGATGCAGGAGCTGTTGCTGCGGGTGCAGCATATTCTGCAGCGGGCTTACCGGGCGGAATTGTCAGCGGCAAAACCAACGGTATTGCAGCTTGGGCCGCGCAGCGTAGACCTGAACGATGCCGTTGTCAGCCTGCCCGACGGAAAAACATTGGCGCTGACGGCTACCGAGCTGGCCCTGCTGCGCAAGCTGGCAGAAAACCGGGGGCATATCGTGACCTATGATGCCATCTGCGATGCTGTCTGGGGTGCGGATTATTATGGCTATGAGAACAGTCTGGGCGTACACATCCGGCATCTGCGGGAAAAGCTGGAAACCGAGCCCGGTGCGCCGCGGTTCCTGCGCACGGTGCGGGGCATCGGCTATAAGCTGACAAAGGAGGGAGAGCCTTGAAAACCTTTGCGCGGCTGATCCGGCGGTATGTGCTGGCCGCTGTGGGCGTTGTGCTTTTGCTGCTGTTTTCCGGCGTTGCCCTGCTGGGGTGGCTGGGCTGGCAGGAGGGCCGCCGTCTGCCGCAGCGAGAATACGCCTCCAGCGAAATTGCAGATGCTATGTTGGAAACGGCAGACGGGCTGGCGCTGGGGGCAGCGCACACGCCGCAGGAATGGATGGACGGCTATGCATGGGCCATGGTGCTGGATGATGCCGGCGCTGTCCGGTGGAGTTACGAGCTGCCGAAGGAACTGAACCACACCTATACGGCCGGCGAAATTGCCCGGTTTGCCCGCTGGTATCTGGCGGATTACCCGGTGTTCTGCTGGGAAGAACCCTACGGTCTGTTCGTTATAGGTCTGCCCAGGGGGAGCCTTTGGCGGTACAGCATGTACAGCTCGCCGGAGCTTGTGCTGAACATGGCCGGAATCCTCCCGGCGGCAGCGCTGGGATTGCTGCTGCTGGGGCTGGCGCTTTGCCTTTGGCTGAGCTGGCGGGGGGCAAAGCGGCTGGAGACCGTAGCAAACGGTCTGGATGCGCTGGCACAGGGGCAGAGCGTCCAGCTGCCTACCGATGGCTTTGCAGGGGAACTGGCGGAAAAGCTGAACCGGACCGGCGCCCAGCTGCAGGCCAAAAACGAGATGCTCGCCCGGCGGGACAATGCCCGCACCCAATGGATTGCAGGGGTCAGCCACGATGTGCGCACCCCGCTGGCCCTGATTATGGGCTGGGCGGAGCAGCTGGAGCGGGACGCAGAAACGCCGGCGGCCTCCCGGCGGAAGGCGACCGGCATACGAACCCAGTGCGAAAAGCTCCGCACCCTCATAGATGATCTGAACCTGACCAGCAAGTTGGAATACGGCGCACAGCCGCTGCGCAGAAAGAGCCTCCGGGCGGGGCCGCTGTTCCGCGCGTTGGTGGCGCAATTTTGCGAGAACGCGCAGGAAAAAAAGTGTGAGATTGCGCTGGAGCAATCAGAGCAGAGCGAGCAGGCAATGCTTTGCGCAGACCGCGCCCTGCTGGAACGATTGCTTGAGAATCTATTGAACAACAGCATCCGCCACAATCCCGGCCGGGTGAGCATCACCGTGCGCACCGAAGTGGCGGGGGGCTGCTTTTGCCTAACAGTGGCCGATGACGGCTGCGGCTACCCACCTGCTGTGCTGGCGGCTATGAATGCCCCCGAGCCCTGCGAAAATGCTCCGCACATCCTTGGCCTGCATGTGGTAGAGCAGATCGCCATCGCGCACGGCGGAAAAGCAGAATTTGCGCAGAATATCCCGCAGGGCGCAAAGACGGTCATCAGCCTGCCGATGGAGTGAAAAGCTTGGATAGCGCTGCAAAATACAAACGCCTCCGGCAGCTTATGTTGAAGCACAAACATAAGCTGCCGGGGGCGTTGCTTTATGGGCTTCCGCTTATTCCTTTGCCGCCGGAATGCGGAGCTGGGCGCGGTATTCGGTCGGGGTGATGCCGTAGAGAGCGCGGAAGCTCTTTACAAAGCTGCTGTAATTCGTAAAGCCGCTGGCGGAGCAGGCATCCAGCACGCTCATACCGGCGGCAAGGGCGTTGCGGCAGTGCTGCATCCGCAGGTTGGTCAGATAGCCGTGGACGCTTTCAAGGGTGTATTCCTTGAACACGCGGGACAGATGCTCCCGGCTGGTGTAGGTGTAGCGCGCCAGCTGTGCAACATTCAGCTGGGGGTCTGTGTAATTCGCCTGCAGGTAGGCAACCGCCCTGGCAACCAGCAGGCTTGTGGCGGAGGGCGGCGGCGCGGCGCGGCGGCCATGGATCACATGGCAGAACAACAAAATCAGCTCGGTCACCTCACAGCACTGGACCGCCGAACGGATCGGCTCATCCAGATAGACGGTCTGTGCCATCCGCTCCAGCAGACCGCGGAAATCCCACCGTATGACCGAGTCGGCGTCAAGTATGACAGGCTCGCCCTGCCATAAACGGTCGGTCAGCCCGCTCTGCACCCACGCGCGGTCCCAGATGTCGGGCGCGATCTGCACGACAAGCCGTTCAGAGGTGTCCGCCGTGATGTTGAACTTGCCGGAATGGAACATCTCCCCGGGAAAGAGGATCAGCTCCCCCAAGTGCAGGTCGTAGACGCTGCCGCCGATGGAATACCGCACACTGCTGCCTGATACCGGCAGGATCAGCTCATAGTAGGGGTGCGAGTGTACGACCGACTGGCTGTTGAGCTGGTTGGTGTACCATGCTACCATGACATCGCCGCCCTGCAAGGCTGAGCTGGCCTTCTCCTGCGTGAGAAGAGAATCTACATAGTGCGGTACTTTTTGTATGATCATGGCGCAGGCCTCCCCACGAATTTTGTCCTTAAGACGATTATATCACATTTTGCGATATTTGCGCTACAAAAAGCAGAGAAATTTGGCCGTATATTTGATATTATAATGACGAAATAAGGCAACAGTAGCAATTATCACAAAAACAAGCGAACGAATTTGTGAGGATTGCACAAATCATGCCGAAACAAACGCTTTTTCCACTTGACCAACGCAAAAGAAGAAAGGGGAAAATCTATGAAAGTGTGCTACACCGGCGGTGCTGTCAAGGACTGCGGCAGTTACTATTCCGTTGCAACCAACGCTGTGGAGCTGCGCATCTGGTTTTTGACCGATGACATCCTGCGCATCCGCGCCGGCTTTGACGGCGATTGGGACGAAGCCTCCTACAGCCTGACGATGACCGCATGGGAGTCCCGCACCGATGCCCTGATGCAGGGCTGCCGCAAGCGCGTAGAGCCTGCTGCCGCCGTTTTGACCGATGGCGAAAAGCAGGCTGTGATTCAGGGCGAGCGCCTGAAGGTCGTGATCGAGAAGGAACCCTTCCGCATCATGGTCTACGACAAGGACGGCAGCCTGCTGCACGCCGACATTCCCGACCTTGCCTACCGTGAGGACAGCAACCGCCGCCGCATCCATGCGAGCCAGATCGAGGCCGATGACTGCTTCTACGGCTTCGGTGAGAAGTCCGGCGAGATCAACAAGGCCGAGAAATACATGAATATGGCCCCCGGCGATGCGATGGGCTACAACGCCAAGGAGACCGACTCTCTCTACAAGCACATTCCTTTTTATATCCGGCTGAACCGCGGCACAAAACAGGCGGTCGGCTACTTCTACCACAATACGGCCGAGTGTGATTTCAACATGGGGCGCGAAAAGCGCAACTACTGGCATCGCTACTCGTCCTACCGCACCGATGCGGGCGATATTGATCTGTTCCTGATTGCAGGCCCGTCCATCCGCGAGATCATCGAGCGCTACACTGACCTGACCGGCAAGAGCGTCATGCTGCCGAAGGCTGCACTCGGCTACCTCGGCAGTTCGATGTATTACCCCGAACTGCCCGAGAACAGCGATGACGCGGTGCTGGATTTCATCGATACCACCCGCGAGGAGGGCATCCCCGCAGACGGGTTCCAGCTTTCCAGCGGTTATTGCGCAGTCGAGACGGCCGAGGGCATCAAGCGCTGCACCTTCACTTGGAACCACAAGCGCTTCAAGGACCCGGCAGACTGGTTCGCCCAGATGGAAAAACGCGGCATTGTCGTTTCGCCCAACATCAAGCCCGGTATGCTGCTCGTCCATCCGCTGCTGGACGAGATGAAGGAAAAGGGCATGTTCCTGCCCGCCTCCGATGACAACGCGGGCCTCGACGGTCTGGCTGTCGGTACATGGTGGGGCGGCCCCGGCCTCTTTGTAGACTACACGAAGGAATCCACCCGCCTGCACTGGAAGCAGTACATCAAGGATGCGCTGCTCAAGTACGGCTGCCGCTCCATCTGGAACGACAACTGCGAGTATGACTCCCTTGTTGACAAGGACGCCAAGGTCTATTTTGAGGGTAAGGGCAGCACAATCGGCACGATGAAGCCGGTTATGAGCAACCTGATGTGCCAGCTGTCCAACGAGGCCATCGAGGAATACGACCCCGACTGCCGTCCCTTCTCTGTCTGCCGCTCCGGTCACGCCGGCATCCAGCGGTATGCACAGGTCTGGGCCGGCGACAACCTGACCTGCTGGGATACCCTGAAATACAACATTGCCACGATCTTGGGCATGGCGCTCTGCGGCGTGTCCAACCACGGCTGCGACATCGGCGGCTTCTTCGGCCCCGCGCCGGAGGGTGAGCTGTTTGTGCGCTGGGTGCAGAACGGCATCTTCCAGCCGCGCTTCTCCATCCATTCGACCAACACGGACAACACCGTCACCGAGCCTTGGATGTACAGCGATAAAAAGAAGTACATCAAGGATGCCATCGACTTCCGCTACAAGCTCAGCCCGACGCTCTACTCGTTGATGGAGCGCGCGCATGAGAACGGCCTGCCCATCTGGCAGCCCACCTTCGCGGTGTTCCAGAATGACCCCGCAACCTACGATGAGGGTGTTGATTTCATGTTCGGCGATTCTCTGCTGGTGGCCAATGTTGTCGAGAAGGGCCAGACCGTCCGCCCGGTTTACCTGCCCAGAACCGAAAACGAGAACGAGCGGTTCTACGACTTCTACACCCGTGAGGAATACGCCCCCGGCCAGACCGCTGAGGTGCCGGTCGATATTGCCAGCATCCCGCTGTTTGTGCGCAGCGGTGCCATCATCCCGATGAGCGGCAACGCCCTGCATAACCTCATGACCGAAAAGACCACGGCGCTGGACATCCTGATGGCCCCCGATGTGGATTCTGCGTTCACGCTGTATGAGGATGACGGCCGCACGAACGACTACCGCAACGGTGCTTACCTGAAAACGAAGATCGCTGTCAAGGCGGGCGTCAAGACCGTTGTCAGCTTTACGAACGAGGGCAGCTATGAGACCGCCGTGGAGAGCGTAGCGCTTGACATGATCCACCGCGAGAAGTCCCCGTTCTATGTGCAGCTTGACGGCAAGGAGCTGCCGCACTTCCTGCATCGCCGCAAGTTTGAGCAGGCCGAGAGCGGCTGGTACTACAGCCAGCGCCTCAAGAGTGTGCAGATCAAGTACCCCAACCCCAAGCACGATCATGAGGTGCTCGTGTCCTTTGAGCAGTTTGATTTGATTGGGATGTAATAAAGGCCCCCTACAAACAATAAACAACCCGGGTGCACCTCCGTAGGGGCGGATTCTATATCCGCCCGCCATCCACCCGCCTGCACCCGCACTATAAAACCGAAGGAGAAAAAGCTATGTTCAAAAAAATCGCAGCTTTGGGTGCTGCGGCTGTGCTGGGGATCGGTCTGCTGACCGGCTGCGGCGCATCCGCCTCCACGGCCGATGCAGGCTACAGCGCAGAGAATCCGCTGGTTCTTACGCTGGCCCACGGCCTGTCGGAGACCCACACCGTCCATATCGCCATGACCCAGTTTGCGGAGGAGGTCAACGAAAAGACCGATGGCCGCATTCAGGTCAAGATCTTCCCCAACGGCCAGCTTGGCAGTGAGAACGAGAACCTTGAGCAGCTGCAGGCGGGCGTTATCGCCATGACGAAGGTCTCCGCCCCCGGCCTTGCCACCTACAATGAGGCCTACAACGCCTTCGGCCTGCCCTACATTTTCAATGACACGGAGGATTTCTACCATGTCATGGACTCGCAGGAGATGCAGGACTTCTTCCTCTCGACCGGCGAGGACGGCTTTGTCACGCTGACCTATTACACCTCCGGCGCCCGCTCCTTCTACACGAAGGATAAGGCCATCCGTACCCCGGCAGACCTCAAGGGCCTGAAGATCCGCGTGCAGGATATGAAGAGCCAGACCGATATGATGAGCTACCTCGGCGGTATCCCCGTTGCCATGTCCTACGGCGATGTCTATACCTCGCTGCAGACCGGCATCATCGACGGCACCGAGAATAATGAGACGGCCCTGACCACCGGCAAGCACGGCGAGGTCTGCAAGGTCTACTCAGTTGACCAGCACGCCATGATCCCCGATGTGCTGATCATGAGCGAAAAGGTCTGGAAGACCATCAGCCCGGAGGATCAGCAGATTCTTCTTGAGGCTGCCCACGACTCCACCGATGCCCACAAGGTCATGTGGGACACCGCAGTCGAGGAGGCTGTCAAGGAGGCACAGGAGACGATGGGTGTGGAGTTCGTCTACGATGTCGATAAGGAGGCCTTCCGCGAGGCCACCCAGCCCATGATCGAGGCCTACGAGGAGCAGTACCCCGGCGTCAAGACGCTGCTTGACACCATTGAAAAGGCAAGAGGGGAGGAGTAAGCCATGAAAAACACCTTTGCAACGATTAAATTCTGGATGGATAAGATCCTGAGCATCGCCTGTGCGATTCTGCTTTCCTTCATGACCATTCTGGTGCTTATCCAGGTATTCTCCCGCTATGTGCTCAACAGCCCCGTAGCCTTTACCGAGGAGCTTGTCCGCTACAGCCTGATCTGGACCGGCTTCATCGGCGCGGCCTACGCCTTCTCCACTCGCGAGCATATGTCGCTGACGCTCGTCCGCGACAAGTTTACCGGCAAGGCCCACACCGGTCTGCTGGTGGCCATTGACGGCCTGATCCTCCTGATGGCGATCTTCGTATTCACGATCGGCGGCTTTAAGCTGGCTGTTTCCGCCAGCCGCGAGTTCTCGGCGCTGCTGGGCATCCCCCGCAGTCTGGTTTACGCTATCGCCCCGATTTCCGGCGTGTTCATCGTGATTGCGCAGATCATCAACATCTATGAGGACATCACCGGCGAAAAAGTAGAATCCAAGGAGGGTGCAGACAAATGAGTATCACCATGACCACCGTTATCCTTTTCGCTGTGTTCGGCGTGCTGCTGTTCCTCGGCGTGCCCATCTCCATCAGCATTGTGGCATCCTCCATCGTGACGGCCATGTCTACCCTGTCATGGGACCAGATCACCTTTATCACGATGCAGAAGATGAACTCCGGTGTCGAGAGTTTCTCCCTGCTGGCTGTGCCGCTGTTTATTCTGGCCGGCAACATCATGAACAACGGCGGTATCGCCAAGCGCCTTGTCAACTTTGCGCAGCTGTTTGTCGGCAAGATTCCCGGCTCGATGGCACAGGCCAACATCCTCGGCAACATGCTGTTCGGCGCACTGTCCGGCTCCTCTGTTGCCGCTGCGTCCGCCATGGGCGGCTGCATCGCCCCCATTGAGGAGGAAAACGGCTACGACCCCGCCTACTCCGCCGCTGCGAACATCGCCTCGGCCCCCACGGGTCTGCTGATTCCCCCGACCTCCGCCTTCATCGTTTACTCCACCGTCGCGGGCGGCGTGTCTATCTCCACCCTGTTCATGGCCGGTTACATCCCCGGCATCCTGATGGGTCTGTGCTGCATGATCGTTGCGTTCATCGGCGCAAAGAAGGCCGGCATGAAGGCCACCGGCTTTGACCGCAGCCAGAGCGTGCTGAAAACCGTCTGGGACGCAGTTCCGTCCCTGCTGCTCATCGTCATCGTCATCGGCGGCATCGTCTCCGGCGTCTTTACCGCCACCGAGGGCGCAGGCATCGCGGTTCTGTACTGCCTGATCCTCTCCATCATCTATAAGAGCATCGATTTCAAGGGCTTCCTTGGTATCCTGCTCAACTCCGCCAAGACGAGCGGCATCATCCTGTTCCTGATTTCCGCTTCCTCTGCTATGTCGTTCGTCATGGCGTACTCCGGCATCCCGGCCGCCATCTCCAACGGCCTGATGAGCCTGACCGACAACAAGTATATCATCTTCCTGCTGATGAATATTATTCTGCTGGTCATTGGCATGTTCATGGACATCACCCCGGCTATCCTGATTTTCACCCCGATTTTCCTGCCCATCGCCATCAGCTTCGGCATGACCGAGATTCAGTTCGGCGTTATGCTGATTTTCAACATGTGCCTGGGCAACATCACCCCGCCGGTCGGCTCTGTCCTGTTTGTCGGCTGCGGCATCGGCCATGTATCCATCGAGCAGGTGACCTCCAAGCTGATCCCCTACTTTGTGGCACTGGTTGCCGCCCTGCTGGCCGTCACCTATATCCCGGCGCTCTCCCTCGGTCTGCCCAGCCTTATGGGTCTGATCTGAAGTAAATAAGCACCAGAGCCACCCCGCCCGCAGCCCCACGCTGCCGGGCGGGGTGTTTTTTGTATGTATATATAATAAGGTAGAAGCCCGCCACACCGTAGGGGCGCATTCCATATGCGCCCGCAGACGGGCAGACGTTCCCGGGGCATCGGGGACGCCACCCATCCGCACAGCGCATGCAGGGGCGGCCATTGCGCGGCCACCAACCAGCCGCCGCGCTTTGCCGGTAAACCTTCCCGCGCAAACCAACCACCCCTTAGCCCCTCCGCGAGGGGACGCCGCCCCTGCGTTTTTCCTTTTCCAACATGACCGAACAAATCTTGTCCCCCTGCGGCGCGCAACATCTGCGCAAAAGTATCGACATAATTCAACATATAGTGTGCAGATGCGCAAGAAATCGCGCTGTATCTTACAAAGCTGCACCGCACGAACCGTCAGGATACACAATATAGTGCGGTTGAAATATAGCAAATTGCCGAAAATGAAGCGATTCAACACAGGTACTTGAAATTCTCATACCAAAGAACTATAATTTTTCTCATAAAAGGAATGGAAATTAAATCCAGTGCATTATGTTTCCCATGCCCCCTACGCCAGCGATTGCGTGCGGACGCCGTGGAAAGCATAAGCCCAAAGGGTGTACACCCTTTGCTATTCCGCAGTTTACTGCGGAATAAAGTGTATTGAATGGATACAAGAGGAGGCAAGGCAGATGACGAAGGCAAATTCCATCCTGCATCGTGCGGCGGCACTGCTGGCCGCCCTGTGCCTGCTGGCAAGCATGGCTCTGCCGGTATATGCGGCCGAGGATGAGGGTACATTTTTTGTTGCGAGTACGGAAACGATTCCGGCTGATGGCAATACGGACAATGATGCTGACGGAACCGGGACGGGCGTTTCTGTGCCGGATACGGAAACGGTTCCAGAGGGCACTGCAGCGGCAAGTGATGAAAGCAAATCGGAAACCGAAATTTCCGCGCCGGACGCGGGAACAATTCCAAGCGGCACCGACACATCGGACGAAGCTGCGGGCACGCCCCTTGCCGGTGGCGTGACCGGTTCAGAGAATCCCGCCCCGGCAGACAATGCCGCTGCGGATAAGACCGCCGATACGGATAAAACCGGCGATACGGATAAAACCGGCGAGGATTCCACCGGGAGCGAGGACGAAGCAACCTTCTTGAACGAAGGCAATGCGGCCGATGATAGGACGATTACGGCAGGGAATGCCAAAGAAAGTGATATTGCTCTGTGTGCGGGCGATGCCACGGTGCAAGAAGGTACAAAGTACACATTCTACTTTGCACCGCCGACAGATTGGATTGCACAATTAAATGATGGATCGACAATTACATGTTCCTTTATGCGCGGTAATGATAATAGTACCCCACCAAGTAAGGATCATGAAGTGCGAGAAACCCCGGCAACGCCCATTAGGGATAAGACTACCGATGGCCGCCCAATTTATCAGGTGGATGTCTACCACAACCAGGGTAAAGAAACTTCGCTATGTCCCTATGGCGGCTTTGTCTGGGTTAAATTTACACTGGATGCTGGCCGTTGGGTCACGATGAAGGGAGAGCGTGAGGGCGAAAATAGTAATAATTACTGGATGGAGGTTGGCGATATTGCCAACAAATGTCTTGACGGCAACCAACTGACGGAAGACTATGAGAACGCCTACGATCTTAGCAAATGGGTTCCCTACGCCGACATTATCCCCAAGCATGTCCGCTATTGCGGCCAAAGGATGGTGCTGCTGAATAATTCCGACAAGGAATTGGAGAGTGTGACTGTTACATTCTGGGAAAAGGGAGATGATGGCAATTTTACACAGGTCGGAAGTCAGCATGTTATCCAGCCTTTGCAGCCGAACAACAAATCGGAAGACATTGAAATCCCTACAGACGCCTGCGCCTATGTAAGCTTTCAAAAATCGGATGGAGCGGAAAATAATACTTACATCGGCGGTAAGAAGTACTTCAATTTCTATAATGATGAAACTGAAACAGAAAATATAGCAGTATTCCCATACGACCCTGTCACGCGCTATTGCCTGATATATAAAGGCGATAACGATGTAAGGTGGAGCGCACCGGGCAGCAAAACCGTCTACTTCGATGCAACCTTCTCGGACATGTCGTACAAAGGTGACGCTGCAACCACCTACGGTATGCCGGACGCCAACGGCAACCTGTGGTGCTACATTACCAGTGATGATAGCAACAAACCAGCGATAACCTCGCAAATGGCTCGTGACGGCACCAGCGAGATTTGGTATGTCGATGTGCCGCAAGGCTATACACAAATCCGCTTTGCGTCTTGGGCGGTAGACGGTACAAATACTGCTAACAACGGCACTGACACGGTCTTGTTGACGATTCCTGATTTAAGCAAGCCGTGCTTCTACGCCGACACCAGCGATGATGTAATCTACCAAGGCGGCAACCGCGGCGGCTATTGGGACGAGTTGGGCGTTGTCCGTGATGTAGAAAAAGGCAAAAAAGGAGATAACGGAGAGACCAAGAGTATTGTAGATCTGCAAAACAAGTCTTTTGCGCCCCAGCCCAACACAAAGTATATCAGCACCACACTGTATGACTATTACACGGACTATGAACTGAACGGCAACAACCGCAATACATACAGTTCTAATGAGGTAAACACGCAACGCGGCTATGTTACATTTGAGCAGTTTGACCGTGCGCTGAGTAATTACTACAAACAATACGCTGATATAAACAAAAAACCAATCAATTATCCGCTTTATACAGGACATTTCCAACCTAATAATTGGGGCAGTGCGTTCAGTGGAATTGCCTCAAACCTGAATTTGTATGGTTGGAGTACAACAGAGGATGACACCTACTGGCGCTTTATAGCGGTAAATAACTCGGCATATGCGTTAGATGATAACCATAGTGGGGAACACTACAAAGACACCTTCCAGGGCTTGGTTGGAAACCAAATGAAGGATGGTATGCCGGTCATGGCCGGTACTGACCTTGCAGAGCCGCACTTCAACGAAGCGTTTTTAACCGGCACAAACGCTGAAAAAGCCGTGCTGGGCAAGGTGTACAAGGATGTTTCCTTCCCATTTACCCAAAAACCTGTCTTTACGCAAAATGAGGGTGATTCCGAAAGTAAAGCCCAATACTGGTACTTTGACAGTAATGAGCGGTCGCTGTATCTGAAGCAAGATAATGCCAACAGCAAGTACTATCTGGAAGCAACGAAGACTGGCACAAGTGAAAACCCGATTTATACGGATCTCAACTCACAGAACCGTGGTTCGGATAACAGCACAGAAGATAATAAAAATAATAACCAGTCCCGTGGATATGGTTTCTTCCCATTTAATCAAAAGATAATGGAGGAGAATCGCAATGTAAACAAATACAACTACGGCTTTGGTGCTAAGCTGCAATTTGACTTTACATTGACGGATGACGGTAAGGTTGTTGTTGGCACGGATGAAAAAGGTAAAGACATCAAAGTCCCCATCAAGTTCTTCTTCTCCGGTGACGATGATGTGTGGGTCTACATTGACGGTCAGCTGGTGCTGGATGTCGGCGGTGCGCACGGTAAAGCGTCCGGCCTGCTGGAATTTGGGGATAATGGAACAGACAACACCGTAACCCCCTATGTCAGCTCCAACAAAGAAGGCGGTAATGTTTACAAGGATGATGCTGAGAACAAATTTGTCTACTTCAACGGCAGCAAAGTCACATTCGACAAGAAGGGCAAAATTCTTGATAAGGACGATAAGGACAAAGAATTCACCCTCGACAAAGGCACCACCCACACCCTGACCATGTTCTACATGGAGCGCGGCATGTGGGAGTCCAACATGGCGGTGGCGTTCAACTTCCCCGACCATAACGAGCTGCAGGTTGAAAAGCAGGTCGATCTGAGTAGTGTTGACGAGGATTTCCGAGATTGCTTTAAGGACCAGAAAATCTTTGATTTTACCATCCAGAATCTGGCCACCCACTATGGCAAAGAGGATGCCGTTCAACCCGGCACCGGCAATGTTGAAAATGCAGTAGTGGATTTTACCGCAAGCGGAACGAGCATCCACCCCGCAACCACAGACAGCACGGATTACATCTTTGCGTTAGCGCCTGACCCCGTGCAAACCAATACCGGTAAGGTACTGCACTGGTTTGCGCCCTATAATGACCTGAACAGTGCTTACCGCGATAAACGGTATGGTATCCTGCAGCTGAAAGATTCTATTGACCTCAGGCAGTACGGCTACCTTACATTCCAAATCTATGTCGAGGGAACTACAAACCTTTCCCTCAGCAACCTGTACTTGGAGCTGCTGGATGAAAACGGCAAGCAAATGGGCAGCCTTGGCAAAGCAGGTCTGAACGGCGCCACATTCGGCTCGGTTACGCTGGTACCCAATCAATGGAACACGGTAAAGCTGAGTTTGAATAAGATGAATGCGGTGGCTGGGTTTGGCGACAATGTTAAAACCATCCGCGTGGGCGATAACTATGAACGCCACATCTATTTCAAAGACATTACCTTTGTTCCCAAAACGGTACCGGATATAAAGACCGGCTTCACTACCGAGCAGGATAAAATCCCGGATTACGGCTCCGCCGAATCCGGCGCGCTGCAAAACGCCAAATACGCAAAGTACACCTCCAGTGTGGATGGCGTGCAGGTGGTGGACGATCAGGGACTGTTTGTACTGGAAAACGGCGAAACAATTACATTCAACGACCAGTTCCGCCGCGGCAGTTACATTTCGCTCAAGGAGATACTGGATCCAGACCTGTATGAAACCAAATGGACAGTGTACGAGAACGGGCTGCCGGTTACCTCGATGAAGGGTGACAATGTAAGTACTGTGAAGGTTGAAAACCAGAATAAATCGCTGGAAAAGCAAACCGCAACAGTAGAACAGCCCAATGATGGCCGAACGGAAAATAAGGGGACAGATGCCGAGCAAAAGGATAATGAGTATGACGGAAATAAGCCGAGCAATGCCAACACCATTGTTTTCCGCTCCTACAGCAACCCGGACGAGAGCGGCGATTCGCTGACAAGGTTGAAGGTGCAGTACATCAACAAGGTAAAAACCGGCGGGCTGATAATCAAAAAGAAGGCCGCAGAAGGCGAACCCCTGACGGGCACCTATACATTCAAGGTGACTTTCAGTGATGTCGGCGGGCAGGGCTTGGAACCGGGAGATCCCATCGTAAAAAAGTATACGATCAATATGGGCGATACGAACGCAGACCACACCGTACCCATCACCGGAATCCCCGTTGGCACCCGTTATACCATTAAGGAAGTTGGAACATCGGATGGCTCCCACCTGCAAGGCATAACGCTTGTGGGCAATGAAAAAAATGCCCATGTAGTCAACAACACCACGGTGGAAGGTGTGATTGTGGAAAGCACAGCCCCCCAGATAATGACCGCAACCTTTACCAACACCAAGCGCACGCTGATTGACATTGCGTTCACTAAGCTGTGGAAAGATGCGGCTGGCAATGCCCTTGTTTCAGCAAAGCTGCCGGAAAAGATTTACATCCAACTCCAGCGCCGTCTGGAAAACAGCACAGAGAAAGATCCTTGGGAAGCTGTTAAATACCCGGCCACAGGCAGCGCGAACTATGTTATCGTTACCCCTACTCCTGACGGCTGGAAGTATCCCTTTAAGGGGCTGGATCAGCACCCGGCCGAAAACAGCGGTACCAATTATGTGTACCGCATTGTGGAAGGTACGGTGGATACGAACGGCAACTTTACTGCGAAAGGTAGCAGCATCACGATTGGCGGTAACACATATACCATTTCGGCGGCGGCCACACTAACCGGCACGACCGCCAGTGTAACGGGTGGAACCATAACCGGCGGCAGCGGCGAGATTGTGCTGACCAATACGCTGCAGGACCCGAAGTTTACGCTGAAAATCGTTAAGAAGGGCACTACAACAGGCGAAGACGGCAAGGAAACGCAGACCCCGCTGGGCGGCGTGGAGTTTAAGCTGGAAAGACTGACGGAATCGTCCGGCAGTGGAGAGCCGCAGGTTGATACGACCTACGACTTCGGCAGCGAAAACATAGGCTCCATTACCGGCATAACCGGGGATGACGGTCAGATTACGGATAACCCGTTCAAGAATCTGAAACCCGGAAGCTATCAGTTGACCGAGGTCAAGACAGCGGAAGGGTACAACCTGCTATCCAAACCGATCCGAATCGAATTTAACACAAAGGGTGAATGTTATATTGACGGGGTTAAGGATAGCGCGCATGTTACACAAGCCGGTAACACCTATACCATGACCCTTACCGTCCTGAACCGCAAAAGCTTTGAGTTGCCGCATACGGGCGCGGATGCACCCAGCCTGTGGCTTTTGATAGGCTTGCCCGCGCTGGTGGCTGTACTGCTAGTGTTGGTGTTCCGCTACAATAAGAAAGGGGGCCGGCGTTAATAACGAAGTCCCCCTCTACACAAACAAATTTAAAGAGAAAGAGGTACGAAGCAAAATGAAACTGAAACGCTTACTCACCGCAGCCCTCAGCGCCGTCATGGCCCTAAGCGTCTGCGCCCTGCCCGCAATGGCGGATGATACGACAACAGCAGCAACGCCGAAGACGAGCACCAGTACGATTGACACTAGCCTAAAGGGTTCTATCACGATTCACAAATATCTGCAGGAAAATCCAACAGAAAATGGTGATGGTACGGGCGAGGATAACCAAACACCTCCGACTGGTGCAGAAGCGGCTGAAGGTGTAGGCTTTACCGTCTATCAGGTTATGAGCACAGCAGACCTGCTAAAATACTATAATGGTGAAGGCGATACCGTTACGATCGACACCTATGCTAATGTTGCAGCTAATACGCTGAAAGACACGGTGACCGCTATTAAAACGCTTCCCGAAGCCAAAACCAATCCTCAAGGCGAGGTCAAATTTAAAGGCTTGGACATCGGTCTTTATGTTGTAATCGAGACTTCCAAACCGGCTTCCGTTACGGAAGCTGTGAAACCTTTCCTTGTTTCTATTCCAATGACCCGCAAGGGCGATGTGAAGAAGGGCGAGGAATGGCTCTATGATGTTGTTGTTTACCCGAAAAACAGCACAAAGACAGGCGACTTTACGCTGAAAAAGTACGGTGTAATTGGCAGTGATAAAACAAGTAAAGTAGGCTTGGAAGGTGTTCAGTTTAAGCTGGAACACCTGAAAGATGGCATTGACTATAACACGGCAACAGAAAGCGTCACCACCAACTGGGTACAGATTAAGCCGAAAGCGACTACTGGCACTGCGCAGGAAGACTATTTTGTGACCGATGTTTCGGGTGAAATCAGTGTTGAGGATTTGAAACCGGGCACTTATCGTTTTACCGAAATTGGTTACGCAGAGAGAAAAGATAACAAGTACATCATCAACAAAAATGATCAGTATGTGTTTGTGGTAAATGCGGACGGTACTACTGCAAGTATCCCGGCTACTGCAAAACACCAGGGTGATTACACGGTAGATGGAAACACGGTTTCTGTTTATAACTATGTGCCTGATGTGAACAAGCAAGTTAAGAAGGGCGATACCTGGCAGAAGGCGGCCGATTTTAATGTCGGAGATAAGATCGACTATAAGATTGAAGTTACTATCCCTGAAAACATTGATCGCTTAAAGACCTTTACCGTGACCGATACTCCGAAAAATCTGACGGACGATGTGAATTCTGTTAAGGTTAAAAACGGCAATAGCGAGATTGATAATACGGCAAATAGCGTTTATACAGTAAATAAAAGCGGTGCAGATGGCTTTGCCGTCAACTTTGTTCCGGGCGCGATGGCTGCGTACAAGGGCAAAACATTGACGATTACTTATATTGCCGAACTGAATAAGACTGCGGTCTCCACCACGGATGGCAACTCCAACACAGTAAAACTTGACTATTCCAATAATGTTAAGCAGGAAGGTGACACAACTCCGGATACGACGAAGACTGTGCAAGACGAGGCTGTTGTCTATACCTTCAAAATTTCCATTAACAAGATTGCTGATGATGCGGACAAGACTCCCCTTGAGAATGTGGAATTTGATCTGTACAAGCAGGTTAAAAAGGGTGCCACAGGAGCAATTACAGATGCTGACGCAAAGGCACTTGGCCTTGATACTGTGTTTGGTTGGGTACGAGTCAATAATGAAGTGAATGCCAGCAATGAACATGTTGCACTGAAAACTGATACCAACGGAAAACTTGAAGTTAATGGCTTAGAGAACGGTATTTACAAACTGGTAGAAACGAAGACGCACGATGGCTATAACTTGCTGAAAGAGCCGGTTGATGTTACCCTGAGCATTGCGTATAAGACCATATGGACAAAGACAGATACTTATAATAATGGCGTCTGGGTAAAATCCGATGTGACGCAAAAGAACGAAACATTTGATGCAGATCATACGGCGGCACCCGGCGAAGCAATGAATGGCGGAACCCAGAGCGGTGTGGGTAATATCGGCATGATTACAAAGACCATCATCAACCGCAAGGGCTTCAACCTGCCTGTCACCGGCGGCTTCGGCACGCTGCTGTTCAGCGGTATCGGTGTGCTGCTGGTGCTGGCTGGTGTGAGCGTGCTGTTCAGCCTGAAAAAGAAGAACAACCGTGCGTAAGCCGCACAATCCTAAAACCAAAAGCAAGATAGAGGGGTAATCCATAGGGGAAGGGCCGGAAACGGTACTTCCCCTATGGGTGGTTGTGGACATTGCCGATACCCGCGCGGGGAGAGGCGGCTAAGAATAGGGCAGGGATTTTCGGCAGTGCCCTATGGTGCGCCGGGGACGCTGCCCCTGCGGCTGAAGGGGCATCTGCCGCGAGGAACCTGCGCATTTGCGCGAAAAACCACCCCCGAAACCATTACAGAAAGGCTCTTTCCTATGGATACCACTGTCAAATTAAAGCTTGGCTTTGCGGCGCTGATGATCGCTTCGGGCATCGGCGTGGCCATGTACCCCGTCATCAGCAATGCGGTGGCGCAGCGTCACGCAAGCTCGGTCATTGAAAGCTACAACGATACCGTGCAGACGATGGACACCGAGAAAATTGACGCCGCCAAGGAGGCCGCGCGCCGCTACAATGAACAGCTTAGCAACGCCATTGACCGCGATGCTGCGGGCGAGGCCGCCGACACCGGCACAAGCTATGTGGACATGTTGGATGTGGGCGAGAGCCTGGGCTACATTATGATCCCGAAAATTGATGTCAATCTGCCGATTTATGAGGGCACCAGTGATGATGTGCTGCTCAAGGGTGTTGGGCATCTGGAGGGGTCCAGCTATCCGCTGGGCGGCGCGGGCACACACAGCGTGCTGACCGGCCACCGCGGTCTGGCCGAGGCGGTGCTTTTTACCGATCTGGACAAGCTGGGCGAGGGCGACCACTTTTACCTGCACATTATGGACGAGGTGCTGGCCTATCAGGTCGATCAGGTCAAGGTCGTGGAGCCGGAACGCACCGAGGATCTGGAAATTATCCCCGGCGGGGACTACTGCACGCTGGTCACCTGCACGCCCTACGCCATCAACACCCACCGTATGCTTGTGCGCGGCACCCGCGTGCCGTATAATGGAGAGGACGAGGAGACCGCCACGCCGCAGACTGTGCAGTATCAGGAACTGCATACCGGCAATGTTGTCAAGCGTATGGTGGACGCATGGCCGTGGATCAGCGTGACGGGCAGCCTTGTCATCGGCGGTGAGGCACTGCTTTTGCTGCTGCTGTTGCACCGCTGCAAAAAGCGCGAGGAGGAAGACTGATGAAGCGCCTGTTTTTGCAGATTTTTGCATGGCTGGCGATACTGCTGGGCGTTGGGCTTATGCTGCAGCCCACGGTCAGCCAGTATCTGGCGGCGCGGCAAAGTACAAAAACCGTACAAAAATTTGTGCGGGCTGCCGAAGCTGCCGCCCCCGCCGCGACCAAAACCACAGGCAGCGCCGAGCCTGCCCGCGCTTACCCCGAACTGTACGATGCCCTGCAAGCCTACAATGCGCAGATTTTTGCCGAGGGACAAAGCGGCTTGAAGGATCCCTTTGACTACGAGACGCCCGCCTTTGACCTGACCGGCTACGGCCTGCCCGATGATATGATCGCCGCGCTGTGGATACCGCGCCTGAATCTGGATTTGCCTGTCTACTTGGGCGCCAGCACGGCTAACATGGCCCGCGGCGGTGCGCTGCTGGGGCAGACCTCGATGCCGCTGGGCGGCGCGAACACCAATACCGTGATCGCCGCGCACCGCGGCTACTACGGCGCGGAGATGCTGCGCAATGTGCAGCAGATACAGCTCGGCGATAAAATCACGCTGACAACACCGTGGGATACGCTGGTCTACCGCGTGTGCGAACTAAAAATTATACAGCCGGACGATATAAATGCGGTGCTGATACAGCCGGGGCGCGACCTGCTGACCCTGACGACCTGCCACCCCTACACCCAAAATACCCAACGGTATCTGGTTATTGCCGAGCATGACCCCGATGCCGCGCCCGCGACCCATGCGGAGGATCTGACCGAGTGTGACGAGACATGGGACGCTGCGCCGCGTCAGGTGACCGTGGAAACCGACGGCACGACCGCGCTGGAGGAGGTTGCGCCCGAAAGCATCAGCCCCTTGCCCAACGAGGGCGGCAGCGAGGATGCGGGCGGCGCGTACTCCAACTGGATGATTTGGCTGGAAAACAACGCCCTGTGGGCAGGAATTGTGCTGATTGCCGCCGTCATCGGCTGTATGCTGATCTGGCGCGGCCACAGAAAGGATTGACCCATGCAGAATTTCAACGAAAAAGCGCTGGCTGTGACAGCCGAGGTGAGCAAGGCCGTGCTGGGCAAGCCCGAGGTCGTGCTGAAAATAATGATGGCGATGCTGGCCCGCGGTCATGTGCTGATCGAGGACATCCCCGGCGTGGGCAAAACCACGCTGGCACAGGCGTTTGCCCGCGCCATGGACCTGACCCAGAACCGCGTGCAGTTTACACCGGATGTTCTGCCGTCTGATATTGTGGGGTTCTCGCTCTATCAAAAGGAAACCGGCAAGTTTGTCTACCACCCCGGCGCGGTCGTGTGCAACCTGTTTTTGGCTGATGAAATCAACCGTACCAGTGCCCGCACCCAGTCCGCCCTGCTGGAGGTCATGGAGGAGAGCGCCGTCACGGTGGACGGCGTAACGCGCCCGCTGCCCCAGCCGTTCACGGTCATGGCTACAGAAAACCCTGTCGGCTCGGTCGGCACGCAGATGCTGCCGGAGTCGCAGCTGGACCGTTTTATGGTCTGCGTGGTCATGGGCTACCCTGACGCCGAGGCGGAAATGGAAATTCTGGCCCGCCAGCCGCGCCATGCTCTGCTGGACCGTGTGCAGCCCGTGATGGACAAAAACGACCTGCTGGCCATGCAGCAGCAGGTGGATGAAGTGTTTATGAGTGACGAAATTCGGCGGTATATCGTGGAGCTTTCCCGCGCAACGCGGCAGGACGGCCGATTGGCGCTGGGGCTGTCGCCCCGTGCATCGCTGGCTGTGGCCGGTATGGCCCGCGCCGCAGCCTACCTGAGCGGACGCAATTATGTGGCCCCGCAGGATGTGACCGCGATTTTTGCCGATGTGACCCACCACCGTCTGCGCCTGAACGAGCAGGCGCGCACTGGCGGTGAGACGGTGGAGAACATTATTGCGGATGTTCTGCACACCACGCCGCGCCCCCGCCCGGAGAAGCCGTCCCATGGCAGGTAAGGTCGGCTGCGGGCTGCTGCTGGCCGTGCTGTTTGCCGTGGCCGCAGTCAGCCGTGCGCCGTTTGCGGTGTTTCTGCTGGCATGGGCGGTGCTGGTGGTGGTGTTTCTGGCGTGGTATGCCCGCACACTGCGCCGGGATGTGACGGCAACGCTGCAGCTGCCCGCCCGCCCCGTGCGCCCCGGCGAGGAATTTGCCGTGCTGGTGCAGCTGCACAACGCCGGGCGGCGGCCTGTGCCGGAGCTGCGTGTCGTTTTGCAGGCAGTGGACGCCGAGAGTGGTACGGCGATCGAATTGCCCTGCGGTGCAATGCTGGCCCCGGGTCAGCGTGCCGACCTGCGCGTAACGCTGCGCGCCGCCAAAAGCGGCCTGTGGCGGTTCCGCGTGCGGGAAATCACGGTGCGCGACCCGCTGGGCCTGTTTGCCGTGCCCTGCACCGTGCCGCCCCAAAGCCGGGAACTGTGTGTACTGCCGCCCGCCGAGGGTGAGGACGATGGCGCGGGCACAAAGCCGCAAAATAAGGTAGAGAAGGTGACCGCCGCAGGGCACGACATGGCTGACGGCGTTTACGACCTACGGCCCTACCGTGCGGGGGATTCACTGAAGCAGATACACTGGAAGCTGACTGCCCGCGTGGGCGAGCTGACCGTGCGTGAGCCGCTGGGCGCGACCTATTGCGCCGATCCGGCCGGGGCAATCATGGCAGAGGGAGCCGATGCGCCGCAGCAGGTGCTGCACTTCGCTCAGGCTGCCGTAAAACGGCTGCGCACCATGACCCGCCGCCGGACCGCCGACCCGGACACGGGGCTGGTGTTTATTGACCGTGTGCTGCTGCCCCGCACCGGGGCTGCGGCGCGCCCTGTGCTGGAAACGGCAGTGGATTTGCTGATTTTGGAATTGCTGGCGTTGGGTCTGCTGACGGCTTTGAACGGCGCGTTTGCGCTGGCGCTGCCCGTTTGGGTATGGTTGGGCACGGCGGCGCTGTGCCCGGTGTGGCTGGCGCTGCACCGCGCCCCGCTGCCGAACGCTGCCCGCCGTGGTGTAACGCTGGCGCTGGCTGTGGGGTATCTGGTGCTGCTGTTTGTGTTGCAGCGGACATTTCTGGCCGGTGCGCAGCAGTGCGCGGATGCCGTAAGACTGTGCCTGAATACACGATTCGATGCAAATTTTGCGGTGGCGACTTTGCCGATCCCGGCGCAGAGGGGGCTGTTTGTGCTGCTGGCTGCGATCCCTGTCACGGCGTTTCTGGCCGCAGTAACCGCCTGGCACGCCGATGCACTGCTGCTGGGGCTGGCACTGCTGCCGGTCGTGGTGCTTACGTTGCTGGCCGGGACAGGCAGCGCCGTTGTGGGCTGGCTGCTGCTTCTGCCCGGCTGGTTGGGGTCCTGCGCAGCGGCGCGGTCGGTGCAGAGAAAACGGCTGTGGGGCGGCAAGGATTCCGCCGCCTACGCTGCCAACCTGCAGACCCACCGCACAAACCAAAAATTGGCTGCTGCCGGTATGGCAGCGGCCTGCGCCGTGTTGTTTTTGCCCGCATTGGTGCTGCGCCCGGTGCTTACGCTGCCGCTGAACGCGCTGCAGCCGGTGACCGACAAGGTCCGGGCAGCGGTGCTGAGTGCCGCAATCGAGTGGCTGCCGAAAATCAGCGGCGGCGCATTGAATTTCCATGTCAGCGCAGCGGCGGGCGGTGTTGAGGACGGCAGCCTGACCCAAGGTGACGGCCTTGCACTGACCGGGCTGGAGGATCTGATGGTCACGGCCAGCGCCGAGCCGGAGGAGACCGTCTATCTGCGTGGTTTTATTGGTGCGGACTATGACGGAACAAGCTGGCGGGCGGGTGACGCCGCAGCCTTTGACAGTGCGGCGTCCAACTGGAAGACCGATGGCAACGGTCGGCTGGCCATAGCCAACCTGCCGTTTTTGCGCGCCGCCTACAGTGGCACAGAGCCCCAGCAAATGACCGTACAGCGTCTGCATGCAAATGACGCTTACACTTTTGCACCGTATAACGCATATTTTAACGATTACTACACGCCGGACGGTGACGGAGCTATTGCAGGGCAGACCACACAGGATGATACATTCTACTATTTTCCGCGCAAACAGGCCAAAGAATTGCTGACCGCCCGCGCTGACGGTGAGGCGAGCGTGCTGGACCGCCTTGAAAGCGCTTACGCTGCGTATGCCGAGGCGCGTTATCTGGCTGTGCCCGCAGGCGCGGAGTACGATGCGATCAAGGAAGAGCTTGACGCACTGGTGAAGGGGCGCAAGCTGAAGGACGGCGACACCGATGGCTGCCGCGCGCTGGTGCGCAGCTGGCTGAATGAGCGCTGCCATTACAGCACCGATGCCGCCGCGCCTGCAGACACCGACCCGGTGCTGTATTTTTTGAACGAGAGCCTTACAGGCAGCAGCACGCAGTTTGCCTCGGCAGCGGTGGTGCTGTGCCGAATGCTGGGGCTGCCGGCCCGGTATGTAGTGGGCTACGCCGCGCCGCAAAGCCTGTTTACTATCCAAGGGGATGGCAGTTATCGTGCTGTTTTGCAGGATGACAACGCGCACGCATGGGCGGAGGTCTATCTTGCCGGGCAGGGCTGGACGCCGCTGGAAGTGACGCCCGGCATGGCAGCGGAACTCACCGAAGGCGAGCTGTCAGCTGATACACCGCTGGCCGGACAGAATGCTGCCAAGGAAGATGACGCGCCGCTGCCAACGCAAAACGAAGCAAAAACCCCTGACAATACATCGCGGAAAACGGCACTGCTGTGGGCATTGCCGGTGGCTTTGCTGCTGATCGTGCTGGTGATTGTACAGGTTCGCCGTGCGCGCCGTACCCCGCTGCAGATCGTGCAGGCGGAGTTCCGCGCACTCTACCGCAAAATGCGGCGCTGCGGGCTGGGGGAGGCTGTCTCCTCCGATGAGGCAGCGTTTGCAGAATTTCTGCAGGCGCATTGCCCGCAAACAGACGGCGAGACAATTCAAAGCCTGTTGGCTGCTGTGCAGACGGCACAGTTTGCACCCGGGCCGTGTACACGGGAAACCGCGCAAAGGGTGCGCACCGTTTGCCGGGAACTGCGCAGAAAGATGCGCAAAAGTGTTGTGCGAAGATGTGAAATGCCGTAAAAAATAGTTGACGGTTCGTGAAAAAATGATTATGATAATAGTAAAATAGCTGCGGGAGATGAGGAAGGATGGCGTGCTTGCCGAAGAATGATAAGGTGGCCTATAGTACGCAAAGTACGGAGACGCTGGACACGCCAAAAACAACGGTATACCGTTCGGAACTCGGGAGCGGACGCATCAGCCCCGCAACCCGACAGCGCGTGCTGGACTATGTGAAAAAGCACAACTGTACCCCCGGCGTGCTCTACCGCGGGGCGGCGAAGCAATGCTCGTACAACATTTCACTGGTGATATCAAAGCAGTTCGCCGACTTTGAGATGCCTTTTATGCGAAAAATAATGCGCTCTGTCTACTATGTGGCGGGGGAATATGATTACGATGTTCTGCTGACACTTGTAGACGAGAACGAGACCCGGCCTGTGGAACGGCTGCTGGATAACCGTAAAATTGACGGCCTGATTTTGACCCGCACGCTGGAGCGTGACCCCCTTATTCCCTTGCTGAAAGCGCGCAAGCTGCCGTTTGTCGCCATTGGTCAGCCGGAGGATGATGAGATCCTCTCAGTCGATCACGACCAGGTGGGCGGTTGCCGCGAGATGACGAGCCTTCTGTTGATGAAGGGCATGAAGCATATAGCGTTGCTGGGCGGCAGTATGCTGTACACGGTCAACCAGTCCCGGCTGGAGGGCTTTCGGCAGGCCTATGACAAGGCGGGCCAGGAAATTGATGAAGGCTTGCTGTTTTTGGAGCTGGAAACCGATGATCTGCGGATATGGGCTGTGCAGCAGGCGGTGGAGCGCGGTGCGGATTGCATCCTGTGTATGGATGAGTGTCTGGCCCAGCTGTCGCTGAATGTGTTAAAGCAGCTGAACCTGCGTGTGCCGCAGGATATCCGACTGGCATCGCTGTATGACAGCGAGAATCTGGCCAACACCGTACCGCCCATCACGGCCGTACAATTTAATGCCGACATTCTGGGGTCAAGGCTACCCAGCAGCTGTTATGCGCATTACAGGGGGAAAAGGTAGAGAGCCGAATAGAACTGGGCTATCAAGTGAGCCTGCGGGAGTCAACGCAAATATAGTGCGGCATTTCAGAACATGCTTGCGGATATGCTGGAGCGGTTGCAATGTTTCTAAGATGATTGCTTACCTTTATATAAGGGACCGTGATACATTTCTATACCACAAACCTAACCCTCCGCCACCCTGTATGCTTGTCATTACATCTCTCTCATCTTAACTCCGTATACCCAACGCCACCACCCACCAAACGGTTCGCCCGGGCGGATGCAAGCATCCGCCCCTACAACTTGTGGCCATCGGCCAACAAATCCCCAACATGCACCTTACCCAAAAATCCCCCTCGAAATTTGTCAAAAAAACCGAAAAACCCCATTGACAAAAGTATGACCACTTGCTATAATAATCAGGCTGTCCCGCGGCGGAGGCCGCGGCAAGCCCTTGTATCAACAGCTTGTGCGCGTTTTTTGAAGAAAACTTCTTCAAAAAACTTTCAGAAAAC
>ERZ838399.1147-NODE-1147-length-26812-cov-4.177748_pt1 | contig 26812 bp, 18 predicted proteins | sample MGYA00519683_ERZ838399 | MGnify/ENA primary metagenome ERZ838399 (study PRJEB31850, sample SAMEA3708833) | human gut metagenome | biome: human gut; feature: human-associated habitat; material: faeces | place: China | collected 2014 ...
GTGGTGATAGGTTGAAAGAGGATTTTCATTTTTATATAGGAAGAGAATAGACGAATAGACAGAACTTCTGTGTTTATTATAGAATCACTGCACTAGAAGTTTGTGCTGTCAATTTGCAGTGTGTAGCTCCCACTCTCTGGGGAGGAGTTTATTAATGATGCAATTGGTCGGGAGAATTATTAATATATGAAGTAGAACTAATTACACTTCCTTATGAATTGGTAAAAACATCTTGTCGATTAAGACGGTGCAAAGATAGGGATAATATTGTTTATTCTATTTAAAGAAGTATAGAAATTTATATATTAGTCGACAATATAAGAAATACAAACAATATTGTTCTTTATTCTTCAGAAATATGTGGATTATATTATTATACTCTGTTTAGATGGATGTACTAAGTTATATTCTCTTTCTATTTATCTCATTTTCCCTTTTTCTGTCATTGATAATAGTACCATTAAATATGTTTTAATTATATTCTTAAACAATACTCCTCATAATACGTGTCATTCTTATAATAGTTTTGTCAATTTTGTGACTTTCTCTCTAATGTCAAGTCTTGATCGGATAGATTCCTCTTAATCATTAAAATTCGTACTACTTTTATTAAATAATCTATACATGTATGGGTTGGCGGAATAAAAGCTAATCTAATAGTGGAATGTGAAGAGTGAAATGTAATATTAAAAAATAGAAATGATAGAATTATGGCAAACAATGAAAAAGTATGGGCAATAGCGAGAAACGCGGCATTTCGGGTCGATTTTATAACAAATGGAAGGGAATTGCATTTATACATGACTGTGATTTATTCAGCTATGATGTGGGGGTGGGGCAAACGCATTGAAGAGAAAGAAAAAGAAGCCTTGCAAAATGACAAATTAATGAAGTAATAACACTAAAAACTAATGCAATAATGAATAAACATTTGGGAATTAGAGAATTGATATCTGTACATATACAGAAATCTGAATTAGAGAGAAAAGAAGCAGAGCTGGCTACTCCAATGCTTACTGACTTGGAATATATTCCGCAAATTTTCGAATGGTTCTGTGAATTATCTGGTTATAATGGAGATGGAGGTAAGCTTAATACTGATAAAAAAATGCAATTTCTGATTATCATTATTTTCTTTTATTCCCCTATTAGCTTGACCGGACATAGAATACCAAATGGCATTCGTGATATATTGACGGAATTATTCGGATATAAGTCCAAGTCCGCAGTGTCCAATTTTTTAAAGAATCTGGTACCCACTTATGATAATTACAGAGTATTTAAAGAAGAGGTAGATCTTATTTATGCTAGTATATGGAATCAGTTAGAAGGTCGAGGAATGTTGCCTTACATTCCTATTTTATGACTTTCGTTGAGATGTCACAGTTAGGAGAACTGAAAATAGTTCAGTTGCCAATAATGGCAGTACTTTTACCATCGAATTAGAAAACAAGGTTTCTGCAGAAACTGCAAAAGAGAAAAGATCGAAAGCTAGCTTTTTTATATATAATTTATTTAATTAAAAATTTAAACAATTTGAATTATGGCACAATTATCTTGGGGAAAACCCACAATTGAGTTTGGAAAATGTGGAGCTAACGGAGCTGCACCTACAACATGGACAAAACTTGCGTATGATCCGGTAGAAAGTTCAACCAAACTTACTCCTACTAAAGGCGAAAAGAAAGAAGCTAAAGTAGAAGGAGGCGAAAATGAAGCTGTTAAGTATGCAAGAAATACCTATGCGTTCGAATTTGAAATCCGTGCGGCAAAGGGCCGTCAGAAACCGATCGAAGATTCAGATGGAGTAGTTGAGGGCGAATACGCTTTCCGTCTTACTCCGGAAGATGCGACTTGCGAAGGTATTCTGATAGAGCGCTCTGTAGTTTCTCTTGAGGAATCTTATGACACTGCCGAGGGGAAGAAATGGAAATACACTGTAGATGTGTTGAAACCTAACGAAGGTTCTCAGGTGAAGTCTTACACACCTTCTGCTGAAGCCGGTAAGTAAAGTTTGTTTTTTTGTTAACAAAGAGCGCTAGTGCTGGGCACAGCGCTCTTCTTATATAAATATACTGCTATGAGTTTTAATAAAGAGATGGAATTAAGTATATCCGATGCTATTATTGAGAGACCTATTCATTTTAGTATTGGTAAATCCAAGCTATGCCTTTATCCTCCCACGCTTGGGAAGATGCAAATATTGAAGAATCTGTATTTCTCTATGGATGTGAATATGGAGCTTTTAGCCATCAATCCGTTGGCTGAAACATTAAGAGTTTGCAAAGAAAAATCGGATATAGTTTGTCAGATTATCGCTTACTCTACGTTTGATGGTAAGAAAAGTGTTATGGATATAGAGAAAATACTTCATCGTGCTAAGTTTCTTGAGGACAACGTATCGGTGGAGGATATGGCTACCATTCTGACTATTATTCTTTCGAATGATAAGATTGAAGAGTTTATTCAGTATTTTGGGATAGATGCAGACCGGGAAATGAAGACTCAAATCAGTCGGATTAAAGGAGAGGGTAGTAGTATCACTTTCGGAGGAAAAAGTATTTATGGATTATTGATTGACTTTGCTTGCCAGCGTTATGGCTGGACGATGGACTATGTGCTTTGGGGAATCAGCCATGTGAATCTGAATATGCTATTTGCCGATTCTATTGCTACTGTATATCTCAGTGATGAAGAACGAAAAAAACTGGGGCGCGGTGAGGGCAGAGTCGTTAATGCGGATGATCCTAAAAATCGCGATTTAGTCAGGAAAATGATTAGTGAGTAATGTGTTGAGTATTAAAGTTTTTCTTTTCAATAGTTAATCTTCGAGTTCTTGAAGATGAACCACTAGAAAAGATTTCTAATTTCATTTCTCATATTCTCATTGTTTGCTGATAAATAACAGATAATCAACTAAATATCTTATGAGAAATACTTTTAAAAAATGCATTTCTCATAAGATACCCTCTATTTTAGCTTAAAATCCACCTTATTCTCATAGTATTCCAAGGTATTTCTCATAGTTAAATACTAGCTTCTCCCGTTTCCTGGTTGAAGATAAGCGGTTATTCCGATTGTCCCATATATTATGGGAATATATTCCCTCATATTATGAGAATTTGTTCCCACAAAATGAGGGAACCTTTTCCCAGTTAATAGGGAATCCTTTCCCACAATATATGGGACATATCGATTTCGCCTGTCTTATTTGTTTTTACTTGTAGTTTACTTTCTTATCCTTTGCGAGTAGATTCTTATAAACTGAATAATTAACCTCGAAATAATAGTTGTCTATAAGCTCTGGTAAGGCTTTAGGATATAAAATGAATCGTACAACGTCCTGACCGTCAGAATCTGTGATACGTTTCAAAATTATGAAATTAATAGGTGGATATTCTTTTTTCCATTCTTTGTTAGCATATTCTTCTCCGTATGCTCTTTTATAGGATTCGTGCAGTGTTTCTGTGGAAGAGAGAAGTGTTTCTCCTAAACTTAAAAAGAATGGAAATGAGTATTCTGCATGTCCTTTGTACATACTATGGTAGAAGCGTGGTATAATTGAGAGTGTCTGATTGGTAGCAAGCGATGATAAATGGCTATAATCATCATCAGAAAGTAATGCTGCCATTATTGTTCGTGAATACATCCATTCTTTTTTCAATGCAGGATAGCGCCAAGAATATCTATAGAAGTCCAAAAAAAGATAACGCTTATTATTATATTCTCCTATGAATATGCTGTTGAAATTATCGATAGCTACTCCTTCGCCAAGATATATGCGTTTTGTGTTTTTGCGACTTTCCCAACGTCCCGTTTTACTGCTTTGTTGCCAATATAGGGCAGAATTTATTTCTTTAGATTTATAAGATAGCATCGCAGGAGTACTATTAGTTCTGCTTTGGGCATTGCCAGCTAAAGAGACTATAGTAGCCATAAATAGGAGAAAAAATACTTATTTCATGGAATTATTTATTTATTTTTAGAGTTATGGTGATGAGACATAAACGTAATTGTTCTTCTGGTTTTATAATACTTTATTTAGAATGAATTATTTCTTATTTTTTCAGTTTCTTCTTTTTGTTTTTGTTCTTCTCTTTTTTCTTTGTCTGTCATGACATGCTTCTTTTTGGGGAACTTGCTATTGTCTATATATATATGGTAATAGAATCTGACGTCACTTCTTAGTTCTCCTAATTCTATTGCTATCATCTTATCTCCTATTTGAAATTTAGCATATACAAAATTTTCTTCGGGATTGAATTCAGAGATATCAATCTTACTATTTTTATATGAAGGAGCTCCATACTTTTCTGTGAACTTTTTGATAAATATATCACAATCCTTCACTAAATCATCAATTCTACTCGCTGTTAGATATTTTGATTTGATATATATTCTGTATAATTCCTTATCCTTGAATTCAGCCCAAACACCTGAAGGATTTTCTAATCCAAAAGCTTTTTTAAAATTTTGTTCGCGACTGAATTCCATTGCAATACTGTCATCGTATTTTTTTCCCCCTTTAAACGTTTCAGTAGCTAATACCTCTTTCATGCTCATCCCAAATTTAGCATCTCCCCACGCAATTAGGGCGAGCGAGTCGTTTCTTACTTTCTTTAAAGAGTCTTGTATTTCTTGATTCCTTATTTCTGCTGCTGTGAGCTGTGGATTTGATTCTTGAGATACTACTTGTTCTTTTTGTTTTTGATTACAACCGATTGTCACTAATATTGTTAAAAGCAATAATGATACTTTTTTCATGGAATTATTTATTTTATAGTTATACATCATTCAATAAGATGTTGCAAGGCAATTTCAATATTTGATAATAAAATTGTTTGTTTTATTGGCTTGACAATCAAATCTTTTTCGGTGACAAAGGTAATGATATATTTAATATGTTGGTACTGTGAGGAGAAAAGAATGGAAATAGTGTATCCTTTTTCTTCGATAAATTACTGTTTTGTGATAAACTTGTTGATGTCATAGATTAGAAAGAATACTTTTTCATGTTTTTTAGACTTTACCATAGCTTTGTCTAATAATAACTTGAAAGATAATAATATGGCAGATTTAGATTTAAACATTAAAGGTAATAATGAGAAATTCATTAAAGAGTTTGAGCAAATACGCTCTTCTATTAAATCAATTACAATTGAACTGAAAAATGTAAGTAATGAAAGCAATGGCTTTACAAATGTTCTGAAAAAGACTTTTGATATGCTGGGTGGAAAAGAAGCTTTGAAGAAATTTGTTAGTGATCTTGTTCGTGTACGTGGTGAGTATCAGCAACTTGAACTATCTTTTTCTACTTTGCTACAAAATAAAGGGGAAGCTGATAATTTAATGTCGCAAATGATGAGAAGTGCTGCTGAAACTCCGTTTAGTTTAACAGAACTAGCTGCTGAAGCTAAACAGTTGATTGGCTATGGAGTTGCTTCAGAGGAAGTAAATGATACATTGCTCCGATTGGGAGAAATAGCTTCAGGGGTAGGAGTACCATTAGAGCAAATAACATCTCTTTATGGAGCAGTAATGACACAAGGAGGTCTTTATGCGGAAGATCTTACTAAATTTTCTGCATCAGGTGTCCCAATTCTCCAAGGACTTGCAGATATTTTGGGAGTAAATACAGAGAAGGTGAATGAAATGGTTGCTGCCGGAACGATAGGATTTCCGGAAGTGCAAAAGGTTATTGAAAACCTGACAAGTGAAGGGGGACGTTTTTACGGTTCAATGGATGAGCAATCAAGAACTATTGTTGGAGAAATAAACAATCTTCGGGATGCTTGGGATATGATGTTGAATAGTATCGGAGAATCACAAGAAGGGATGATAAGTGGTGCTATTGGAGGAATTACTTATTTGGTAGAGAACTACGAGCAGATAGGGAAGATTCTTCTTACTTTAATTGAAACATATGGAGTGTATAAAGCTGCATGTATAGCGAATATTGTTTTCACACAAAGTTTGGCTACTACACAAGCAGAATTAGGACTTGTTATGGTTAAGTTAAAGAAGGCTTTTATCACTCTGACTGCATCTATGAATCTTAATCCCTGGGTACTTGCGGCAACTGCTATTATTGGGCTTGGGTTAGCTATGTGGAATTTAGCGGATCGTACAACTGCTGCCGAAAGAGCACAAAAAAGATTTAATGATGAACAGGAAAAGTTTAATCAGCAACAAGAGAAACGAAAACAAAAGATAGAAAGTTTAATTCATGTTATTCAGGACGAAACAGAAACGAAACAAGCTAAAATCAAAGCTTATGGAGAATTGCAGGAATATTCACCTGCTTTAACGAAAGCATACTCTATTGAAGAAATAGCAAATCTTGATTTGGCAGAGTCGCAACGAATATGTAATGAAGAACGTGATAAGATGAATTATGATCATGTTGTGTCTAAGATAAATACTATTACGGATTCGATAAAGAAATTAAAAGCTGAAGATGGAGAATTAGTAGTTGTAGGAACTACGGTCGTTACAATAAATAATAGTGCCGCTATTGAGCGGAATGAAGAAAACTTGAAAAAATATAAAAAACAACTTGATGAGCATAATCGATTAAAGAAAGAATCAGAGGAAAATAGCAAACCTATTGAGGACCGCATACTTGTTGCAAAGGATAATCTTGAAGAAATAAGGGAAGAATATAATAAGGTGAATACCTTAATGATAGAGGAACGTGCAAAACTCGAAAAAAATCCATATTATATTATTCCATTACGATTACAATTGGAATTTGAAGGAGTAGGTAAAAGTCTCGAAGAGGCTGAATCCAAAGTGCTGAAACTTGAAAACCAAAGAGACATGGGCACTACTTATCAAGAAGCTTTAAAAAGGGCAAGGAAACAATGGTTAGAAACTAAAGCAGAATACGAAAGCTCTTTGAATTCTTCAAGTTCTACGCCTCAAGAAGTAGACATTGCTAAAAGCGCTATGAATTCTGCAAAAAGAAAGTATGAAGATTTGGGTGGCGTAACAGATAATAGGTATGAAGAGAATGCTAAAAGAATTCGTGAAAAGCAGAAACGTTTGGAAGAACTTCGTAATAAGCAAGAAATAGATGCGAAGCAGGCTATAAAAGACCTTGAAAGTAGAAATGCCCAAGCCGAAATTGATGCTATGGATGAAGGGGAAGAAAAGAAACTGGCTCAGCTAAAATTTAATCATCAAAAAGAAATAGATGAACTAGAAAAATTTAAAGCAGACTATCTTCAAAAGAAAATAGATACGGAAAAGGCTATATTTGAGGCTAATCCGGGGAAGAATAAAGGTAAATCTTTTGATTCGTCGAAAATATCTTTGAATCAAGAAGAAGAAAGGATGTTTAATAATTTAGAGAACCAAACTATAAAAAAACAAGGAAATGAAACTTCTTTGTATTATAAAGATTTGTTGTCAAAATATCAAGGTTATGCGGAGAAACGTCTGACTATAGAAGATAAATTCAAGAAAGAAAGAGATTCGCTGGTTAAAGCTGGAGCTTCAAAAGAAACTTTGGGAGAACATGAATATCAGAAAGAAGAGGCTTTAAAAGCTGTTGATAGTGAATTTGCAATGCGCGAAGATTCTTTTAAAGATTGGACTGATAATATCGCAAATCTCAGTTTGGAAAAATTACAAAAATCATTGTTTCAAGCCGAGCAAGAACTTCAACGATCTGAATTTTTACATCCTAATGATCCCAATTTAGCTGTTCAAAGGTCAAAGGTAACTTCATTAAAAAATGAAGTTAATGAGAGAGAAAGGGAGATGAAAACCTCTCCAAGGAAACGTAGTATGGAAGAATGGCAAAATCTATATCAAACACTAAGTAAGGTAGAGAGAGAATTTGATGAAATAGGTGATGCTATTGGTGGTACAGCCGGAGAGATTATATCTGCCGCAGGTGGTATTACATCATCTACTCTCCAAATGATAGATGGAATAGTGACTTTGGCAACAGGATCTGCGTCTGCTATGAGTAGTACTTCACAAGCTGCATCGAAATCTATACAAACAGTAGAGAAGGCTTCTGTAATTTTAGCTATAATCGGAGCGGCATTGCAGATAGCTACGAAGATTGCAAATATGTTTGGTGCTGATTATTCTGATTATAATGCAGCAAAAGAAAATTATGAAAATTATGTGAAAGTCCTTGATGTTGTTATTGGTAAACAAAAGGAATTACTAGAAACATTGACGGGGAAAGCTGCCGTTGAGGCCTCTCAAAGTGCATTAGAATTAATAGAGAAACAGGCAAATGCGGCAAGGACACTTGGCAAGGAACGGCTGAATGCAGGTGCAAGTGCCGGTTCACATTCTATCGGGGTTCGCATAAAGGATAATATGTCTAGAGAGGGGTGGAATGAAGCAGAGAAAGCTATTGGTACGAGTGCATATAATCAGATAAGGGACGGACGTATGACCGGATTGTTTGATCTGTCCGTTGAACAATTGGAGAAGCTTCAGATGGAAGCTCCAACATTCTGGGCTAAGTTGGATGGGGATGTGAGTGATTACTTGGAGCAAATAATTGCTTGTAATGATAAGACCGAAGAAATGCATGATCTGTTGAACCAATCGTTGACACAGACGTCTTTTGATGATGTTTACAGTAGTTTTCTTGATGCTCTTTCTGATATGGGAACCTCTTCTGAAGAATTTGCAGATAATTTTGAGAAATATCTGCAGAAAGCCATTTTGAATTCGATGCTTGTCGATAAGTATAAGTCTAGAATTAATACGTGGTATGAAGCATTTGCTAAAGCTAATGATGATGAAGCGGGGATAACTACTGCGGAATATGAAAATTTGCAACGTGATTGGAATGATATTGTTTCAGGTGCTATTGCTGAACGTAATGCTTTAATGGAGCAATTTGATTGGTCTTCTGAAAGTTCATCTTCGCAATCTTCCAACCAAACGGGGTTTGCTGCTATGTCACAGGATACAGGGGAAGAATTGAACGGGCGCTTTACTGCTTTACAAATTTCAAATGAAGAGATTAAAAATTCAATGTTGTTTGTTTTGGGTAGTTTATCTTCTTTGTGCACGACTGCTTCTGATGGAAATATTCTTTTAATGGAAATGAGAAATTTGGCAGTCATGTCTAATGGGCATTTGGAGGATATTGCAAAATATACTAAAGTGATGTTAGGGTTTGGAGAGAAATTGGATAATATAGATAGAAATACACAAAAAATATAAAGATATGAAAGATGAATTATACCTGAATGGTAAAGATGCCTACACTACTTGGGGAATTAGTATGAATGACACTTCGTTATCAGAGTTAATGACACCAACCTCTAATAAAGAGTTTATTGAGAATGAAAGTAGAATAGAACATGGAAAACGAGTTCTTGTGACAAAATCGAAACTGGATGCAAGAAACTTGACTCTTACAATAAATTTGATTGCTTCCAATCAAGAACAGTTTTTTGAAAGGTACAATGGCTTTTGTGAAGAATTGGCTACGGGGGTACTTGAAGTTAGAACGAAGTATCAACCGAATGTTGTATACAGGACAATATATCAATCGTGTAGCCAATTTAGTCAGTTTATGCGTGGTATTGGCAAGTTCACTCTTAAACTTTATGAACCAAATCCTAATGATAGAACAATATGATAGTAGATATTAAAGATGTAACCGGAAATATACGCTTTTCTACTCCAATAAACAAGGGATCAAAGCGTAAATTTACGTTGATGCAAGAAGACTATATAACTTTGAAGTTTTCTTTAGATCATCCTGTTTATTTCAATTTAGGGGATGGAGTAGATAATGAATTGGGGATATTTGAACTTATAGATCTTTACAAGCCTGTTTATAATGTAGAAACAGGAGGGTATGATTACGAACTTCGTTTGGATGCTTATTATTGGAAATGGAAGAATAAAAAGTTTTTCTATACTCCAAAGAATACAGGAAGAGAAGCTGGATGGAACATGACAGCTACTCTTGAAACCCATTTAAAAGTATTTATTGACAACTTGAATGCTCTTGGCTATAAATTCAGGGATCAGGAGTTTATTTCTAAAATAGATGATACAGTAGAGCAATCTTCCAAACTCGTATCTTATGATAATACGAATCTAATTGACGCACTTACCCAAATGGCGGAGACATGGGAGTGTGAATGGTGGATAGAAAATCATGAGATTCGTTTCGGGCGTTGTGAATATAGTTCTCCTGTTGATTTCAAAGCTGGCAACCTGACGGATACCGAGAATGTGAATGTCAACAGCATGACACGCAGTGACAGCCAGACAACTTATGCGACTCGTATTTACGCTTTTGGTTCTACACGTAATATACCTGCCAGTTATCGGAAAAACTTGATATTTGACGTAAAAGAGGTCAACGGGAGAAATATATCCGACACGGAAAGACCTCTTAATATAAATTTTTTCCCTGATAGGGTAGTGCACAATGAAGAATATCATCTTAGGGAAGACTTTTCAGGTTCGTATCTTTTTGATGTCCCAGAACGTCTATCTGAAACTTTAATAGCGGGTAAAGTTGATGGAGGAACATACAAGGTTGTTAGTAGTGGTATAAAACAAGAGATTCATTGCTGGCATTTTAAGTCTCCAGATGGAGTCGGATTGCCAATTCAGGAAAAGATACCTTTATTACCAGGAAATTATGTATTTAAGGCTTTTTTTAAATATCGCATAAATGGTGTTGAGAAAGAAATCTCTATCGGTAATCAAACAGTTTATATAGAAAAAAATAAACAATCGGAGTGTTCTGCTATATTTAGTCTACCTAGTATCTTAGAAGTGGAAAAAGATGCACAAGATTTCAAAATAATGACTTATATAAGTGCACCTTCTTATGACATTTTTTATGGATATCTTTATTCTCATACTCAATACGACATTGATCTGATAAATGGTTCATCTGCTAATACTTCGGTGATGTTTCTTTCGGGTACGAACATAGGGAAATCTTTTGATGCCGTTTATAATCCTGATTTGTTGATCGGAGATGCTGCTAATGTAATCCGCTTACCAGAAGGAGTGACTATCTCTTTAGGTGATAGATATACTATCGGAAACATTATCAAAGGTAAAGTTCCTGTAAGTTATTTCACTAAAGATGATGACGAACTCACTCTGAATGGCGTTGTTCAGAAGCGTCTTATGCTTCCTGCGAATATCCCTTATGTGGATGCATACCGTTACAGTTCAACAGGTGAACGTGTAGATATTGGTGATGAACATTATGACGATTCGGATAACGTTGAAATGCCAAAAGAAGAAGTAATTGAAGAAATTGTGACTTTTGAGGATGAATATCCTAAATACATTGGCAATACCGTGAACGTTCCTGAACCTGAATGGGTAGAAGAAGGTACAGAAGTTGCGAAACCAAGTGGCAACAAGTACCCTATTTATACTTTTAAGGATACTGGTATAAAGAACTTCAACAAAGAAGATTTTGTAATAGACGAGCTTCGTTTGATTTTTCAGACAGGAAAGTTGTCAGGAATGGACTTTGCCTTGGATGTGAAAAAAAGTGATGATACTGGAACCACTTTTCAAATTATCCGTAATGACAATTATGGACGTAATCTTCCAGATGATAAACTTTTCCCTCAAGCTGATCATATTGAAAATGGGGAAGATGTCCCGGCTGATACCTATGTTCTTTATGGATTTGATACAGCGTTTATTTCTGAACAGATGTTACCTGTTTCAGAACAAAAGTTGTTTGAAACAGCAAAAAGGTATGTAAAAAAGTCGATGATTGATCCGTCTACCTATAATTGTGAAATGGTTCCGGAATTTATCTACAACAACGGTAATCTCCGCACATTTGAGGTTGGAGACAAAGTGAACCTTATCAATAAGGCATATTTTAAGAATGGCCGTCAATCCCGTGTTATCGGATTTGAATGGCCTTTGGATATTCCTTACGATCACCCAATTTATACAGTTGGTGAGACTGCTGCCTATTCTCGTTTGGGAGCAATTGAAAGTAAAGTGGATTCTTTGACTTATAAAGGACAGACATATAGTGGAATTAGTGTAAATGGAGGAGGTGGAACTAGTGTCTACGTGATTGGAGTCAACGATAAAACTTTGCCATCAGATAGAAATACATTTTCTTCAAAAAGAATTATTAATGAGATTAGGGAGCGTGCTTTAAGTAAAATTAATGATGATGAAGCTACTGGGTTAATTAGTTTTTCTAAGGGATTAATTTCTGAAGAACTGATAGAAGCTAACAACGGTCTTGTTGTTCGTAGACAAGAAATCATGGAAATCTCTCCAATGGCTTTGGTGGAGGAAGATGATGCTTTGGTAGAAGAATTATCAGTAAGGAGTGATGTTACGACTCTTGGAGGAATAGCTAATGTGAGTAAAGAAGCAGATGAAATATCGGAAACTAATGATTTGATAGTTCGTCTTTCAGGAACTTCAGAGTGGACTGTTGATACAACATTATTTTCTAATGTTTCGAAATTGATGGAAGAGGTCTTTCCATTTACTATATCTCTCAGTGGGGGAGCTACGTATGAGAAAGGTAGCACTCAAACGATAAGTCTTTCTTGGAGTTATGATAGAGATATAACATCTCAATCAATTAATCGAAAAACGGTAGCAGTTGATATTCGTACAAAACAATATGAAGGTATTACAACTGATACAACTTATGCTTTGTCGGCTGTATCTAACGGACAAACTTATACGAAATCTATTTCTGTAGGATTTAAATTAAAAAAGTATTATGGAGTCTCTGTTCATGAATCACTAACTAATGAAGAAATATTGCTTTTACCTAGTTTATGGGCGGAACGTGCACAAACCCCTACTGTATTTGATTGTTCAGGCGGCAAGTTTCCTTATTACATTTTGCCTACATCTATGGTATCTGATATTCAGTTTTGGATTGGAGGATTACGCAATTCTGATTGGATAGAAGAGATACGGGAGATTACTAATGCTTATGGATATACGGAGGGTTATACAATATTTAGGTTAAACAGCATCCAAACAGGGGTGTTAAATATAGAAGTAAAATAATGGCAATATTAAGTAACGGTAAGTTTTATGGCTTCCTTTGTTCTGCTAAAGAAACCGGGCAGAAACTAGCAAATGGAGTGAAAGAATATGTGGAAGATTTTGTGTCAGGATTTGCCGGGCATGGGTGGAAGATATGGGAATATGTTAAAGGCAAATGGATGCTGGAAATAGACTCGATTCGTGTTCGTGGACAGTTTACTGTATTTGAAATGCTGATCAGTAAAGTGAGGGCTATTATTGGTGCACAAGCTATAACGCAAGGTTGTGGGAAGATAAAGACTGCTGAATTATCAGAAGATGGAACTGCTTATCTTATCACGCTGGAAGATGCTGATATGAGTTTTATGGAACATGATTTTATCCGTTGCCAAGAGTTTACCGGAAGTCAGAAGGTTTATCATGTAGAGATAGAATCAGTAGCAGATGAAATAATTCGAGTTCCTTTATCTGAGTTTGATTTGGGTGAAGAGGGGATAGTAGTGAATCCACCGGCTCCGGGAGATGATATTGTGCAATTCGGTAACTCGCAGAATAAAGCTCGTCAATCTGCTATCTACCTTCATGCGGATGAGACAGGACAACCAGCTATTGATGTAATGTTTGATATCAATAGCAAGAACTGGGACGGTAAAGTGAAAATCCGTGTCGGCGGTGATATCCCTGACAGTGGAGGTTTGAAAGGTTTCTACTGTGAAAACGGCATGATCAAAGGAACTGACTCAAACGGGCACACAGTGTATTGCATCTATCCTGACGGTACAGCTGAATTTGGTGACAACTCCGCAAAGTTCTGTACTGACAAGTCTGGATATATTGCTGATGGTGCAATCTCTTGGGTATGGAATGCGGAGAAGAAAAAGTGTGTATGTACCATGAAGGATGTTGTTCTAACTTGGGATAATTTGTCAGATGAAGCGAAAGAGAATTTGAAAGGTGAACCAGGTAAAGATGGGACGGATGGAAAAGATGGCGATCCTGGTAAGGATGGACTAGATGGAGTTAATGGTAAAGATGGGAATAACGGTCTTAGTATTGTCTGGAAAGGTGATTCTTCGACTCCTCCTACTAATCCTCAAATGAATTGGGCATATCGTGATACAGATAATGGTCGGGTTTATATATACAACGGAACCGCATGGGCATTAATGGTGGCAGATGGAAATGACGGTGTAGACGGTACTGATGGCGAACCTGGTAGGGACGGAAAAGACGGTATGGGAGTTTATATAACTTATCATGACAGTGAAGAGGAACCGGCAAAACCTACAGGTAATGGTATGGCAAACGGTTGGCATACGGACGCAACAGCGTCAGTTATTTGGATTTCTCAAAAAGTTGCGGAAAGTGCAGATTCAGGTGAATGGGGTAAGCCTATAAATATTAAAGGAGAGCCTGGTAAGGATGGACAAGATGCTAATCTTTTACCGTGGATTGAGGAATGGAATGGATATGCTACTGAACTAGGGAAAGAGTATATTGTAACTCCTAAGATGTTTTCAGGAATCAAGGATGAAGAAACTGGTAAATTAACCGGAATTGCACAGGGAAAGGATTGTATAGAGATTGATGGGGTGAAACGTACTGGCATATTCGCACTTGTAGAGGATAAGATAGTCTTTGAACTCGATCCGATAAATAGAACATATAAGTTTACCGGGGAAATAGAAGCCAATATTGGAAGAATTGGGAATCTGAGAATAGATGGCAATACACTTAAAGCTCTCGGTTTCAATTTAGGGATTGAAATAGATAGTGGAGACGGTCGATCTCTATCTTTAGGTGGATTATATTCCTCACTTATTAGTATGAGAATAGATAGTTCTACTGACGGACGCGGTAATACAGGCATTAATATTGATAGTTATGGAAGTAATAATATATGTCTGGATGTTTTAGCTAATGCCGGGAGTAAATTTGCAATTAAGTCTATCGGTCCTCATCAATTTTATCAGCGTGCAGGAGAAGTTTGGGACTCTCCGGGTGTTTTGTGGGCTGGAAGATGCGAGGCTGGTGGAGGAGTGTCTAGTAGTTGGGGGCAGGGAGCAGGTAATGTCAGCTGTACTAATACCTCCCAGGGTTATTACAGAATAGACCACCAGATAGGACATAGCCAATATTTTGTATCAATTACGGGCACTCCGTATGGACAGGATGATTCGGCACATATTTTTGGTATACTCTGCGATAGGTATGACACATATTTTGTTGTCAGGATAGTGGATGCAACACGTGGTTCGAGAAACTTTACCTTTGAAGTCGCCATATTCGGACGGAATAGATATAATACATACTAAATTTATGGAACTAAACGACTGGCTAACTATACTCGGAGCTTTAGGAGGCTTGGAAGCAATCAAGTGGATAGTTAACTTCTACGTTAATCGAAAGACTAACGCACGTAAAGAAGGTGCGGTGGCAGATGCGGCGGAGAATGAGAATGAACGTAATCAAGTTGCTTGGTTGGAGGAACGTATTGCTCAACGGGATGCAAAGATTGATGCTATTTATGTTGAGTTACGAGAGGAGCAATCTGCTCATTTGGAAGATATACATAAAAGATATGTGGCAGAATTGCAACTTAAAGAAGCTGAATTGAGTAGATGCGATTTATGGGAATGTCTGAAAAGGATTCCACCAAAATTTAAAAATAGAATAAAGGAGGTGCAACAATGAAGGTATTGATTGATAACGGACATGGTGAGAATACTCCCGGTAAACGCTCACCAGATGGAAGATTGAGAGAATGGGAATATACAAGAAGGATTGCTGATATGGTAGTAATCGGATTGCGAAATAAAGGGATAGATGCCGAAAGGATCGTTAAAGAAATGGTAGATATACCTTTATCTGTCCGATGTAGACGTGCAAATACGATTTATAGAGAAACCGGAGGTAATGCTATATTAGTTTCTATCCATTGTAATGCCGCAGGGATGGGCTCGGATTGGTTATCTGCACACGGATGGAGTGTATTTGTATCTAACAATGCTTCAATAAATAGTAAGAATCTGGCTGTATGTTTGGCTGAAACAGCTCTCAAAAAAGGGGTTTTTGTTCGTCAACCAGTTTCTGAGCAACTATTCTGGATGCAAAATCTTGCTATATGTCGGGATACAGTTTGTCCGGCCATACTGACGGAGAACTTCTTTCAAGATAATAAGGAGGATGTCGAATATCTATTATCTGATGAAGGTAAACTAATGGTTACACAAATTCATGTGGATGGAATAATAGATTACTTGAAAAAAAATAAGAGATGAAGTTACTTCCATGTATATTGGTTATTCTTATCACGTTGGGGGGATGGTTGAGCTCTTGTAGAACCCAATATATTCCTGTCGAGACGATAAGAACCGAATATCGGGCTCGTGATAGTATCCGATATGACAGCATATATCATCGTGATAGTGTATATGTGATGGTGAAAGGAGATACTGTATGTGAGTATAAATACAAGTATTTGTATAGATATCAGTACGTAAACAGGACAGATACTTTAATGAAGGTAGATTCGATACAGATTCCTTATCCGGTGGAGAAGCAACTATCTAAATGGCAACAGTTCAAACTGGATTTTGGAGGTACTGCCATGTTGGTGATGATTATAATTGTGATAGTAAAATTGAAAAACTTAAAAATGTAGTAGATATGAGTGAAGAATTGAAAGGAACAAATATATATGCTCCTATTGTTCCGGGCACTGATGAAGATAAATATCCAACCCATGATAGTAAATATGGTAAGGGAGGATATAAGGAAGTCTCAACTTTGGAAGAACGTGATTCTCTTCCTGAAGAGCGTCTTCGCGTAGGTTGTAAAGTGTATGTAGTATCAGAGGGTAAAGAGTTTCATTATAAAGGTGACGGTGAATGGGAAGAGTCCAAAGGAGTAGCTAAATTGGGTGAATTGGAGGATGTTGAGTTTACAGAAGATCCCCGGAATGGTTCTGTCTTAGTTAAGCAGGATGATAGGTGGATTCCCGCATCGGAGATGTTTATTCCCACTGGAGAAATGACGGACGGTACTGCTATTAAGACATTTGATGATTTAGTTGGCTTTATTGTTTCCATGTCAGGAGGCGATAAGGTGCAACGTAATATTCGTGTGGTAAATAACTTGGACTCAAAAAAACTGTCTGCCAGTAAAGGAGATCCATGTGTTTTAGATTTAACATTCGTATCTCAGGAACGATATAGTATTAGTGATCCTTACGAAAATACGGGGGAGAGAGGACTGTTACAAATAGCTGTTAAAAATACAGTAAATTCCGAGTACGTAGTAGTCAAGGAGATGTATATACCTTCTGCCGTTTCGATTAAGGTTGACATTGCAGAGTATTTGTCTTCGGGTGCAAATAACGTCATGGTAAAGGTTACTGGAGAAGTGACAGAGGAATCAACCCCGGCTTTTGTATATACAGTACAACTGACATCCCTTTCTATCTCTGCTAATAATTTTAAGTGGTGGACCGCTTATACCGGTGATATCATTATGCCGTTTAATATCGGAGGAAATGTTTCTAAGGGTTTATTTATAACTGTTTCAGGAAAAGACTATAATGAAGCCTATGAATTGCCACTTGGCACAAATGTGTTTGTAGAGACAGCATTGAATTATAGTATACCGCACCCTGAAAAAACCGGTGTATTCAGAGTTTCTGCTTATGTAGCCAATGCGGATGGAAGTATTCGTACCAAGACAATCTCATTTAATATTATTTGTGCTGTGTCCGGAACACAGGAAAAGTTGATTGCAATTAATAATATGGCAGATAAAGCTACGAACTGGTCTGAAAACACATTGTTTGAATATACGATGTATGATGGTGATAATGTGAGTACTAATGCCATATTCCAAATTACTAAGGATAGTGAAGAGGTCTTTTATTCAGTAGAAGATAATATCTCTACTTCTACCAGATATTCTTTTTCATTGCCACTTGAAATAGATACTATTGATAATCAGGATTTCTTCATCATTGCTGCAATAAGGAGTGGCGACATCTTACTAACAGCCCCTCTGACTTTCCAGGTAAACAACTCTCTTGGCTATTCCGCTATTGCGGGAGCTGTTGTGTATATTAATCCTAAGACGAGAACAAACCGGCAAGGTAATCGTGAATATATGATTAATGAAATAGATGGTTCCCTGATTGAAGCTGAATGGTCAGGAGTTAACTGGGGAAATGATGGATGGGTAGATGATAGCTTTGGCTACAAAACTCTCCGAATGCTTGCAGGTTCAAGTGTGAATATTAACTATAGTCCATTCTCAAAAGAATGTGCTCGAACGGGTAAAACCTTTGAAATAGACTATCAGATTTCAAATGTGACAGATTTTTCGAAACCTATTATTACCATATCTACTCCGATAAATGATTCATTTATTGGTCTGAATATTTATCCGGATGATGTAGTGATGTACTCTCAATCTTTGAAAGATAAGGATGTGCAGAGCCTTCACACATTTGAAGAGAAACGCACTCGACTCACACTGACAGTAATGCCTGATGCCTATGGAAATTCAGGATTTAATCTCTGTATCTTATATATCAATGGCATAAAGAATCGTGAATTCACCTATGAAAATAATGATTATTTTGCTCATAACGGCATCATTGCAATAGGTTCCGAATCTGCTGACGTGGATGTCTATGGTATTCGTGAATATGATTCGGCACTGACTTCACAGGGAGTACAGACAAACTTAGTGAACTGGATGTCTACTACAGAAGAAAAAGATAAGTTCAAGCTTGCTAATGATATTCTTGATGCGAATGGTTCTGAAATTGACTTTAACAATACAGTAGATCAGTATAACGTTATTGTGTTTGATACAATTATTCCGAGTATGGCAGATCAAACACAACGTGTCGGGACGTTGGAGGTTTATTACTATGACCATCCGGAATGGAATGTTTCTATCAGTAATGTAGCAGCTAAAGGGCAGGGAACCTCTTCTATGAAATACTGGATATGGAACACCAGTTATAAGCTTGATAAAAACCTCTCTGTGATTACTCATGCGGATGGGAGTACAAGCAAAAAGACCTGGCAGATGGTTCCTTGGATTCCTGCGGGAGAAAAGTTTACCGCAAAGAAAAACTTTGCTTCAAGTATGCAGTCTCATAAGATTGGCGCTGTCAATTCATATACGGATTTATATAAACAGGTGGGGTTAAGAAACGAAGCGATGTTAACCGAAAAGTATGCTGATGCACGTGTATCAGTGTATGAACTTCCTTTCTTCTGTTTCGAGAAGTCCATCAATGATGAAGGGAAAACTGTATATACCTTCAGAGGTTTATATACATTTGGTCCGGATAAAGGAGATAAGAATACATTTGGTTATGATACGGATATGTTTCCGGGTTTGCTAAGTATTGAGGGCTCTGATAACTCACCATTATTGACCCTGTTTCGTGTGCCTTGGAACCCCAACAGTGGTAGAATCGTATATAATGCAGACAAAGAGGCATGGCAGTATAATGGAGCTAACTCTATTAATTTTGGAGCTGGCAAAGTCGAGAATATAAGTAAATGGATACCAACCTATAATCATGTATATCAGTGTTCTCCTCGTCTGCTTCCATTTGAGGGCACTCCAGATGAGTTGAATGCAGATATGTCTCAATATCGTGTGCAACCTTATGAATTTTGGATTGCGAAGTCTGGTGATCCGAATCAATTTGACGTATATTATTATGAAGCTTCTGAAGGAAAATTCATTCCTTCGGATATCGGTGAAAGCACTATTAATTTGAAGACCCAACTTGTTGACAAAGGGTATGGACTTTCTATTTCTGATCTGACAGGGAAGAGCAATAATGAAATGAATACCTTATTTATTAATGCTCGTATAGCTAAGTTCAGGCAAGAAGCTGCTCAATACTGGGATATTGACGACTGTTTGTACTTTATGAATAATGTTGAATTTAATGCCGGAACAGATGAGCGTGCTAAGAATACATATCCTTACTGTTTGGGTACTGAAACTTCAAGATGGCGATGGCGTGTGGATGATGCGGATACTCGTTTTGACACAACTAATAGAGGACTTCCTGACAAAGAATATAGTGTTGAAACGCACGATTTGGATGAAACCGGAGCTGCAATTTGGAATGGCGAAACGAATAACTTCTTTAATTTGATGGAACTTGCTTTCCCGGAAGAGAAAATCACAAGTATGCGTAAGTCTATGAGTGCAATGCAGGAACTCGGTGGCTTAAAATCTGGAAATGACCTTGAAAAGATATATGCTTTCTATAAGAAATATTACTTCGACCAGGCACAGGAGTATTTTCCGGCAAATGGCTATAATGCTGATGCAAAATATTGCTATGAAAATGGTAAGCTTGCATATAATAGAGGTATCTATTCAAATGATACAGATCCAATTACCCAGTCATTAGGCGATCACTATTTGGCTGAACAACGGTGGATTACGAAGCGTATTCTTTATATGATGAGTAAATACTCGTTTGGTTTATTCTCTGCTGCCGGTACTGATACTATAACTGTGCGTGCTGCCGGAAATACGATAAAATATGCGCTTACACCCGCTATGGATATGTATCCGGCTATTTCCAACGGTACTTCAATTATTAAAGGAAAGCGAACGAAGGCTGGTGAAGTATGTGAAATGGAAATAGAACTTTCAGGTTCTGGAGATCAGCAAAATGCAATTGAAGGAACTTCTTATTTGCAGGATATTGGTGACTGGCATGATAAAAATGTGCAGGGGTCGATGGTTATTCAGGGTAAAATGTTGCGTGAAATACGTTTGGGGCATAAAACAGAGCCGATAACCATTTCTATTTCATCATTGACAATATCCAATTGTGTCTCATTGCAAAAACTGATATTGTCCAATATCCGGCAATTGAGTGGTGCTCTGAACCTAACCGCGTGTACGCATTTGAAAGAAGTATATGCTGATGGAACATCTTTATCCCAAATCAAATTGCCTTTTGGAGGTGGACTTGAATTGGTGGAATTCAGCTCTTTGAATCAATATATATCTTTATCTAACTATCCTCTTTTGACTAACGAAGATGTGAAAATAGATTTATGCAAAAAGATTATCAGTGACTTTTTTATTGTTGATTGTGTAAAAATGCAACCGATTCGGCTTCTAGTTGATATTATGAATTCACAAACAGATCAGGAAACCACCCATTCATTGAAGCGTATTCGTGTTGTCGGTTTTAATGAGACATATAATACTTCAGATATGTTGGATAAGCTGGCAATATTGGCGGATGGTACATATCAGGGGTTGAGTAGCGAGGGATTGGCTGGTGAGGATGAGCTTCCTGTGTTGGATGGTACATTGAATGTCTATGCGAATGCTTATGAGGATTCTGTAGAAAGCTTGAGGGGGGCTTTCAAGAAACTCATGTTAAATGTCTTTGGAGAATTCTACTTGAGATTCAAGGATAAAGAAGTGGGAGAGTATATGATATCTACTTTAGGTGATGGTATCGGTATTACAAAAAATAGATTGTCACAAATAACGGCAAGTCAATTTGGTAAACCATTCAGAAACAATACAGAAATCTCTAATTTTGATGAATTTCAATATATGACATCTGTCGGAATGGTAGATACCGAGTTATTCCTTGGCTGTACTTCGCTATCTTCTATAATACTTCCCAATAATATAACAGGTATTTATAATAGCTCGTTTTATAGCAATATTAATCTGAAAAGTATAATCATACCTAAAACAGTGAAGGAAATGTCGCAAGCTGTATTTGAGAAGTGTTCAAATCTAGAAAGTTGTGTGTTTGAAGAAGGTAGAACTGAAACCTTGAAATATAGATGGAGTCTGTTTATGCAGTGCACTTCTTTGAAAGAGTTGATATTTCCGGATGATTGCATTATTGATGGTAATAACAATAATATGTTTGATGGATGTACATCTTTGAAAAGGGTAATCCTACCTAAAAACACAACGGTACTTGGTTCTAATTTCTTCAGAAACTGCACATCTTTGGAGGAAGTAAATCTTCCAGCTACCATAACTTCAATTGGACGTTCTGCTTTTCAGGGATGTGCTATAAAATCTATAATCTTACCAAATATACAAAACGTCATATTGGATGGTAATGTGTTTTATGAGTGTAAAAATTTAGAGTCCATTACTATTCCGGGAGGTTATGATATTGGTACACTTGCTTCAAGTTTGTTTGGATATTGTGAGGCACTTGTTGATGCGACTTTAGAAGAAGGTATCACTGTAATAGCTCCGAATCTTTTTAATAGATGTATTGCTCTGAAAAAAGTAATGCTACCTTCTACTGTGACAACCATTGGAACGAGTATTTTTTTTAATGATTATTCAATGGAGATACTTATAGTTAAATCTGTAACTCCTCCAACGGTGGATGGTAATGATTTGGGATACAACTTTAGCAAGCAGTGCAAAATATATGTGCCTGATTTATCTGTGGATATATATAAACAAGATCGCTGGTGGTCACAGTATTCTAGTAGAATATACCCTCTGTCTTCATATAACGAATAAAATAATAAGATGTTTTTTCGTTCTTAAGTGATATATCTTATTTTATAAGATTATCTGATATGAGATTTTAATTGTGACAGGATGTTGCGGTTAAAATCAGGAGATAAGCCGCAAATTTTGCGGCTTATTCTGCACTTGAATGATTAATCTCCGATAAAAATTCTATTTTTGCATATTCATAAATCAAGAGAAGAATATGTTGAAAATATTAGTAACCTACGCCGTCCAAGGCGAATTTGTAGAGATTAAATGGCCGGATGTAGAACCTTATTACATTCGTACAGGTATTGGAAAAGTAAAATCAGCTTTTCATCTGGCAGAAGCAATCCGCCAGGTACAACCGGACTTAGTACTCAATATCGGAAGTGCCGGAACAGTCAACCATCAGGTAGGAGATATCTTTGTCTGCCGCAAGTTCGTAGACCGTGATATGCAGAAAATGGAAGAGTTCGGATTGGAGTGTGAGATTGATTCATCGGCCTTGCTCGAAGAAAAAGGTTATTGTAAGCACTGGACAGAAGAAGGAATCTGCAACACGGGAGATGGCTTCCTGACAGAATTGACTCACGTTAGCGGAGATGTCGTAGACATGGAAGCCTATGCACAGGCATTCGTTTGCCGTTCGAAAGAAATTCCGTTTATTTCCGTGAAATATGTGACTGACATTATTGGTCAGAACTCCGTGAAACATTGGGAAGATAAACTTGCCGATGCACGACAGGGACTATCGCATTATTTTAATGTCTTGAAAGAAAGAATATGATAAGTGACCCCTGCGGCAATCAGTCCCAGGAGAATCTTTACCCATATAAAAGGAATCAGGAAGAAAATGCAATAAAGCATCGTTCCCCACATTAATACGAGAGAAATTATTTTGGCACGGAGAGGAATCGCCTTGTTTTCGCGGAAATTGCGGATATAAGGACCGAAGTGCCGATGATTGAGCAGCCAGTTATATAATCGGGGTGACCCTTTGAAATAAAGGGCAGCGGTGAGTAACAGAAAAGGGGTAGTAGGCAGTAGCGGCAGAAAGATGCCGAGAATGCCGAGTGCAAGAGAGATACTACCTAAAACAATATACAGAGTTTTCATGCGGCAAAGATAGTGCAAAAAAAGGGAAAAAATAACACTCTTTGCTGGATGAAAACTCTATTTTATATTACCTTTGCCGTTGCATCGAGGTGACATTAGATGCGTGTAACTATTAAAATACATACACTCATGTTTACAGTAATCAAACGCATGGAGATCTCGGCTTCTCATAAGCTGGTACTCCCGTATCGCAGTAAATGCGCCAGTTTACATGGTCACAACTGGATTATCACCGTCTATTGCCGTTCTATGCGGCTCAACTCCGAAGGAATGGTGGTAGATTTCACCCGCATCAAAGAAGTGGTCACGGAGAAACTCGACCATCAAAATCTGAACGAAGTACTCCCATTTAATCCCACAGCGGAGAATATTGCCCGGTGGGTATGCAAACAGATTCCTCAATGCTATAAAGTAGAAGTGCAGGAATCGGAAGGAAACATTGTCATCTACGAGAAAGATTCCGGCAGCGCAGAAGGACAAGAATAGCAAACCAAACAAATTTTGATGATGAGAAAGATTAATGAAATCTTTTACAGCTTGCAGGGCGAAGGCTACCATACCGGAACTCCGGCCATCTTCGTCCGTTTTTCCGGCTGCAACCTGAAATGTGACTTTTGCGACACACAACACGAAGAAGGAAAAATGATGACCGACGATGAAATAATCGCCGAAGTGAAAAAATATCCTGCCGTCACCGTTGTCCTTACGGGCGGCGAGCCTTCCTTATGGATAGACGATGAATTGATCGACCGTTTGCACCAAGCAGGCAAATATGTGACCATCGAAACCAACGGTACACGCCCCCTGCCGGCAGCTATCGACTGGGTGACCTGCTCCCCCAAACAAGGGGCGAAACTTGCCATCGACCGGATGGATGAAGTGAAAGTTGTCTATGAAGGACAAGATATAAGTATTTTTGAACTACTTCCTGCCGAACATTTTTTCCTCCAGCCTTGTTCTTGTAATAACACTGCTTTGACAGTGGACTGTGTAATGCGACATCCCAAATGGAGACTCAGCCTGCAAACACACAAATTAATCGACATCCGTTGAGCAAAATAGATGGGTGGTACGGAAGAAGCTTAAATTATTACATAATATAGTTATGAAAGTAGGTTTGTTTATTCCTTGTTATATCAATGCTATTTATCCCAATGTAGGGGTGGCATCGTATAGACTATTGAAAAGTTTGGGAGTAGACGTCGATTATCCGTTGGATCAGACCTGTTGCGGACAACCGATGGCAAATGCCGGTTTTGAAGATGAATCGATGAAGTTGGCACTCCGTTTTGACGATTTATTCCGGGAGTACGATTACATAGTCGGTCCTTCCGCCAGTTGTGTGGCTTTTGTGAAAGAGAATCATCCGGGCATCTTAGAGAAAGAAGGACATGTTTGTCAGAGTGCGGGAAAGATTTTCGATATTTGTGAATTTATTCACGATGTATTGAAACCTGCCAAGATTCCTGCACGCTTTCCTCATAAAGTCAGTATTCACAATAGCTGTCATGGGGTGCGCGAACTGTTGATTTCCGCTCCCACCGAACTGAACATCCCTTATTACAATAAATTGCGTGACCTGCTCAATCTGGTAGAAGGCATCGAAGTATTCGAGCCCAGCCATATCGACGAGTGTTGCGGCTTTGGCGGAATGTTTGCCGTGGAAGAGCAGGCAGTCTCCGTCTGCATGGGACGTGATAAGGTAAAAGACCACATGGCTACCGGAGCCGAATATATTGTCGGAGCGGACAGCTCCTGCCTGATGCACATGCAAGGTGTTATCAAACGGGAGCATCTGCCTATTCAGATTATCCATATTGTAGAAATTCTAGCGTCGCAATCATGAGTACAAAACATTCAAAGGCTGCCGAGAAGTTCTTGCAGGACAGCAAGATGGCAGCATGGCATAATGAAACCCTTTGGATGGTCCGTGCCAAAAGGGATAAGATGAGCAAGGAAGTTCCCGAATGGGAAGAGTTGCGCAACAAGGCTTGCGAGTTGAAACTATACTCCAACAGCCACCTCGAAGAACTTCTGCTGGAGTTTGAGAAGAATGCTACCGCCAACGGCGCCATCGTACATTGGGCAAAAGATGCCGATGAATACTGCGCCATCGTCTACGAAATACTGAATGAGCATAACGTCCACCATTTCATCAAGAGCAAATCCATGCTCGCCGAAGAGTGTGGATTGAATCCTTTCCTGATGGAGCGTGGCATCGATGTCGTAGAGTCCGATTTGGGCGAACGCATCCTGCAACTGATGCATCTCGAACCGAGCCACATCGTATTGCCTGCCATCCACATCAAACGGGAACAGGTAGGCGAACTATTCGAAAAGGAGATGGGCACGGAAAAGGGAAACTTTGATCCTACCTACCTGACTCATGCCGCACGTAAGAACCTGCGTCATCTCTTCCTCAATGCCGAAGCCGCCATGACAGGCGCCAACTTTGCCGTTGCTTCAACCGGTGACATTGTGGTCTGTACCAATGAAGGAAATGCCGATATGGGTACTTCCTACCCGAAACTGAACATTGCCGCTTTCGGTATGGAAAAGATTGTCCCGGATCTGGACGCGTTAGGCGTGTTCACCCGATTACTCGCCCGTTCGGCCACCGGACAACCGGTGACAACATATACCTCTCATTACCGCCGTCCCCGCGAAGGCGGTGAATATCATATTATCATCGTAGACAACGGCCGGAGTGCCTTACTGTCCAAGCCCGATCATATCAAGACACTGAACTGTATTCGTTGCGGTGCGTGCATGAACACCTGCCCGGTGTACCGCCGGAGTGGAGGCTACTCTTATACGTACTTCATCCCCGGACCTATTGGCATCAACTTGGGTATGGCCCACGCTCCGGAGAAGTATTATGATAATCTTTCAGCCTGTTCTCTGTGTATGTCCTGTTCCGATGTCTGTCCGGTGAAAGTAGATTTGGCCGAACAGATTTACAAATGGCGTCAGGATTTGGACGGACTGGGGAAAGCCAATACGGGAAAGAAGATCATGTCCGGTGGTATGAAGTTCCTGATGGAGCGTCCGGCATTGTTCAACGCAGCCTTGTGGGCAGCCCCGGTGGTAAATGGCCTGCCTCGTTTCATGAAATACAACGATCTCGACGATTGGGGAAAAGGGCGTGAACTGCCGGAATTTG
>ERZ838399.1159-NODE-1159-length-26534-cov-12.788436_pt1 | contig 26534 bp, 20 predicted proteins | sample MGYA00519683_ERZ838399 | MGnify/ENA primary metagenome ERZ838399 (study PRJEB31850, sample SAMEA3708833) | human gut metagenome | biome: human gut; feature: human-associated habitat; material: faeces | place: China | collected 2014 ...
TATGATAGGGGTCTCCAAAACCTTTGGTGGGAGTTCGATTCTCTCATCCCCTGCTATTTAAGAAGAACAAAGAAGTTTTAAATAGAACTTCTTTGTTCTTTTTTTGTGAAAAAATGAGATATCGGGAGAAATATAGAAAAAAAGAAAGTAAAACATAGATAATATCAATATTTCGTTGCGCTTTTTCACGATTTAGCGTAATATAGTAGTATTAAAGTATAGTATTAGGAAAGAGGGGCTTATGGAGAAATTTTCAATGTTTGTAAACCAGATGGATGCGATGGTCTGGAGCATGGTATTGGTTGTTTTGTGTCTTGGGGTTGGACTTTATCTGTCACTGCGTCTTAAATTTCCACAGATCCGCTTAGTGAAAGAAATGGTCAAACTTCTGACATCCAAAGAAGAGAGTGAGAGCGGAATCACTCCATTTCAGGCATTTGCTACAACAGTAGGTGCCCGCGTAGGTATGGGAAATATTGCCGGCGTCGCTTCTGCGATCTTTTATGGCGGACCGGGATCTGTTTTCTGGATGTGGATGATCGCTGTGATCGGAGCAGCGTCTGCCTTTGTTGAATCGGCACTTGCCCAGGCATACAAAGTCAAGAGTCCTGACGGAGAATTCACCGGCGGCCCGGCATATTACATAGAAAAAGGCCTGAAGTGCAAACCATATGCGGTCGTGTTTGCAGTAGTTGCCTTTCTGGGACCTGGATTCCTCATGCCGGGTGTGCAGATTAACTCACTGGTAACTGTGTTTGAGGAAGCTTTTTCCATTAACAAGATCCTGGTCGGTGCAGTCTGTTGCATCGTGCTTGGAATCGTTGTTTATGGAAGTATCAAGCGTATTGCCCATATCGCGGAAATGCTGGCACCGGCAATGTGCGCGATCTATATTCTGGCAGCGCTGATCATTGTCGGACTGAATATCACCAAACTTCCGGGGATCCTTCTGATGATCGTGCAGTCTGCGTTTGGTGTACATGCAGTACTTGGCGGTATTCTCGGATCTGCTGTTTCCTGGGGTGTCAAACGAGAAATTTACTCAAATGAAGCCGGAATGGGATGCGGTGCGATCGTGTCCGCAGCGGCAGAATGTTCCCATCCGGTGAAACAGGGACTGATCCAGTCATTTTCTATCTATGTAGATACTTTATTTATCGGAACTTCAACTGCACTGATCGTTCTTCTGACAGGAACCTTTGATGTCACCGATGGTGCAGGAAATCTTCTAATGAGCCAGACCGGCGGCATCGAAGCCGGAATCAAATGGACACAGTATGCGCTGATGAGCACGTTTGGAACGTGGAGCGGTAAGGTACTGGCAATCATCATTGTACTGTTTGTATTTACGTCCATGACAGGATACTGTTACCAGGCAGAGTCCAATATCCGTTATCTTACCGGCAACAGCAAGAAAGCCATTGCAATCGCACGGGCAGTTTTTCTTGCGGCATCATTCATGGGAGCCATTGTAAATGCGGATGCAGTATGGGCGATGGGCGATATCGGCTATGGCCTGATGGCATGGGCAAACATCATTGCGATTGCACTTCTCGCACCAAAAGCCGTCGCACTTCTTAAAGATTATGAGAAACAAAAGAAAGAAGGCAAAGATCCAGCCTTCGATCCGAAAGAATTCGGAATCGAAGATGAGACCGGAGCCTGGAAATAGCAATAAAAAAAGATAGCTGACAATAAATAGTTCGGCTATCTTTTTTTATGGAAAAATTCAGAAGTTCTCTATGTATTTGATCACTTTTTCAGCAGTGGTGTTCTGGTATTTGCCTTTTTTCCAGATGACACCGATACGCTGCTCAATCGATGGCATGACCGGGATCCCGACAATATCTGGATGTGCTTCCACAATAGAACGATACAGGAAGGTTCCTACATGACCGGATTTGACCATATTAATGAGTGTCGTGATCTGGCTGGTGTTTAGGATAACACGCGGGGTTACACCGACTGCTTTGAACTGCCGGGTCAGTGTCATGACCTGCACAGAATCTGTGTTAAAAAGAATCAGAGGTTCGTTTGCGAGCATAGTGAGAAGAATTGTCTTCTGTTCGGCAAGAGGATGATCTGGTGCAACACAGAAATAAAGATCCTCTGTATCAATAATGCGAGAATTACATTTGGCAATTGCAGGCTATTCCGCATTGACGATCGCGATATCCAGTTTTTCCTCCAAAACAAGGTCACACGGCATGACAACCTGTCGTGACGTTGCTCACAGACGTCTCGTTGAAGAAGGCCGTGAACTTCCTGTAAACGTAAGAGACGCAGCAATTTTCCACGCTGGCCCGATCATCCGTCCACTGGAAAATGACAAGTTCGAAATGGTATCTGTAGGACCGACAACCAGTATGCGTATGGAAAAATTCGAATACGAATTCGTAAGAGAGACAGGCGTTCGTGTTATCATCGGTAAAGGTGGTATGAAAGAAAATACAGAGCGTGCATGCAAAGAATTCGGACCTCTGATCGTATCCATCGACACAGAAGGACGTAACCTCTTCGAAGAGAATAAAGTGATCTTCAACCAGAGAAAAGATAAAGCAGTAGAAGAAATCTGTAAGCACGTAAGCTTTATCAAATAATTCCTTAGAATTAAATGTTCAGACACATATAAGTAAATCAAAATTTTGCCATAACAAAAGCCATACCGAAGGATTACTGCCATGATCCCGGAGTATGGCTTTTGTGCTGCTTATGAATAAAAAATTATGCGGATTTTGTTTCGTGGGCGTGAGCGTAGGCTACCTGGATCTCTTCCGGCATAGAATCCGGGATCATCGCATGAAGCTGATCTTCGCTGACACCTTTCATTGCCTGGTCATAAAACCAGCATTTGTATTTCAGCATATCAAGTGCCTGGTTCATACGCTCGATCTCAGCCTCGATATTCTGACGCTGACGCTGGAACATGGCACGGCGCTGCGGGTAAGTTTCCTTTCCCATGGCACACCATTCGATGAACTGGTGGATGTCCTTGATCTCCATGCCGGATTTTTTGAGGCATTCGATGACACGCAGAGTCTCCAGTTCGCGGTCGCTGAATTTGCGGACCCCGGAGACACGCATCATATCCGGAAAAAGCCCCTCCTTGTCATAGTAGCGGAGCGTGGAGACCGGCAGGTCAAACATTTCAGATACTTCTCCGATAGAATACATAATAAAAACCTCCTGAATTCAGATATTTCGATTAAAAGTTAAGATCGCGAAGCGCAGGATAACCATAAGCGGATTTCGCACTACGAACAGCACAGAGAATCGCTTCTGACATGACATCGGCTGCAAGCGTGCCGACCATATCGCAGTCTGCAGCAACGGTTCCGACGGAAAGGGCGTAGATACTGTCGCCGTCAGCAGAAGTGTGCACCGGACGGATGGAGCGGGCATAGCCATTGTGTGTCATACCGGCGATCTTGCAGAGCTGGCTTTTGTCGAATTTTGCATTGGTGATGATGGTACCGATCGTAGTATTTCCTGTAAATTTGTTTTCGCGTACTTCATAAGACTGATAGAGCAGTTTCGCAGAATCAGCAAAAGAATTACGGTCTTCATTGAGTAGACCGGCGATGATCCTGCCAGAGTGGTGATCGTAAATATCACCAAGTGCATTTACCGCAACGATCGCGCCGACTTTAAGCTCACCGATCTGCACGGCGTAACTTCCGATGCCGGATTTCATGCAGAAATCCATCCCCTTAAATTTACCGACGGTTGCTCCTGTACCTGCACCGAAGTTTCCATCCTGGTAATTGTCAAGATAAGCATTCTTACAGGCTTCATATCCCATCGCCTTATCCGGGCGGCAGTGTGGATCAGCTACGGTCAGGTCAAAAAGATCCGACTGGCAGACAAGCGGTACCTTAGTCACGCCTACATCAAAACCGATGTCCTTTTCTTCCAGGAACTGCATGACACCGCCGCCGGCATCCAGCCCGAATGCACTGCCTCCTCCGAGAAGTACGGCATGGATCGTCTGTGCATTGGCAAGCGGTTTGAGAAGTTCACTTTCCCTCGAAGCAGGACCGCCCCCGCGGACATCAAGTCCCGCGCACATGCCGCCTTCGCTCAGGATAACGGTACATCCTGTTCCTCCATCGACATTCTGTGCATTTCCAATGCGGATCCCCGGAAAGTCTTTGATACTGATAACGTCCATTACATTCCTCCATAATCTGTAAAACCGTAAAATAAAACCGGAATTTACTCTATATTTTACCTAAAGGCATTGACCTAAAGTCAGGTTTAAGTGTTATACTCATAGTAACAAATTAAAATTTTAATGTCAAACAGAATGGAGGAAACTTTATCATGGCAAAGAAATTAGTAGCATATTTTTCAGCAAGCGGAGTAACAGCAAAGATGGCAAAAGCCCTGGCAGAAGTTACAGGAGCAGATCTTTTTGAAATCCAGCCTGCAGTACCGTACACCAATGCAGACCTTGACTGGATGAACAAAAAGAGCCGCACCATCTGCCAACTGGAAAGAAGGCAAACGTTTCGGAAGTGCGGACAAGAATGCTCTCAAAGCATGGGCAGATTCCCTGGGAATGTGATACTCACAATAAAATACACGATCACAGACAGAGCGATATAGCCTGTTTCTTAAAGGAAGCGGGTGTGTATCGCTTTTTTCTGCTTTTTTATAACAATATAAAAATATTTTTGGCAAATAAAAAGTTTTTGCAATATCCAATTGCAAGAATACATGATTACGGTTATAATGACGGCAGAGGTGAGCAAAATGGCAGATTATATCATCTGTAATGGAAAGATCGTAAATGGAAAAAACGAGGCTCCTTTTGAGGGCAATATCATAATAGAAGGAAGCCGGATCAAAGAAATCACAAAGACGACGGAGTTTCCTTCTGATTTTCCGACGGAGCGGATCCTGGATGCGAAGGGCGGCTATGTGACGCCGGGATTTATTGACATCCACAGACATGGAGACTGGCAGGCACTGGAAAACGGTGACGATGAACTTCTGAACCGTCAGGGACTTACGACAGTTGTGAATGGAAACTGCGGCCTTTCGGTCGCACCGGTCGGAACAGAACATCAGAAGGAGATTCTTGGTTTTATCAGTAGCGTTACCGGAAATCCGCCGGAGAAATATATAAAGGAAGACAAAAGCTGCCCGGCAGCAGAGTTCTTCCACGCCTATATGGATGCCCTGAAAGCGACGAAGCGGAGCGTGAATACAGGAATGCTCGCGGGAAACGGAACGATCCGTGCCTGTGCAGCCGGCTACAGGACAGGAAGTTTGACGAAAGAAGAATTAAGAACAGCCTGGAAGCAGATCGAGGAGAGCCTGGACGCAGGAGCACTCGGTATCAGTCTTGGTATTGCCTATGCGCCGGAATTTGAATACGACGAAAAAAGCCTGATCGAAGTCTTAAGTCCGCTCAAAGATACCGGGATCCCGATCACGACGCATGTGCGCAGCGAAGGCGACAGTCTGATCGAATCACAGAAAGAAGTCCTCCATGCAGCAAAGGCACTTCATATCCCGCTGCACATCAGTCATGTGAAATGCATCGGAAAGAAAAACTGGGGAACGAAATGTGAAGAAGCCCTCCGGCTTTTTGCACAGGCGAGGGCAGAGGGTGTGCAGCTTGATTTTGACCTGTATCCGTATCTGACAGGTTCCACACAGCTCGTGCATGTGCTTCCACCGGAATGCCAGAAAGGCGGTACGGATGAAATCATCCGGAGACTGAAGGACAGAACATACCGTAAACATCTGACAGAAGTCCTCAAAACACCATCTGATGAATTCGAAAATATCGTGGAACTGGCAGGTTTTGACCAGATCTATGCAAGCACGCTCCATACAGAGAAATACAAAGCCTATGCAGGAAAAACGATCCAGGAGATCGCAGACTTTACAGGAAATGATCCGTATGATACACTGTATGACATTCTGATCGAAGAAAACTGTCAGGTCACAATGCTTGACACGATCGCATCGGAAGAAGACATGCTGCATTTTCTGAAGGATGAATATGCAAATCTGATCTCAGATGCGATCTATCCGGCAGGTGGCAAATATCATCCGAGGGTTTATGCCGCATTTCCGAAGGTGCTTACGGACTATGTGCGTGACAGACAGATCTTTACGATCGAGGAGACTGTCTACAAGATGACAGGAAGAGCAGCGAAACCTCTGCATCTGGACCGTGGCGTTCTGGAGGCAGGGAAGGCAGCAGATATCAATATTTTCCATCTGGAGAATCTCAAGGTGAAAGCAGATTTTGATGATCCGGATCAGTTCTGCGAGGGATTTGACTACGTTCTGACAGGAGGGAAGATCGCAGTCAGGGATGACAGATGGACAAACACAGGAAGCGGAGAAGTTCTTGTGAGAAAGTAAACAAATAAAGGGGAATTGGAGAGGGAAGTTATGGATTATCAGCAGCTCATTACATTTATTATGGAAATGGTCGGGACGATCGCTTTTGCGGCATCCGGTGCCATGGTTGCGGTAGATCGGGCAATGGATATTTTTGGTGTGATCGTGCTGGGAGTCACGACAGCTGTAGGAGGAGGGGCAGTGCGTGATGTGATCCTCGGGATCGTGCCGCCGGCAATGTTCCAGCATCCGGTTTATACGGTCGTCGCAACGGTCACATCCTGTGTTGTTTTTATGATCCTGTATCTTAAGAAGGAACTCCTTCAGGGACATAACAGGGAGACTTATGACAAAGTAATGCTTGTCATGGACTCAATCGGGCTTGGAATCTTTACTGTGGTAGGTGTGAATACAGGGATCGCCCATGGATATATGGATTATACTTTCCTGCTGGTGTTCCTTGGCACCGTCACAGGTGTCGGCGGAGGACTTCTCCGTGATGTCATGGCAGGTGTGCCGCCGTATATCCTGGTGCGCCATATTTATGCATGCGCGTCTATCGTCGGAGCAATCGTCTGTGTGGTACTGTACCGGAATTTTGGGGCAGTCGCAGCGATGGTGGGAGCCTCAGCGGTGGTAATACTGATCCGTTATCTGGCAGCGCATTACCGGTGGAATTTGCCAAAACTTACAAGAGAAGAATAAAAGACGACAGAAAAGCAGCCCTTCTACACAGAAAGAAGAGCTGCTTTTGCTTAGAGGAAAATCTATTAATACTGCCGGGGGAATCTTATTCCAGCGGTTGAGTATCCTGAAGTGCTTCAAATCCTTCCTCACCGGTACGGATCTTGACAACGTTTTCGATATCATATACGAAGACTTTTCCATCGCCGTACTGACCGGTGTGAAGTGTTTTCTTGGCTGTTTCGATGACGGTTCTTACCGGAACGAGGCTGACTACGATCTCAATCTTGATCTTCGGCAGCAGGTTCATATCCATCTCAACACCACGGTAGTAGGAACGGGAACCTTTCTGTACACCGCATCCCATAACGTTTGTGATGGTGATACCGGTAACACCGATCTCATTCATTGCATGCATGAATTCTTCAAGTTTGCTCTGTCGTGTGATGATAACAACTTTTGTCAGTTTATGTACGCCTTCCTTCGGAAGTTCCGGAATGGTGGTTGCAACTTCAGCAGGTGCAACATTTGCGGAAGTGTTTGCGGAAGGAGCTGCTTTTGTAACACCCATAGGTGTTGGAACAGTCATAGTGTCGTGTACAACGAATCCGTCGTATGCACTTGTAAGACCATGTTCTTTGGAGTCCAGACCTTCGATCTCTTCTTCAGCAGTTACACGAAGACCAACCGTATGTTTGATTGCCTGGAAAATGATCGTCATAGTAACAGCAACCCATGCGATGGTGATGATCATACCGATAAACTGTACACCAAATCCGTGGAAACCGCCGCCTACGAGGAGACCTTTCCATTCCGTACCTGTACCATCGGAGAAAAGACCAACAGCAAGAGTACCAAAGGCACCGTTTAATCCGTGAACGCCGACAGCACCAACCGGGTCATCGACTTTGAGTACTTTGTCAATAAATTCAATACCAAATACTACAACAAAACCAGAAGCGATACCGATGATAGCTGCAGATGTAGGAGAAACGGTATCACAACCTGCTGTGATCGCTACCAGACCTGCAAGAGATCCGTTGAGGGACATGGAAACATCAGGTTTTTTGTATCTTACCCATGTGATAAGAAGAACAGTGACAGTTGCAACAGCTGCTGCAAGGTTAGTAGTTACGAAGATCTTACCTGCACTTACGATAGCATCGCCTTCCATGCTGACGGTAGATGCACCGTTGAATCCGAACCAGCAGAACCAGAGGATGAATACACCTAAAGCACCGATGGTAAGGTTATGTCCAGGAATCGCTTTGGACTTGCCGTCTTTTCCGTATTTGCCGATACGAGGTCCAAGGATGATGGCACCGATAAATGCTGCAACACCACCGACCATATGTACTGCACAGGAACCTGCAAAATCATGGAAGCCCATCTGGCTGATAAATCCGCCGCCCCAGATCCAGTGTCCGGATACCGGGTAAACAATCAGGCTGATCAGGAAACTGTAGATACAATAGGAAGAAAATTTAGTACGTTCTGCCATGGCTCCGGATACGATCGTAGCGGAGGTTGCACAGAATACTGTCTGGAAGATCAGGAATGCCCAGAACGGAACGCCGTCAGGAAGCATTGCGGAACCATAATTTGCCTCTGTGGCAATGCCGCCGATCTTTCCGAAGAATCCGTTTCCTGCTCCAAACATGATCCCGAATCCGACGATCCAGAAAGTAGGAGTACCGATACAGAAGTCCATAAGGTTTTTCATGATGATGTTACCAGCGTTTTTTGCTCTGGTGAAGCCGGTTTCTACCATTGCAAATCCGGCCTGCATAAAGAAGACAAGCGCGGCGCCAAAAAGCACCCATATAGTGTTTACTGATGAATACATAAAGTTACCTCTCTTTCCCTAAAAAGTTGACAAGATTAGTGTGGTTTCAATATTCAGAAAAGGCGCGAGAATGAAATTTCATCATTTTCGCGCCTTTACGAATCAAGTATATGTAAAACAGGGGATACCGTATCGTGTGATTAATGGATGAGGAAATCGATAATGAATTATGAAGTAGTTCATGTTTCATGAGATATCCCCTGGTTTTACCGGTATGAAATTGTCTGTTATCCTCTGAATCAGTCAGAGATGGAGAATAACAGTTTGCCGTATGTCGGATATGGAAGGATAGAATCCGGGATCAGAGCTTCTGCTGCATCAGCGGAAACACGAACTTTTTCCATATCGGTAAGTACAACACTCTGATAGAGTTTTGCACTCTTGAGAAGATTTTTGTCGACTTCGTATTCTGCCATTGCAGTATCCTCTTTGAGTCTTTCCAGATCTTTGACCATGGTCTCAGAAAGTTCTGTCAGTCTGGTAAGAAGTGCAGCTTCTGCGGATACGGAGATATCCGGAACGACTGATTTCTTAAGTGCTGCAGTCTGAGCCAGTTTTTCCATATATGTAGTAACTGCCGGAAGAAGATCTTTCTGGATGATCTCAACCATAGTGCCGGCTTCGATATGAAGTGTCTTTACATAGTTCTCAAGCTTGATCTCATAACGGGAATGAAGCTCTGCATGTGTAAAGATGTGATGGCTGGTAAGAAGTTTTTCATTCTTTTCATCGGTGAAGTGCGGCAGTGCATCCGGAGTAGATACCAGGTTGTAGAGACCGCGTTTTTCTGCTTCTTCGATCCATTCATCTGTATAACCGTTTCCGTTGAAGATGATACGTTTGTGTTCTTTGATGGTCTTTTTGAGTAATTCATGAACAGCGGATTCCATTCCGTCAGCCGGAACATCTTTGAGTTCCTCATAGAACTGGCTTAATACTTCAGCAACAGCAGTGTTGAGGATGATGTTCGGGTTTGCTACGGAAGAAGAAGATCCAAGCATACGGAACTCGAATTTGTTTCCTGTGAATGCGAACGGTGAAGTACGGTTTCTGTCTGTGTTGTCTTTTACGAAGTGCGGAAGTACTTTTGCTCCGATATCCATCTGAACAGCACCGTGTCCAACGAAGAATTCGTCGTTTTCGATCGCTTTGAGTACTTCTGTCAGCTCATCGCCAAGGAAGATAGATACAACTGCCGGCGGAGCTTCGTTTGCACCAAGACGGTGATCGTTTCCTGCGCTTGCAACGGAGATACGGAGAAGATCTGCGTAATCATCCACTGCTTTGATGACTGCTACAAGGAATACCAGGAACTGTGTATTTTCTGCAGGTGTTTTGCCAGGATCAAGAAGGTTGACACCTGTGTCTGTGCTCATGGACCAGTTGTTGTGCTTACCACTTCCGTTGATTCCTTCGAATGGTTTCTCATGAAGCAGGCATACCATGTTGTGTTTGGCAGCTACTTTTTTCATGATCTCCATTGTAAGCTGGTTGTGGTCAACTGCTACGTTTGTGGTATCGAATACAGGAGCCAGCTCGTGCTGTGCAGGAGCAACTTCGTTATGTTTTGTTTTAGCCGGAATTCCAAGTTTCCAGAGCTCTTCGTCCAGGTCATGCATGTAAGCAGATACACGAGGTTTCAGGGTTCCGAAGTAGTGGTCTTCCATTTCCTGTCCTTTTGGAGCCGGAGCACCGATCAGGGTACGCCCGCAGAAGATCAGGTCTTTTCTCTTATTATAGAGGTCTTTGTCTACCAGGAAGTATTCCTGTTCCGGACCAACGGTGGTATCGATATGTTTTACTTCTGTATTTCCGAGAAGGCGGAGGATCTTGACAGCCTCTTTGTTCAGGGTATCCATGGAACGAAGAAGAGGTGTTTTCTTATCCAGTGCCTCTCCGCTGTAGGAGCAGAATGCAGTCGGGATATAAAGGGTACGGTCTTTGATGAATGCCGGTGATGTAGGATCCCATGCTGTATATCCTCTTGCTTCAAATGTAGCACGAAGACCGCCTGACGGGAAACTGGATGCATCCGGCTCGCCTTTTACAAGTTCTTTACCGGAGAATTCCATGATCACCTGTCCGTCGCCTGTCGGGGAGATGAAGCTGTCATGTTTTTCTGCGGTGAAGTTTGTCATTGGCTGGAACCAGTGAGTGTAATGGGTAGCTCCATGTTCGAGAGCCCATTCTTTCATGGCAACTGCAACGGAGTTGGCAACATCAAGTTCCAGGTGTGTACCGTTCTCAATCGTTTTTTTCAGTGCCTTGTACATGTCTTTCGGTAATTTCTCACGCATGATCTTGTCGTTAAAAACAAGACTGCCGTAGATTTCAGGAATGCTCTGTGCCATAATAAAATCTCCTTTCAATGCTCCATTAATCTTAATTTTCGTAATTAAAATAAAAACTCTCAGATAAACAAAAAAGGCGCCTTGGATTTTGTTTTCCAAAGCGCCGTTGCTTATGTGTTGTAGTATACACAAAAAAATCGGGATGTCAACAACTTTTTCGAAAATTTTTTCAAATTTTTTGTTTGGACGGATGAATTTATTTGTATGCTTTTTTGAGGGGACAAGGGTTGACAAATCACTTTCTTCTATTATAATTTCACTGTGAAAAGCACTTCAGAAAGCAGAAAGCATTTGAAAAGAATGGGAGGAAATTCTGATGGCAGAATTAAAGGAAGCCTGCGGCGTATTTGGTATGTACGATCTGGATGGAGGGAATGTGGTTTCCTCTATTTATTATGGTCTTACATCTTTGCAGCACCGTGGACAGGAGTCTTGCGGACTTGCAGTTTCCCGCACAGAGGGCGAAAGAGGAAACATCCAGTTTCATAAGGATCTCGGACTTGTAAGTGAAGTCCTTCGTGAGAATACTATCCGCAATATGGAAGGAGATCTTGGCATCGGTCATGTACGTTATTCAACGACAGGAGCATCGGTAGCAGAGAATGCACAGCCGCTTGTCCTGTCCTATATTAAGGGAACACTTGCACTTGCACACAATGGAAACCTGATCAACACACCGGAACTGAAATGGGAACTGATCCAGAATGGAGCGATCTTCCATACGACTACGGACTCAGAAGTCATTGCGTTCCATATAGCGAGAGAGCGTGTACACACTAGGACAGTAGAGGATGCCGTTCTCAAGACCGCGCACAAACTCAAAGGTGCTTATGCACTTGTGGTCATGAGCCCGCGTAAACTGATCGGTATCCGTGATCCGCTTGGGCTGAAACCGCTCTGCCTTGGCAAGAGGGATAATACCTATGTCCTCGCATCCGAAAGCTGTGCACTGACCTCTGTCGGCGCAGAGTTCGTAAGAGATATTGAACCAGGAGAGATGGTCACCATCTCAAAGAAAGGCATCGAATCCAACAAAGAACTCGCCGGCGGTAAACATGCACACTGTGTATTTGAATATATTTACTTTGCAAGACTGGACAGCGAGATGGATGGCGTCAAGATCTACGATGCACGTATCCGCGGCGGTAAATCTCTTGCAAAATCTTATCCTGTAGAAGCAGATCTTGTGGCTGGTGTACCGGAGTCCGGCATCCCGGCAGCCAAGGGATATTCCGAAGAATCCGGAATTCCATTTGGATTTGCTTTCTATAAGAACAGCTATATCGGACGAACTTTCATCAAACCGACCCAGGAGGAGCGTGAATCCAGCGTTCACCTCAAACTGAGCGTCCTGGAATCCGCAGTTAAGGGTAAGAGGATCGTTCTGGTCGACGACTCCATCGTAAGAGGAACCACGATCGCAAACCTGATCCGCATGCTCAAGAAAGCCGGAGCACTGGAAGTGCATGTACGTATCAGCTCCCCGCCGTTCCTTCATCCATGTTATTTCGGAACAGATGTACCGTCCAATGACCAGCTGATCGCTTCCAATCACAGCACCGAAGAAATCCGCAAAATGATCGGTGCAGATTCCCTTGGATACATGCAGAGTGAGTTCCTGGAGGGAATGGCAGGAGGACTTCCTCTCTGCAAGGCATGTTTTGACGGAAATTATCCGCTGGATGTTGAGGCAGAACTGAATAAGAAGATCGACTGCGGCTGTTAAACTGTCACTGATTTTGGCAGAATGTGCAGGAAAAAAAGGTAAAAAAATGCGATTTATATAAAAATTACATATTTACAAAGTGTCCAAAATACGGTATAGTAATGCACATATTTAAGAGTCGTGTCTGACAAAGGCGTCAGAGGCAGATAAGGGTAAACCAGCCCCTTCATCCGCTTCTGGCGCTTTTTCTTTTATCAGACAAATATGTGTAACACAGATGGAGGAGGAAATCACAATGTCAGTTAAATATGTTTTTGTTACAGGCGGTGTTGTATCCGGACTGGGTAAAGGGATCACGGCAGCGTCCCTGGGAAGGCTTCTCAAGGCAAGAGGTTATCAGGTGACCATGCAGAAATTTGATCCTTATATCAATATCGATCCGGGAACCATGAACCCGATCCAGCATGGAGAGGTCTTTGTTACTGATGACGGTACAGAGACAGACCTGGATCTTGGTCATTATGAGAGATTTATCGATGAAAGCCTTGATAAAAATTCCAACGTGACAACCGGTAAGATCTACTGGTCAGTCCTGCAGAAAGAGCGTCACGGAGATTTTGGAGGAGGGACAGTACAGGTCATTCCTCATATTACAAATGAGATCAAGAGCCGTTTTTACCGCGCCAAATCACCGGAAGAAGAGAGAATCGCGATCATCGAGGTCGGAGGAACCGTTGGTGACATCGAGAGCCAGCCGTTCCTGGAATCCATCCGTCAGTTCCAGCATGATGTGGGACATGACAATGCAATCCTCATTCATGTAACCCTGATCCCATACCTCAAAGCTTCTGAGGAAATGAAGACCAAACCGACCCAGGCAAGTGTCAAGGAACTTCAGGGAATGGGAATCCAGCCGGACGTTCTGGTATGCAGAAGCGAACATCCGCTGACAGATGAGATCAAAGGCAAGATCGCACTGTTTTGTAACGTACCGGTCAGCCATGTATTACAGAACCTTGATGTAGAATATTTATATGAAGCTCCTCTTGCAATGGAAAGAGAAAAACTTGCCGATGTAGTTCTGGAATCCTTGAGACTTGAGAACCGCAAACCGGATCTTACCGAGTGGACAGAGATGGTCAACGATCTGAGAAATCCGGAGAGCACAGTAAACATTGCAATGGTAGGAAAATATACACAGCTCCATGATGCCTACTTAAGTGTTGTGGAAGCTCTGAAACACGGCGGGATTTCCTGCAGAGCCAAAGTAGAACTGACCTGGGTGGATTCTGAAGAATTAAATGAGAAGAATCTCGACCAGACACTTCATAATGTAGACGGTATCCTTGTTCCGGGAGGATTTGGAAACAGAGGTACAGAGGAAATGATCCTGGCAGCACAGTATGCCCGTGTCCACAAGATCCCGTACCTTGGGATCTGCCTTGGAATGCAGATGGCGATCGTAGAATTCGCCCGCCACGTATTAGGATATGAAGATGCAAACAGCATCGAGCTGAACCCAGCTACCAAACATCCGGTGATCGCACTGATGCCGGATCAGGAGAGTGTAGAAGACCTTGGAGGAACTTTAAGACTTGGAAGCTATCCATGTGTACTTGCAGATAACTCCAAAGCACTGGAACTTTTTGGAAAGAAAGAGATCCAGGAACGTCACAGACATCGTTATGAAGTCAACAACGCATTCCGTGAAGAACTTGCTGCGAAAGGCATGACGATCGCCGGAACTTCCCCTGACGGACATATCGTAGAGATGATCGAGATCAAGGATCATCCGTTCTACGAGGGAACCCAGGGACATCCGGAATTCAAATCCAGACCGAACCATGCACATCCTTTATTCCGCGGCTTTGTAAAAGCAGCAGACGCATACGCAAAGGAGAAAGAAAGCAGGAAACAGCAAAATAAAGAATAATATAATTTTTTTTGATAGAGAGGACGAAGATTATGCAGGAAGTAACGAGAGAAGAACAGGGCCTGTATCGCCAGGAATTTGAGCATGACAACTGTGGTATCGGCGCAGTTGTCAACATCAAAGGAAAGAAAACACATGAAACTGTTGCGAATGCTCTCAGGATCGTAGAACATCTGGAGCATCGTGCAGGTAAGGATGCAGAGGGAAAAACCGGTGACGGTGTTGGTATCCTTCTGCAGATCTCCCATAAATTTTTCAAAAAAGCCTGTAAGAAAGAGGGCTTTGATATCGGTGAGGAAAGAGAATATGGTATCGCACAGTTCTTCTTCCCGCAGCACGAGATCAAACGCGCCCAGGCAAAAAAAATGTTCGAGATCATCGTGGAAAAAGAAGGACTGGAACTTCTCGGATGGAGAAACGTTCCTGTGATCCCGGAGGTCCTCGGACACAAGGCAAGAGAGTGCATGCCATGCATCATGCAGGCATTCATCAAAAAACCACAGGATGTCGAAAAGGGTCTCCCATTCGATCGTATGCTCTACATCGCACGTCGTGAGTTTGAACAGAGTAATGACAACACTTATGTTGTTTCTATGAGCAGCAGAACGATCGTTTACAAAGGTATGTTCCTGGTCGGACAGCTTCGTACTTTCTTTGCAGACCTGCAGAATCCGGAGTATGAATCCGCGATCGCAATGGTACATTCCAGATTCAGTACCAACACAAACCCAAGCTGGGAGAGAGCACATCCGAACCGTTTCATCGTACACAACGGAGAGATTAACACCATCCGTGGAAATGCCGACAAGATGCTCGCCAGAGAAGAAAATATGGAATCTCCATACCTCAAAGGCCAGCTTCACAAAGTCCTTCCGGTCGTAAACCGCAACGGTTCCGACTCCGCAATGCTTGACAATACACTGGAATTCCTTGTAATGAGTGGTATGGAACTTCCGCTTGCAGTCATGATCACGATCCCGGAGCCATGGGCATACAACGACACGATCTCCCAGGAGAAGAGAGATTTCTATCAGTATTATGCAACCATGATGGAGCCATGGGACGGACCGGCTTCCATCCTGTTCTCCGATGGTGATGTGATGGGTGCAGTCCTTGACCGTAATGGTCTTCGTCCATCCAGATATTATATTACTTCCGACGGCTATATGATCCTTTCTTCTGAGGTCGGTGTCATGCCGGTTCCGGAAGAGAAGATTGTTCTCAAAGAACGTCTCCATCCGGGCAAAATGCTCCTGGTAGATACTGTTCAGGGAAAAGTCCTCGACGATGATGAACTGAAAGAAAAATACGCAAAAATGCAGCCGTACGGCGAATGGCTGAACAGTAATCTCGTACAGCTTAAAGACATCAAGATCCCGAATATCCGTATGGAAGAGTACACACCGGAACACCGTGCACGCCTTCAGAAAGCGTTCGGATATACTTACGAACAGTACCGTACCTCTATCCGCAACATGGCATTAAACGGAGCAGAGAGTATCGGAGCCATGGGTGTAGATACCCCGCTTGCTGTCCTCTCCAATGAGCACAGACCTTTATTCGACTATTTCAAACAGCTTTTTGCACAGGTAACAAACCCGCCGATCGATGCGATCCGTGAAGAGATCGTTACCTCCACAAGCGTTTATGTAGGTAAGGACGGAAACCTTCTGGTACAGCAGCCGGAAAACTGCCATGTACTCAAGATCCTTCATCCGATCCTCACAAATACAGACATGCTCAAGATCAAAAACATGAAGGCAGATGGATTCAAAGTTGCTGTTGTATCTACTCTCTATTATAAGAGTACGAAACTGGAGAGAGCGATCGACCGTCTCTTCGTGGAGGTTGACAAGGCATTCCGTGACGGCGCAAACATCCTCGTACTTTCTGACCGTGGAGTAGATGAAAACCATATGCCGATCCCGTCTCTTCTGGCGGTATCCGCAGTACATCAGCATCTCGTAAAAACCAAGAAGAGTACTTCCCTGGGTCTGATCGTAGAATCCGGCGAGCCGAGAGAAGTCCATCATTTCGCAACTCTTCTCGGTTATGGTGCAAGTGCAGTCAACCCATATCTCGCACTGGAAACGATCCGCGAGCTGATCGATACCCATATGCTGGATAAAGATTATTATGCAGCAGTTGAGGATTATAACCACGCAGTCTTAAGTGGCATCGTCAAGATCGCATCCAAGATGGGTATTTCCACGATCCAGTCTTATCAGGGATCTCAGATCTTTGAGGCAATCGGTATCTCTAAGGATGTTATCGATAAATACTTTACAGGAACTGTAAGCCGTGTAGGCGGAATCACACTGGAAGATATCGAGGAGAACGTAGACAGACTTCACTCTGAAGCCTTTGACCCGCTGGGACTGAATACAGACCTCACACTTGACAGTGTCGGTGCACACAAGATGAGAAGCCAGGGAGAGGAACACCGCTACAATCCGCAGACGATCCATCTCCTTCAGGAATCTACAAGAACAGGAAGCTATGCACTGTTCAAAGAATATACAAAAGTCGTAGACCAGGAAAGCCATGGAGCCCTTCGTGGACTTCTGGAATTCAATTATCCGGAAAAAGCGATCCCGATCGACGAAGTAGAAAGCGTAGATGAGATCGTAAAACGTTTCAAGACAGGTGCGATGTCCTACGGATCTATTTCCCAGGAAGCACATGAGACACTTGCGATCGCTATGAACCATCTCCATGGAAAATCCAACACAGGTGAAGGTGGAGAGAGTGATGAGCGTATCGCTTCCGCAGGAAGTGAAAATGACCGCTGTTCTGCGATCAAACAGGTTGCCAGCGGACGTTTCGGTGTTACCAGCAGCTATCTGGTATCCGCAAGAGAGATCCAGATCAAGATGGCACAGGGTGCAAAACCAGGTGAAGGCGGACATCTTCCGGCAAAGAAAGTTTATCCGTGGATTGCAAAGACCCGTCATTCAACACCTGGCGTAAGTCTGATCTCCCCGCCGCCGCATCACGATATCTACTCTATCGAGGACCTGGCACAGCTGATCTATGACCTTAAAAATTCAAATGTTTATGCAGATATTTCTGTAAAACTTGTTTCTGAGGCAGGTGTAGGTACTGTAGCAGCCGGTGTTGCCAAAGCCGGAGCACAGACAGTCCTGATCTCAGGATATGATGGAGGTACCGGTGCAGCACCGAGAAGTTCCATCCACAATGCAGGACTTCCGTGGGAACTTGGTCTTGCCGAGACACACCAGACTCTGATCATGAACGGACTCCGTAACCGTGTCCGCATCGAGACAGACGGTAAACTGATGAGTGGCCGTGACGTTGCCATTGCAGCACTTCTCGGTGCAGAGGAATTTGGTTTTGCGACAGCTCCGCTTGTAACCATGGGATGCGTCATGATGCGTGTCTGCAACCTGGATACCTGCCCGGTCGGTGTAGCAACACAGAACCCGGAACTTCGTAAACGTTTCTGTGGAAAACCGGAATACGTAGAAAACTTCATGAGATTTATCGCTCAGGAGCTGAGAGAATATATGGCACGCCTTGGCGTTCACACTGTCGATGAGATGGTAGGACGTACAGACCTCTTAAGACAGTCTGTGGAAGCTTCCCAGGCAGAGCCGCACAAAGGTAAAGTTGACTTAAGTGCGATCCTCAATAACCCATATGTCGGAAACGGACAGAAAGTGACCTTCGATCCAAAAGCAGTTTACAACTTCGAACTGGAAAAAACTCTGGATGAAAAAGTCCTTCTCAAGAAATGCGGCAAAGCGATCGCCAAAGGTGAACATATCGAACTCAATGTAGACGTAACAAATACAGACCGTACCTTTGGTACAATCCTCGGTGCAGAGATCACCAGACAGACCGGAAAGGGACTTCCGGATGACACGATCGTGATCAACTGTCACGGAGCCGGCGGACAGAGTTTCGGTGCTTTTATCCCTAAGGGTCTTACACTGAACCTTACCGGTGACAGCAACGACTACTTCGGAAAGGGACTTTCCGGTGGTAAACTGATCGTCAAAGTTCCGGAAAAAGCAGCTTACAAACCGGAAGAAAACATCATCATCGGTAACGTTGCACTCTACGGTGCTACCAGTGGATATGCATTTATCAACGGTGTTGCCGGAGAACGTTTTGCAGTCCGTAACTCAGGTGCTTACGCAGTTGTAGAGGGTGTCGGCGAGCACGGATGCGAGTACATGACAGGCGGTCGTGTCGTAGTCCTCGGACGCACCGGAAAGAACTTCGCAGCAGGTATGAGCGGCGGTATCGCTTACGTACTTGATGTTGAGAACAAACTTTACAAAAACATCAACAAGGCAATGATCTCTATCGAAAAAGTAGAGAACAAATATGATAAGAAAGAACTTCGTGATCTGATCGAAGCCCATGTTGCGGCAACAGGCTCCAAACTGGGTGCAAAAGTGCTTGCTGACTTTGATGCTTACCTGCCGCACTTTAAGAAACTGATTCCGAACGAATACAAAAAGATGCTTACACTCAGCGCCAAACTGGAAGAAAAAGGACTGACAAGTGAGCAGGCACAGATGGAAGCATTTTACGAAAGCATCGGAGCAAAGCATTAAGGAGGATGAGGAAACATGGGAAAGCCAACAGGATTTTTAGAATATAACAGAGAGACAGCCAAAGTACTGCCGCCAAAGGTCCGGATTGCCAATTTCAATGAGTTCCGGACTCCACTCAGCAAAGAAAAACAGAAACTTCAGGGGGCACGCTGCATGGCATGCGGCGTTCCTTTCTGCCAGTCAGGAATGATGCTCGGAGGAATGGCATCCGGCTGTCCTCTGCACAACCTTGTTCCTGAGACAAACGATCTGGTATATACAGGAAACTGGAAACAGGCATATTTGAGACTTTCCAAGACACACAGTTTTCCGGAGTTTACTTCCAGAGTGTGTCCTGCACTCTGCGAGGCAGCCTGCACCTGTAACTTAAACGGAGAGCCGGTTTCCACAAAGGAAAACGAAAGAGCAATCATTGAGACCGCTTACAAAGAAGGCTGGGTCCAGCCGCAGAAACCGAATGTCCGCACCGGCAAGACCATCGCCGTGATCGGAAGCGGTCCATCCGGACTTGCAGCAGCACAGCAGCTCAATAGACGAGGCCACAGTGTTACAGTCTATGAAAGAAGCGACCGCCCGGGCGGACTTCTCCGCTACGGTATCCCGAACATGAAACTGGAGAAATCTGTAATAGACAGAAGAATCCGTCTCATGGAAGAAGAAGGAGTAAAATTTGTCCTCAATACAAACGTAGGCAAGGACATCAAGGCAGAAGACCTGCTGAAACAGTATGACAGAGTCGTGCTTGCCTGCGGAGCTTCCAACCCGCGTGACATAAAAGTGCCTGGAAGAGAGGCAAAAGGGATCTATTTCGCAGTAGACTTCCTCGGAATGGTCACAAAGACACTTCTCGACAGCAACTTCGAAAAAGTTCCATATGAACTGGCAAAAGGCAAACATGTCCTTGTCATCGGTGGTGGTGATACAGGAAATGACTGCGTAGGAACTTCCGTCCGTCTTGGTGCAAAATCTGTGACACAGCTTGAGATGATGCCGAAACCGCCGGTTGAGCGTGCTGCAAACAACCCGTGGCCGCAGTGGCCGAGAGTTCTCAAGACAGACTACGGCCAGGAAGAAGCGATCGCAGTCTTCGGACATGATCCACGGATCTATCAGACAACCGTCACCGAATTTATCGCTGACAAAAAAGGCAATGTGTGCAAGGCAAAGATCGTAGACCTCAAAGCACAAAAAGACGAAAAGACCGGAAGGATGATGATGGTTCCGGTTGAGGGAAGTGAGAAAGTGATCCCCGCAGATCTGGTCCTGATCGCAGCAGGATTCCTCGGAAGCCAGAAATACGTAACCGATGCATTTCACGTAGCGATCAATGGAAGAACAAACGTTGAGACAAAACCGGATGCCTACGCAACTTCTGTACCGAGAGTCTTCACGGCTGGCGACATGCACAGAGGACAGTCTCTGGTCGTATGGGCGATCCGCGAGGGCCGCGAAGCCGCCAAAGCCGTAGATGAATCCCTGATGGGTTATACAAATCTCTGAAAAAAGACGTTGACAAAGACCATGCCGGTTGCTATAATACCTGCATGAACAAAGGCGTTCTTTTGGAGGGTAAACCTTCCGAAAGTACGCCTTTTTTGTTTTTATTTTCAATAGATAAGGAGAGAATGGCATGGGGAATTATACCAGAGAAGAAATATTACAGATGGTTGAGGAGGAAGACGTAGAATTCATCCGCCTTCAGTTTACTGATATGTTCGGTGCGATCAAGAATATCGCTGTTACGACCCGGGAACTTCCCCGTGCGTTAGCGAATCAGTGTATGATCAACGGCGAACAGATCGCAGGGATGGATCCTGAAAAGGGATCTGATCTTTATCTTCGTCCGGTGCTGGATACGTTTGCTATCCTGCCGTGGCGTCCGCAGCAGGGAAAAGTTGCGAGAATGATCTGCAATCTCTACTGGCCGGATGGTACACCATACAAAAACAGCCCGAGATATATTCTTGAGAGAGTAGCCGAAGAGGCGGAGCAGGAAGGATACACCTGCTATATCGATCCGGAGTGTGAGTTTTTTCTTTTCCACACAGACGATAATGGCAATCCGACAACCGTAACACACGAAAAAGCAGGATACCTGGATATGAGTCCGCTGGATCTTGGCGAGAATGCAAGACGTGACATGGTGCTGACTCTCGAGGATATGGGAATGGAAGTAGAATCCTCCCATCATGAAGCAGCTCCGGCACAGCATGAGATTGATTTCAGCTATGGTGAGATCCGTGATATCGCAGACTGCATCATGACATTCAAGATGGCAGTCCGTATTGTTGCAAAGCGTCATGGCCTTCATGCAACTTTTATGCCGAAGCCAAGAGCAGAGGTAAATGGTTCCGGAATGCACATCCAGTTTTCTGTATTCAAAAATGGAAGAAATCTGTTTGAAGACGCAGATCATCCGGGAGAATTAAGTGAAGAGGCCCGTTATTTTATCGGAGGACTTCTTGCACACAGCAAGGAGATGGCACTGATCACTAATCCTCTCGTGAATTCCTACAAGCGTCTTGTTCCTGGATATGATGCACCGACAGAACTTACCTGGACAGAAAACAATCAGAATTCACTTGTCCGCATCCCTGTGACAAGAGGAGAGGGAACAAGAGTGGAACTGAGAAGTCCGGATGCATCTTCCAATCCGTACCTGGTGTTTGCAGTATGTCTTGCAGCCGGACTGGATGGGATCCGAAACAAAATTTCTCCTACAAAATCGTCAAATATCGCAACACAGGATCAGGAGACAGAGCATCTTCCGGAAACACTCAAAGATGCGATCGAGCTTTTTGAAAACAGCACCTGGATCCGGGGAATACTGGGCGAAGAATTCTGCAGGACTTATCTTGCACAGAAGAAAGATGAGTGGCTGCGTTATACCAGACAGGTAACTGACTGGGAAGTAGAAGAATACCTGTATCGCCTGTAAGCATAAGACAAAAAATAGGAGAACACTTGTATGAGCAGCATTGTGATCGCATTACCCAAAATCGAAGATGCAAAAAAAATCCGTGCGGTTCTGGCGCGGCACGGATTTACCGTTGCATCTGTATGTACAACCGCATCAAATGCTCTGTCAAGTGCTTCCGAACTTGGAAGCGGCGTACTGATCTGCAGTCATCGGCTTCCGGATATGAATTATCTTGATCTTTCAGAGTGCATGCCAAGAGATTTTGAAATGCTGCTTCTTGCGTCTGCAAGAGTGATCTGTGAAGTGCCGACATCGATCCTGTCGGTACAGATGCCGGTCAAGGCAAGCGACCTTGTCAACACAGTAAATATGATCCTGACGCAGCAGGAGCGAAGAAAAAGAAAAGAAAAAAAGAAACCAAAGGCACGATCCTGGAAAGAACAGAACTATATATCCAATGCAAAAATGATGCTGATGCAGCGAAATCATTTAAGTGAAGATGAAGCCTACCGTTATATCCAGAAATCCAGCATGGATTCCGGAACGAACATGGTAGAAACAGCACAGATGCTTTTGATGCTTTTATATGATGAATAATAATAGAAACTTTTAAGAGACTTATAATATGGAGGATGAGGAAATGGAGTTTTTGGATGGTACATGGAAAAAAGAAGTTACTTCGTGGGAAGCACTGTTAGGAGAGGAACTTCTGGATCAGGAAGTTGTTCTGGAAGGAGCCGTTCACAGCATCCGAAATATGGGCGATGTTGCGTTCGTGATCCTCAGAAGAAGAGAGGGACTTTTTCAGACTGTTTTTGAAAATGAAAAGGCAAATCTTTCCATTCATGATCTCAAAGAGGCAATGACACTTCGCGTGAAAGGGATCCTGAATGCAGAAGAACGTGCGCCTCATGGAAGAGAGATCCGCATCAGAGAAATTGAGATCCTGTCACAGCCGGCAGAGCCGATGCCGCTGGCGATCGACAAATGGAAATTAAACACATCTCTGGAGGCAAAACTGAATTTACGTCCGATCGCACTCCGTAACATCCAGGAACGTTCCAAATTCAAGATCCAGGAAGCGTTGACACGTGCTTTCCGTGATTACCTCTATGAGAACGGTTTCACAGAGATCCACACACCGAAGATCGGGGCAAGAGGAGCCGAGGGTGGAGCAAACCTTTTCAAATTCAGCTACTTCCACAAACCGGCGGTCCTCGCACAGAGCCCGCAGTTCTACAAACAGATGATGGTCGGTGTGTTTGACAGAGTATTTGAGACAGGACCGGTATTCCGTGCAGAGAAACACAATACCAAACGTCACTTAAACGAATATACCAGTCTTGACTTTGAGATGGGATACATCGACAGCTTTGAAGAGATCATGGCAATGGAAACAGGATTTCTTCAGTATGCAGTAGCACTTCTTCAGAAAGACTACGCAAAGGAACTTCAGATCCTTAAAGTACAGCTTCCAAAAGTCGACAAGATCCCGGCCGTTCGTTTTGACAAAGCCAAAGAACTGGTTTCCGAGAAATATAACCGTAAGATCCGCAACCCATACGATCTGGAGCCAGAAGAAGAAGCCCTGATCGGAAGATACTTCAAAGAAGAATACGATGCGGACTTTGTATTTGTAACTCATTATCCGTCCAAGAAACGTCCGTTCTACGCAATGGATGATCCGAGTGATGAGAAGTTTACCTTAAGTTTTGACCTTCTTTTCCACGGACTGGAAGTAACGACCGGCGGACAGAGAATCCATGACTACGATCAGCTCAAAGCCAAGATCGCAGCAAGAGGCATGGAAGAAGAAGGAATGGAGCAGTATCTGGATACCTTCAAACATGGCATGCCGCCACATGGAGGACTTGGTATTGGTCTGGAACGTCTGACCATGCAGCTTCTTGGAGAAGAAAACGTCCGTGAAGCGTGTCTGTTCCCGAGAGACCTGAACAGACTGGAGCCGTAAGAGAAGGAGGAAAAGTCAGATGGCAAAGATCATAGATGACGAAACAATCGAAAACGTATGTATCCTCGCAAAACTTTCCTTAGGTGAGGAAGCCAAGGCAAAAGCAAAGCAGGACATGCAGAAAATGCTGGATTATGTAGAAAAACTGGACGAACTGGATACAGATGGCGTGGAGCCTCTGTCCCATATCTTTGGTGATGAAAATGTATTCCGTGATGACGTTGTGACAAACGGAGACAACAAAGAAGCAATGCTTGCAAACGCACCAAAGGAAAAAGAAGGACAGTATCAGGTACCGAAGACCATAGGATAGGAGAATGAGGATGGAACTGCAGACAATGACAGCCCTGGAGCTGTCAAAAAAGATCAGACAGCGTCAGGTCAAAGTAGCGGACGGTGTCAAAGAGGTTTTTGATCAGATAGAGAAAAAAGAGGGTAAAGTACACGCATATCTTGACCTTTATAAGAAAGACGCTCTTGCAAGAGCAAAAGAAGTCGAAAAAGGAATCATGGACGGCACCTACACCGGACCGCTCGCCGGAGTGCCGATCGCAGTCAAAGACAACATTTGTATCAAAGGCAAAAAAACAACCTGTGCATCAAAAATATTAGAGAACTTCGTACCACAGTATAACGCAGAAGTCATCGACCGTCTGGAAAAAGCCGGAATGATCGTGATCGGAAAGACAAACATGGATGAGTTTGCCATGGGAAGTACCACAGAAACTTCTGCTTACGGTGTGACAAGGAACCCGTGGGATCTGGAACACGTTCCGGGAGGTTCTTCCGGCGGTTCCTGTGCGGCAGTTGCAGCAGGAGAAGCCTTTATGGCTTTAGGTTCTGACACCGGCGGTTCTATCCGTCAGCCAAGTTCTTTTTGCGGCGTGACCGGGATCAAACCAACTTACGGAACCGTATCCCGTTATGGACTGGTAGCTTATGCTTCCTCTCTTGACCAGATCGGACCGGTCGGAAAAGACGTGGCAGACTGTGCCGCACTTCTTGAAGTGATCGCAGGACATGACCCGAAAGACAGCACTTCCCTCGACCGCAAAGACCTTGATTTCTCAAAGAGCATTGAGGAGAAGAAACTTCTCGGAATGAAGTTCGGCGTGCCGAAAGAATTCCTCGCCAAAGGTCTTGATCCGGAAGTCAAAGATGCTTTTGTGGAGACGCTCAAAGTCCTCACCTCACAGGGTGCGATCGTAGAATTTTTCTCCGTAGAGACAATGGAATATATGATCCCTGCCTATTATATCATTGCCAGCGCGGAGGCAAGCTCCAACCTGGAACGTTTCGATGGTGTAAAATATGGCTATCGTGCAGCAGAGTACGAGGGACTTCACGATATGTACAAAAAGACCAGAACAGAAGGATTCGGCGAGGAAGTCAAACGCCGTATCATGCTTGGTTCCTTCGTTTTAAGTTCCGGTTATTACGATGCTTATTACCTGAAAGCACTTCGTACCAAAGCCCTGATCAAACAGGAATTTGATCGTGCTTTTGATAAATATGATGTGATCCTTGCACCGGCTGCTCCGTACACAGCACCAAAGATCGGAGAAAGTCTCAAGGACCCGCTTGCCATGTATCTTGGCGATATCTATACCGTTGCCGTCAACCTCTGCGGTCTGCCTGGGATCACCGTTCCGTGCGGACAGGACAAGGCAGGCATGCCGATCGGTATCCAGATGATCGGAAACTGCTTCGGAGAACACAAGATCCTCCGTGCAGCGGCTGCTTATGAAGCAGAAAGAGGGGCATTCCCGACTCCTCTGAAAGGAGGCAAAGAGGCATGAAACAGTATGAAACCGTCATTGGTCTTGAAGTCCATGTAGAACTTGCAACAAAAACAAAGATCTTCTGTGGATGCTCTACAGAGTTTGGTGGAGCACCGAATACACATACCTGCCCGGTCTGCACCGGTATGCCGGGTTCCCTGCCGGTACTGAACCGTCAGGTCGTAGAATTTGCACTCAAAGCCGGTATCGCGGCAAACTGCCAGATCAACCAGTACTGCAAATTCGACAGAAAGAACTATTTCTACCCGGATAACCCGCAGAACTACCAGATCTCACAGCTTTACCTGCCGATCTGCCACGATGGCTGGGTAGAGATCGAAACTTCCGCCGGAAAGAAAAAGATCCGTATCCACGAAATGCATATGGAAGAAGATGCCGGAAAGCTGATCCATGATGAATGGGAAGACTGCT
>ERZ838399.1172-NODE-1172-length-26329-cov-3.547842_pt1 | contig 26329 bp, 28 predicted proteins | sample MGYA00519683_ERZ838399 | MGnify/ENA primary metagenome ERZ838399 (study PRJEB31850, sample SAMEA3708833) | human gut metagenome | biome: human gut; feature: human-associated habitat; material: faeces | place: China | collected 2014 ...
TACCTTTCTTTTAAAATACATAACCTCACCCCTTCAAAAAGTCAATCACGTTTTTTGAGCTTTTATTCGCAGTTTTATCACGTTTTTCATTACTATTTTAGCACAAAAATCACGTTTTATGTATATTAAATTATTTAAACCTTTATCCGCTTTCCTATCAGCCACAAGCAGACTAGAGTGTGTTTGAAAAAAAATTCCGGCAAACAATGTCCTTCCACCGTTTGCCGGAACTTTTTTAAGATTTCTTTTTATGCTTCTTCCACAATTTTCACGCCCCACGCTGGCATTTGAAGGGCAGCCCCCTTTTCTACGGATGTATTTTCCAACAGTTCTTCGCCGTTCTTATACTCATAGGGCATTTCCAGCTCCACAGCAGAATAATTCAGGAAATAACGAATAGTTTTTCCCAGATCATTGGTACCTTTTCGCACAATGATTGGGTAATGATACTCTGGGATTTCCACATCGGCTTCCGGAAGCACGGCTTTATAGACAGCCTTCAGTGTATCTTCATCTGTCATGCAGCCAATGTATACAGCCTGACCTTTTCCATAATGGTTTCGGGTAATAGCGGCGTAGTCTTTCCAGTTGCAGTGTTCGTAAGAGGCCAGCACTTCTGCCCCATCTGCAACCAGAAGCTCCATAAATACCTTTGCTTCTGACGAACTGTTTTTCTTTGAAATAATTTCCCCTGTTAATCCTACCTTCTTGGGAAATGTAAACTGATCATAATGTACCCCGAGACAGTTTTTCAGAATATGTGGCTGCACCTGGTGACTTACCTTTACATTTTCGTTGGTAAAAGCAGATGGAGTAGATTTTGAAAATTCCAGACAAAAACAGATGGAATGGTTGAAAGATCAGGGGTTTGAAGTGGTGGAGTATCGTGTGGTGACAGGAGCTGAACTGGATGATGCGATGGAATATTTTACGGAGTATTTTTCTGAGACAGATGATGATGAAGCAAAGAAACTTATGGAGGAGCTTGGAACACCGAAAGAAGCTGCCTGTGACATTATAAGCAATGTTCTTGACAAGAGGATAGATGAGAAAAAACAAGCTGATGAAAAGAAACAGGATGACAGTGGGAAAAGGTCGGTGCTTGGTATATTGTGGGTAGCTATACTTGCGATATGTGCGATTCCTGTTGCTACACCGCTTCTTATAAGTGGGCTGGTTGTGATGTTTTGTATCTTGCTTTGTATTGTATTAGTTTTGTTATGCGTATTTTTAGTCGGTGTGTGCTCAGTCATAGCCGGACTTGCCGTTATAGCGAGGGCGGTAGTTACGATAAAACTTTCAATATCAGCGGCGTTGATGCTATTAGGGCTTGGACTTGCAGCGATAGGCGTTGGAATTATTGTTTCGGTAATCGGAGTTTTATTTAGCAGATTTCTTATTGATATTACTATTAAGTTTGCACAGAAAGCATCTAAAAGGGGGAAAAAATAATGAAAAAATTTATAAATATATCTTTGATAGCAGGAATTTTATGTCTGTTTTTTGGGACAGGATTGTTTTTTGTCGGAAGAGCAATGGGCGGTGGAAAGGTTGTAAAGAAGCTTGATTTTAGCTCAATGCTCACAACTGACAGTAATAATCTTGAAAAAGAGTATGCGATATTAGAAAAGACAAAGATAGATGATTTTGATAAGATAAATGTCAAATTAAATACTATTGATTTTAAGATTGCAAAATCAGATGACAAAAACTGTTATATAGCATACAATCTAAAGAAAGAGAAAGGTAAAGTGACGGCAGAGTATGAGGTGAGCGATGGAGAATTTAAGCTCAGACAGAAATCAAATCATGTTACGGTAAACATGGATTTGAGTGGTATTGAAGCCTTGATAAGCGGTACGAAAGATTATACACAAAGAAATCAGTTTATATTGTATCTGCCTGAAGCTAAACAGATAAGCAGTGCGGAGCTTGATATGGCAGAGGGTGATATTTCCGTGGACAGGCTTAGAAGTGACAGGATAGATATTTCAGTGGATGCAGGTGATATAAAACTTTCAGATACAGAGTCAAAAGAAATAAAAATAGCATCTTCTGACGGTGATATGTCGGTAAAAGATTCCAAACTTAATACTGTCACCATTAACGACAGCTATGGTGATATTAAGTTTGAAGATACTGATATTGACAGCGGAAAAATATCAACAAATGATGGAGATATTTCTGTTAAAAATACCAGTCTTAAAGGCATAAATATAACAGACAATTATGGTGATATTAAGTGCAATGACGGTTCGTTTGAGGATATAGCTGTAAAATTAAATGACGGTGATTTAAGATTTGAGGATACTAAATTTGACGGCAATATAAAAATTAAGTCAGGTTATGGGGATGTGAAAGTAATAGGATTTGATGACTGGAAAGGCATTTCGGTAAATGCAAAGACAAGTTATGGTGATGTGAGTGTAAAGAATATAACAGATGGTGATAAAACGGAAACATCTTTTGAGAGAAATATTGAGTCTGCGACGGCAACAGTTGAGATAAAGTGTTCGGATGGTGATATTTCAATCAGGTAATATATAAAACAAAAACGAGGAAAGAAATGAAGATAGGAACTTTGGAATGCCTAGGCACAGTATTATGTGTAGGGGGATGTAATTGTGCTTGACATTAAATAGAAAGAAAAATAAAATATAAAATATAACAGCAAGAAAGGAAAAATAAAATGGCAAAAAATCCAATAGTAACATTTGAGACAACAGCGGGAACGATAACAGCAGAGCTTTATCCTGAAATCGCACCAAATACTGTAAACAATTTTATATCACTTATAAATAAAGGCTTTTATGATGGACTTATCTTTCACAGAGTCATAAAAGGATTTATGATACAGGGTGGAGATCCTGACGGAGTAGGAACAGGCGGACCTGGATATTCCATTAAAGGTGAATTTGCGATAAACGGTGTAGAAAATGATCTTAAGCATACAGCAGGAGTTCTCTCAATGGCTCGTTCAATGATGCCTGACTCAGCAGGCTCACAGTTCTTTATTATGCATAAAGATGCACCACATCTTGACGGACAGTATGCTGCATTTGGAAAAGTAACAGACGGAATGGACACAGTCAATTCTATAGCAGAAACAGAAACTGACTATTCAGATGCACCATTAGAGCCGCATATGATAATCAAAGTAACGGTAGATACAGATGGAGTAGAATATCCTGAACCTGAAAAATGCTAAAAATATTATAAAAAGTAATTAAAAAGGGCTGCCGCACTAAATTTTAGTGCGGCAGCCCTTTTTGTTCACAAAATCTTGACATTCTTATGTTATCCTCTTTTGTATATAAATAACAGGAGGTAAATACAGTGATTGAAGTAAAAAATCTCGTTAAAAGGTATGGAAATCATGCTGCGGTAAACGATCTTTCATTTACTGTTGAGACAGGCCATATTTACGGTTTTCTGGGACCGAACGGTGCCGGCAAATCCACGACAATGAATATGATTACCGGTTATATCGGACCGACAGAAGGCAGCATTATGATCAACGGGCATGATATGCTGGAGAATCCGGAGGAGGCCAAGAAATGTATTGGTTATCTGCCGGAGATACCACCACTTTATCCTGATTTAAAAGTGAGAGAGTATCTTTCATTTGTTGCAGAACTTAAGAAAGTTTCTAAAAAAGATAGGGATATAGAAGTCCATAAGATAATGTCAAAGACAAAGACACTTGATGTTTCTGAAAGACTTATAAAACATTTATCAAAAGGTTATAAACAGAGAGTCGGACTTGCAGGAGCAATGATGGGGAATCCTGACATACTTATTCTTGATGAGCCGACGGTAGGTCTTGATCCGAGTCAGATAATAGAGATGCGAGAACTTATCAGGGAACTGAGCAAAAATCATACCGTTCTTTTAAGTTCGCATATCATGCAGGAGATTAGTGCTGTCTGTGACGAGATTATTATCATAAATGAAGGAAAGATGATAACAAAAGATACACCGGAAAATATTACAAAGAAAATGGTTGACACAAATGGTGTTCATGTTGTTGTAAAGGGTGATAAAACAAAACTTAAAGAGGCACTTAGGACTATATCAGGTATTAAGAATGTATCTTATGACAATGACAAAGATACAGAGGAGGATACGACAGGTCTTACTATTTACTGTGCAGAGGACGAGGATATAAGAGTGGATCTGTTCTATGCACTTGCAAAGGCGGAGTGCCCACTCATTGAAATGAATAAACTTGATACATCACTTGAGGATGCGTTCCTTGCACTTACAAGAGGAGGTTCAAAGCAGTATGGTGGCAGAAAACTCAAAAAATTAAAGAGTGAAAAGAAAGATAAAGCTGAAACAGAAGGTGAACTGCAGAACGAAAATGAGAATCAAAATTCAGAAAAAAATGCTGACATTAGCGGAGAACTTGATGTGTCTGAAACTGAAAAAAATTCTTCAGATATGGAAGGAGGAGAAAAATAATGCTTGCAATATATAAGAAAGAGTTAAGACAATATTTTAATTCAATGATAGGTTTTGTGTTTCTTGCATTTTTCCTCGTTATCATAGGAATATATACATGGGCATACAATCTTTCAAGCGGACTTGGAAATTTTGAGGTTACGCTCGGTGGTATATCATTTATGTATGTTTTGCTTGTGCCTATACTTACTATGCGAATAGTTGCTGAGGAAAACAGGCAGAAAACGGATCAGCTTCTCTACACGGCACCGGTATCGCTTACAAAGATAATCGTTGGCAAATATTTTGCGGTTCTGACACTGTTTTCATGTGCATTTATTCCGATATGTATATATCCGCTTATCATTCATATGTATGGAACTGATGTAAGACTTGCACCTGCATACAGCAGTATCATAGGATTTTATCTTTTAGGAGCGGCAACGATAGCAATAGGTCTTTTTATCTCATCGCTCACGGAGAGTCAGGTTATTGCATCAGTTGTAAGTTTTATCACACTTCTTCTTACATTTCTTTTAAGCAATATCACCGGGATGCTTCCAACCGAGGCAGTATCACAGTGTGTCATGATAGCTGTACTCTGGCTTGTCATATGTCTTGTTTTTTATCATATGATGAATAATGTAACTGTTCTTGTTATGATGGCGGTTATCGGAGAGGCAGCAATATGGATAATCTACGCAGTAAAATCTTCATTATATGAAAGCCTGCTTACAAACATATTAAATACGCTTGCTCTGTCTACACGATTTGATGATTTCAGTCTTGGAATTTTAAATTATGATGCGATAGTATATTATGTTTCAATAGCATTTTTATTTGTATTTTTAACTATCCAGATGATAAAGAAAAAGCGTTTTAATTAGAAAGGAGCAGCAAAAATGAGTAGAGAATTAAGAACAGCAAAAATGAAAAAAAGCTCCGGAGGAATTAAAAAATCATTTACTAACAAAAAATTTAAATCGGGAGCTTACAGTTCTTTTATAACTATTCTTGTAATAGCAATAGTAGTTGTTGTAAATCTTGTGTTTGGAAAGCTTGATCTGTCGAGCGACCTTAGTTCAAACAGTTTATTTACATTATCTAAAGATACAAAGAAAGCATTGAAATCGGCAAAGAACAGTGTTACTTTGTATTATCTTGTAACGGACGGCAAGGAGACAGAGTATATTGAAAAAGTGCTCGACCAGTATCCTAAGGCATCATCAAAGGTTAAACTTAAAAAGATAGACCCTGTTGTAAATCCGGGATTTGCAAGTAAATACCTGTCAGAGAGTGAAGCCGGCTCAGTTGCACAGAATGATGTTATCGTTGTAAATGACTCAACAAAAAATTCATCGTATGTGCAGAATACGGATATGTATTATTCAAATACAGATTATTCATCATACACTCAAAGCAGTGGAGAATACTATCTTGATGTTGAAGGAAAGATAACGTCTGCAATACAGAAGGTGCTTGCAGAGAAAAAGACAAAGATGTATATTCTTAAGGGACATGATGAACAGGAAGTTGGAACAACTATGTCAACTTCGTTTAGTAAGATGAATATAGATACTGATGAACTTACTCTTTATTCAGAGGATAAAGTCCCTTCAGACTGTGATATACTTCTTATAAATGGTGCAACAAAAGATATAAGCAAAGAAGAAAAAAATAAGATTCTTGCCTACATGAAGAAAGGTGGAAATGCCGTTATAAATCTTCAGTATGGAACAAAGGATACACCAAATTTAAGGGCATTGCTCAAGTATTACGGGCTTAATGAGCAGATAGGTTCGGTATGCGAAACACAGGGAAATTATTATAACTATGTAAATTCAGTTATTCCGACACTGGATTCTTCAAATGAGATAGCTTCAGGTGTATCCGGGGTAGTTGTAATGCCGTCTCCGGTAGGAATTTCAAAATTTAAGGGTGCAAGAAAGTCACTTACAATATCAGAGTTTATGACTACATCAAAAGGTTCATATCTCAAACTAGATACTTCATCAGGAAAGGCAGCAAGGGAAAAAGGTGATATTGACGGACCATTTGCCATGGGTGTTTCAGTAACAGACAAGATTGATGATAATAAGAGTGCAAAACTTGTTGTTTATGCATCAGCATATGCATTCTCAGATGATGTAATCTCAACAAACCAGCTTGACAATGGTTCATTGTTTACTAATGCGGTCAAGTTATTATCAAATTCAGATGTTGAGGAAACTTCAATAAATGCAAAGAGTCTTTCTTACACATATGTTTCACTTACACAGGGAACGCAGTTTTTCTGGGCAACAGTAATAATCATTATCATACCTGTCGGACTTCTTATAACAGGTTTTGCAATATGGTTTAGCAGAAGAAGAAAGTAAAGGAGGAACAACATGGGCGGAAAAGTGTCAAAGAAAAACAGACAGCTATTGACAATAATTGGATTATGTGTTCTCCTAATAGCATTGATAATTGTATTTTTTGTGGCAACAAAGCATAAGGACAATAGTGAAAAAAAGGAAGAAGCAGAGAATAATATAGAGCTGTATTCAATAAAAGAATCAGATATTGCAGAGCTTCATTTCAAGAACAGCACGGCGGAGCTTACATTCGTGAAAAACAAAAACAAGTGGGTGTTAAAGGATGACACCAAATACAGCCTTGAACAGAGCAAGGTGGAGACTCTTGTAAGTGATGTAAAAAAGATGTCTGCTACAAGTGAGGTTACATCAGATTGCACCGATTTGTCACAGTACGGACTTAAAGAACCTGCTTTACAGGTCGATATTACAGATAAAGACGGCAATAAAAAGACATTGACGGCAGGAGACGAGTCGGTTGCAGGTGAAGGACGATACGCTTACATTGACAATGATACAAAGAAAGTGTACATGGTAGAGTCTGCATTTACATCTGATTTTGAAACTACCAAAAAGGAATTAAAGGCTGAGGCAACTGCAGCACCGACGGCAACATCAGCAAAATAGTCATTTTTTATCGGTATATCTGACAATGAATGTCAGGTGTACCGGTGATTATAGTTTTTAGAATTAATAAGGCGGGAATGGAAAAGATGAAAAAGAACAATAAAGGAAAATTAAATAATAAAAAGCAGGTGCTTATCATAATAGCTGTGATAAGCATCATGGTTTTTATATGTATAGTGTTACAGGCTTATATTGAGGGATATTTTGGCGGTAAAAAGAAGAGTGTAAAAACACAGACACAAAATACAATAAACCGTGAAAAAGATGGCAGCAAAGCTGATAGTAACGATAATAAAAGTTCAAAAACAAAGAACACAAAAACTGTTAAAAAAAATAATACTGCTAAAAATAAAAGAAAAAAACATAAGAAAAGGAGGGTGGAACACATAGCTGCACATCCTGAAAGCAGTAAACCTTTAAGGGTGCTTATTACAAATAGTAATTTTTCTGATATGTTTCACAAAAAGATAAAGCTTACATCTTCAAGCAGTTTTTATGTAAAGGTAAATAATAAGACAAAGAGTTATGCGGCTGGAAAAAAGGCAGTATTTAATGCAAGTGACAAAAAATTAAAAGGGAAAAAGATAGTTGCAGGTTCTTACAATGGTGCAAAGATAAAAGTGCTTAATATAAAAAGGCAGAATATACACCCTGAGTATCGTGGAACTATGACAATAAAATATAAATCAAAAGGGCTTCTGCTTACAAATACACTTCCTATAGAGCAGTATCTTTATGCGGTACTTCCAAGTGAGATGTCAACCTCAAATCCTATGGAGGCACTTAAAACACAGGCAGTATGTGCGAGAAGTTATGCATACAATCAGATGAAATCCGGAAAATATGCTGAGTATGGTGCAGATGTTGATGATAGTGTTGCCTGTCAGGTATATAACAACATTCCTGAGGACAAAAGGTCGAGAAAAGCTGTTGACGGGACATTTGAGAGAGTTATGAAAAAATCAGGGAAAGTCGTAACTGCTTACTATTTTTCAACATCGTGGGGTTATACGGCTGACGGTCAGGATGTGTGGAATACACCGTCAAAAATATCATATCTTGACAGCCGGTTTCAGATTACGGCAAGATCCAGAAGAAAAACAGGAATAAAAGGATATAATCTGTCAAATGAGCAGATTTTCAGAAACTTTATAAATAATGAGAGTTGCACAACATATGACAGTAAAGAAGAATGGTACCGCTGGTCCGTAAAGATTAAGGAAAAAAGCTTAAGAAGCCGTATAGATTCAGCTTTGAGTTCATGTTATGTGTCAAATAATGCAAATGTCCTCACTAAGCTGAAAAATGGAAAATACAAATCAAGGTCAGGTTTTGTTACGGGAAAGATAAAGAGTATTGAGATAACAAAGCGTGAAAAAAGCGGGATGGCATCAGAGATTATAATAAGAGGAAACAAAAACACTTATAAAGTATGTAACCAGTATAACATAAGAAAAGTGCTTGCTCCCGTAAGTGAGACGATAAAGCGAAGATATGGTACAGACATGGCAGGTTATTTTATGCTTCCAAGTGCAGCATTTTACATAGATGCAGTATCAGGCGGATTTAAGATAACCGGAGGAGGTTTCGGACATGGAACAGGTATGAGTCAGAGTGGAGCCGGCAACATGGCAAAGCAGGGCTTTAACTACAGACAGATATTAAATCATTATTTTTCAGGAGTTAAAGTGACAGCGTTGAAAGGTTATTGATAGTAGTATTTGAAATATTGCATAAAAATTATAAGGCAGACTTTACGGTCTGCCTTATGTTTTTTATATGATTTTAATTATATTTTTGAACTGTTTGTCAGCTTTTTTGCTTTTGCCGGTATTTTTTTTTCGAGCAGATGATTTAACATACCTCCAAGAAAAAGTATATACATACAGGCATACAACCACAACATCAGCAGAGCCATAGTAGTCATTGGTCCATAAAATTTTGAGTAATTATTGATGTTGTTTACATAAAAAGAATAGATGTATGAAAAGATAAGCCAGCCGGCACTTGCCACAAGTGCTCCGGGAAGCTGGTGCGTAAATGTTGCTTTGCGGTTTGGAAGTATTACATACAACAACCAGAAAAACAAAAATAAGACCAAAAAGCTTATGACAGCTCTTACATTTATAATAGAAGCAAGAGGCTTTTCAGTAAATGGAAAATGCTGTCTGATATAATAATACAGTTTATTTCCAAATACGATAACTGTAAGTATTACAACAATAAGAATTGCAAAGACTACCGTATAAAAAAAGGAGTAGATGCGTATTATTATATAATTTCTTGTCTCATCAAGGTTATAGACTGAATTAAGACCCTGGATAAGTGATAAGAATGCTTTTGAGCCTAGCCATATGGCAACAATGATCGTAGCTGACAGTACGGCACCAGTCTGCACATTATATATTTCATTTATTATACTGCCAAGATAATTTCTAAAGTACTCAGGGACGAGTGCAGATGCTGTTTTAAGGAGCATACTTTTGGTAAATGGAGTGTACCGGAAAAGCGACAGTAAAAACATGAAAAAAGGGAAAAAAGAAAGAATCATAAAGAAAGCCGCCTGCCCTGCAAATGCAGATAAAGCAGCTTTCTTAAAGTGATTCATAAGTCTGTTAATTTTTGCATATAAATAACTAAACTTTGAGAGTAAAGTTCTGTTATCCGAAATATCAATTATTTTTTTATTTTTCATAAAAGCTGTTCCTTTAAGTTATAATCGTGTTATATAATTTTATTCAACAGGCGTTATAAGACTGTAATCTCCTGACAAAAGGGTCTGTATAAGATCATTTTCAGTCTTTATATCGTACTCTGTGATTATACCTCCGAGAGCGAGGTCTTCTTTTTCGTGAAAACCACTTCCTGATGTCATGATAAGGTCATGTTCATATGCCCAGGCATAAGTTTTATCATTGTTGCTGTCGTGGCGTGGATTGCCGTTGAAAACTTCGGCACCGTCAAGAAGTGCAGGATTTACCGGTTCGCAGTAGGCTCTATTTGGATGAGCCTGAACGATAAGTATATTTTCATTGTGACATATTTCAGATAATTCTTCGAGAGAAAGATTATATAAAAAAGGATGTTTATGGAAAAATTCTTCGTTTACACCATATAAAAGATAGTCATTTGGACTTTCCGTGAGTGTTACCTCACAGCCGAGCAATACATTTATATCATATGTTTCTGCACAGCCAAGAGCTGTTTTGTATCCTTTTAAAAAATGTGAGGTGACTTCGTCAGGAGTTTTTGCACCGTTTTTTTCAAATACCCATTTGCTGTAGTGGTCGGTTATAACAACGGTATCATATCCTGCTTCTTTATACATTTTTATTACATCCTGTGCACAAATATGTGCACAGGGACTTGTTTCGCTTGTGTGTGTGTGCATCTCAACTTTCATATCCGTATCAGCCTCCAATAAGCAATAAAATAGTAGTAATTCATAGTATAGCATTATGCGGCGGGCAAAACAACTATTATCTATTTGAAAAAAATGCATAAAATAATAAAAAAATCATTTTTTTAGTCGATTTTATGCTAAAATATATAAAAAGATTTTTAGGAGGAATAAAAAATGCATAGTTTTCAGGAAGTTTCAGTTGATTACATGGATATGAATCCGTTTAAAAAAATAGGAAAGGACTGGATGCTTGTTACGGCAGGTGATGAAGAAAAAGCAAATTCGATGACTGCTTCATGGGGAGCAGTAGGAGAGATGTGGGGAAAGGATTCTGTCTTTGTGTTTATAAGACAGAGCAGATTCACAAAAGAGTTTATTGATAAAAAGGGTAAGTTTTCACTTAGTTTTCCGGGAGAAGAATACCGCAGGGATATGAAATATCTTGGTACGGTTTCAGGAAGAGACGAGGATAAGATGAAAGCCGCAAAAGTAAAAGTTGATTATTGTGATGGAGTACCTTATATTGACGAAGCAAATATGGTATTTATCTGTGAGGTAATGTCAAAGACTGATATAGAACCGAAAGATTTTCTTGACGAAACTATTGACGAAACATGGTATAAAGATAAGGACTACCATACTATGTATATAGCTAAGATTACAAAAATACTTGCAAGATAAGGCAGAAATACGACATAAAAATGGCAAAATAAGCCGAAATAAGGCAGGTATGTTAAATGTCTCATTTTTGGGGTAAAAGGTTTCGTTTTTGTTGTGTATTATCTTTTTAAAGATTAAAATACAATATGAATTGTGAACAAGATGTGAATGAATAATAATCACATTGTAAAATATTACACTAGATCATGATATGATAAGGGAGGAAATTTTATGTATTTCAGTAAATTTGCAAAAAAAGTATTGGCAGTAGCCGTCGCAGTAGCCGTTACTGCAAGCTCAGTTGTAGCAACACCAAGCACAAAGAAAGCCGATGCAGCAAGTTATAAAGCTTATCTTTGTCTGCAGACAGCGAAGTTTACATTCAGAAATCAGCATGACGATGCAAAGTTTTCAAACAAACTTCAGAACACGACAAACAAATTGTCAAAAAACAGTGTAAAGTTTAAAGACACTACAATGAAAAAAGGTAAAAAGACATACACTGTTCAGCTTACAGGACTTAATAAATGTATCGCAAAAGACAAGACATTCAATACACTCTATGTAGATACAAATATTAAAGGAAAAGACAAGAAAAAAGTTACTGTTACAAATGTAAAAGTTTTCTTTGACGGAAAAAAAGTTAAGACTATCAAAAAAGGAGTTTTAACACCTGATCCTGGTCAGACAGACGGATTTGTACAGCTTCAGATTATCAATATGTGGAACAGCCGTGTTGCCAAATTTAAGTACACTATGCCAAAGAAAACCATAAAGGTGACATATACAGTAAAGATTAAATAGTTACTGCTTGTACACGAACTTGACAATGGCATTTAAAATTGTAGTGTATATTGAGTAAGATATTCTATATAAAAATAAAGCGTTAAAGTGGAGGAAAAGAATATGAGACTTTCAAAATTAACTAAAAAAGGAGTGTCGGTTGCATTAGCACTCTCAATGGTAGTAGCAGGAACAGCAGGAATGACTCAGAAAGCCAGTGCTGCAAAGAAATTTAAGACATATGTTATGTTTGCAGATGACAAGTGGAAAGTAACTGCAAACATGAATACTGCTAAGGGAGAGTATGACTCACCAAAGACTATTAAAGCTAAAAAAGGAACACAGAATGTTTCAATGACTCTTACAAAGAGTAAGCTTAAAACAGGAGCAAAAGAGAAAACATCTAAAGCAAGTGTATTTTGTGTAGATATTGAAAATGCGATGAAAACATATAAGCCAAGCCAGATTAAAATTTCAAAGGTAAAGATTTATGTTGACGGCAAAGCTATAAAAGTAAAGGCTAACAAGCTTAAACAGGGATATCTTGAGAAAGACCAGAAGAACAATAAGTTCCGTCTTGAGATCTTCAATGTATATGGTAAAGGTGGCACAGGTGCTAAAAAGGCAAATTATCCTGTAGATCCTAATAAATTAAAATTTAAGAAGAGTCTTAAAGTAAGCTTCAAGCTCACATTTAAGAAATAATTAAGAGTGATTTTTAAGAAGATTTTATGAATTAAGATTATAGGTACTTAAGCTTTTGTAATGATAATATTACAAAGTGTATTTTGGAAATGGATTGTCAGTAGGATTATATATTCATATGGCAGTCCATTTTTCTTGCATAATAATGAGTATAGTATTAAAATAAGAAAGCTGCATCCATGAAAGATGTTTATTGCAAAATTTATTATGTATGAAAGTAGGAGAGATATATGTCAGAACAGGGAAAATTTTTAGAAGAATTAGAGGCAGTCAAAAGTATTGCAGCTTCGCAGGATAATAAGCTTGCAAAAGATGAAGTGAAAAAATATTTAAGTGATTTAGAACTGTCTGATGATAAAATGGAACAGGTTTATTACTATCTTTCCCTTGCAGGAATAGAGGTTGAGGGATACAGATTTGTGCCAAAAGCAGTTGATTTGCAAAGTAATGAAAGTGATAAAAATGAAGATAAAGAGCTTTTGGATGAGAAAACCGAATCTGAAAAGCATAAAGATAAAAAAGAAAACAATACTTCTCCAAAGGAGTTGTCAAAAAAAAGAGCAGAATATAACAACAAACTTTATATGGATGAAATAGGAAAACTTGACTATTATGATGACGCTGAAGAGAGAAATCTGATTCAGAAATTTATGGATGGTAATAAGAATGCCAGAAATAGATTTGTGGAGAACAGGCTTGCACAGGTAGTAAAAATTGCACGCAATTATGCAGACAGGGAGAATGTCAAAAAAGGGATAACAGGGATGGATGAACTTATTGCTGAGGGAAATGTAGGATTACTTGAAGCAATATCCGTGATAGAAGAAAATAAAAAGAATTTTGTTGATAGTAATAATGTTCCAAATTTCGACAGTATAGATGGTGCTATATATATGGAAGTTACAAATGCGATAGAATCTTTGTTAGACACGGTGACTTCGGATAAAGATTGGGAATCAGCAGTTCTCGCACGCACAAATCTGCTCAATGAAGCGGCAAAGTATATGACTGAGGAGATGGGAAGGGTTCCGACAAAAGAGGAATTGTCAGAATATACCAAAATTCCTGTTGATGAGATAAGAGGAATAATGGGATTGTCAAAAGACACACAGCGTATTGCTGATACCACACCGGGGCATAAATCAATCTGACCGCATTGGCATACTACAGCAGTAAGATATAGTAAATAAAGGGTGTCCACAATATTTTGTGATTTATTGCAAAATAAACACAATATATTGTGGACATTTTTTCGCCCAGGTGCTATAATAAGTCTTGCGTTCTTTGAGAGAGTCATGTTGTATATGTGGAATACATATATAAATGCAGGTCAGGAAAAGAACATAGAGTCATGTAGTTATTTGACTATACATGACTGCATAGATTGGAGGAAATATGATGATGAAGGTAATCAAGAGGGATGGCAGAGTCGTTGATTATGACCGCAATAAGATAATTGTTGCGATCCAGAAAGCCAATGCGGAAGTTGATAAAAACGAGCAGGTAAATGAGGAGAAAATAGACTCTATTGTTGCCGGAATAGAGAACAAGCATGTTGACAACATGATGGTTGAGGATATTCAGGATATGATAGAGCAAAAGCTCATGAGTGAGGGAAAATTTGAACTTGCAAAGAAGTATATAATCTATAGATATACAAGAGAGATGGTCCGCAGGGCAAACACTACTGATGATTCCATCATGAGCCTTATAAAAAACAGCAACAAGGATGTAATGGAAGAAAACTCAAATAAAAATGCATATATAGCATCGACACAGAGAGATCTTATAGCCGGTGAGGTGTCGAAAGATCTTACAAAGAGAGTACTTCTTCCAGAGAAGATAGTAAAAGCACATGAAGAAGGAATACTTCATTTTCATGATATGGATTATTTTCTTCAGAGCATATTTAACTGCTGCCTTATAAATATAGGCGATATGCTTGAAAATGGTACGGTTATGAACGGCAAACTTATTGAAACACCAAAGAGTTTTCAGGTTGCGTGTACGGTCATGACACAGATAATCTCGGCGGTTGCAAGCAGTCAGTACGGCGGGCAGTCAGTTGATATAAGACACCTCGGAAAATATCTCAGAAAGAGTCATGATAAGTATGAAGCTCATTATAGACAAAAATATGGAGATACTATTACAGAGGATGTACTTGAGGAGTTTGTAAATGACAGGCTTATGGATGAATTAAAGTCGGGTGTGCAGACTATCCAGTACCAGATAAATACACTGATGACTACAAACGGACAGTCACCTTTTGTGACACTTTTCCTTAATCTTGATAAGGATGATCCTTACATAGAGGAAAATGCCATGATAATAGAAGAAATACTTAATCAGAGAATAGAGGGTATCAAAAATGAAAAGGGTGTGTATGTTACACCGGCATTTCCTAAACTTATATATGTACTTGACGAACATAATTGCCTTAAAGGAGGTAAGTACGATTATCTTACAAGACTTGCAGTTAAATGTTCGGCAAAGAGAATGTATCCTGATTATATTTCAGCTAAGAAAATGCGTGAAAATTATGAAGGTAATGTATTTTCATGTATGGGATGCAGAAGTTTTCTCACACCGTGGAAAGATGAAAACGGAGAATATAAGTTTGAGGGACGATTTAATCAGGGAGTTGTCAGCATAAATCTCCCGCAGATAGCAATAATAGCCCAGGGCGATGAGGAAAAATTCTGGACATTGCTTGAAGAAAGACTTGCCTTATGTTTTGATGCACTTATGGCAAGACATCATGCACTTGAGGGAACATTATCAAGCGTAAGTCCTATCCACTGGCAGTATGGGGCAATAGCAAGACTTGGAAAGGATGAGCCTATAGACAAACTTTTACATGACGGGTATTCAACTATATCACTCGGATATATAGGTGTGTATGAAACAACAAAGCTTATGACCGGAGTAAGCCATACAAATCCAAAGGGAACAAACTTTGCACTCAGACTCATGAAAAGATTGAGACTTGCGTGTGATACATGGAAACTTGAAACAGGTATAGGATTTGGTCTTTACGGAACACCTGCAGAGAGTCTTTGCTACAGATTTGCAGAGATAGACAAAAAGAAGTTCGGTGTTATAAAAGATGTGACGGATAAGGGATATTACACAAATTCATATCATGTGGATGTGCGTGAAAAGATAGATGCATTTGAGAAGTTTAGATTTGAGAGCCAGTTCCAGAAAATCTCATCAGGCGGTGCTATCTCATATGTTGAGATACCAAATCTCAGAAATAATCTTGAAGCACTTGAGGATGTTGTTAAATTCATATACGAAAATATACAGTATGCTGAGTTTAACACGAAATCAGACTACTGTCATGTGTGTGGATATGACGGAGAGATAATCATAAATGATGACCTTGAATGGGAGTGCCCACAGTGTCATAATAAGGACAAGAACAAGATGACGGTTATCAGAAGAACCTGTGGTTATCTTGGAGAGAATTTCTGGAATGTCGGAAAGACTAAAGAGATAAATTCAAGAGTACTTCATCTGTAAAATTCAAGAGTTGCCTATTACTTTTGGTTGATGGGCCTCTTTAATCAGGTGCCGGTGGTGAACATGGCACCTGATTGTGCGTAGCACAAATTTTATATGAGTAAGTAGCGAAGCAGATTACAAATATCCTTAAAAAGAAAGGGATGGATGACGGTAATGAATTATGCGGATATAAAAAGGATAGATGTTGCAAACGGACCGGGAGTGAGGGTATCCTTGTTTGTGAGCGGCTGCACACATCACTGTAAGGAGTGCTTTAATCCGGAAACATGGGATTTTGGCTATGGAAAGCTTTTTGATGAGAAAGCCGAGGACGAGATAATACAATATCTTAAGCCTGATTATATAAAGGGGCTTACGCTTCTTGGAGGTGACCCAATGGAAAAAGTCAATCAGGAAGCACTTATCCCTCTGCTTGAAAAAGTAAAAAAAGAATATCCTGACAAGTCCATATGGTGTTATACGGGATATGATTTTGAAAATGACATAAAAGAAAATATGCTTGAAAACTGCGAAGTGACAAAAAAGTTTATGTCATATATAGATGTTTTGGTTGATGGTGAGTTTAAACTTGAACTTAAGGATTTAAATCTTGTGTTCAGGGGTTCATCAAACCAGAGGATAATCATGGTAAAAGAGTCACTTGAGAGTGGAAATATCATTTTGTGGAAAGAACCTGAGAGATAAAATATAAGATATTTAAAAAATAATCTTGAAATTTTTTGGGTAATTGGTTACAATAGTTTATAGGTAGGTTTGTGCAGAAGAGAAAATATCGTAAAAGATATTGATTTTTAGCGAAAGCCTGCATTCAAATGATTAATTGTCGGACAGGTTTTCCTGTCGGACAAATTATAAAATTTATATTTAGGAGGAATTTTAACATGGCAGTTAAAGTTGCAATCAATGGTTTTGGACGTATCGGACGTCTTGCATTCAGACAGATGTTTGGTGCTGAAGGTTATGAAGTAGTAGCTATCAACGATTTGACAAGCCCTAAAATGCTTGCTCATCTCTTAAAGTATGATTCATCACAGGGTAAATATGAGAAAGCTGATACAGTTTCAGCAGGTGAAGATTCTATCACAGTTGATGGAAAAGAAATCAAAATCTACGCTTTCCCAGATGCAAACAATTGTCCATGGGGCGACCTTGATGTAGATGTAGTTCTTGAGTGCTCAGGTTTCTACACATCTAAAGAAAAGGCTCAGGCTCATATCAATGCAGGCGCAAAGAAAGTTGTTATCTCAGCTCCAGCTGGTAACGATCTTCCTACAATCGTTTACAATACAAACCATGAGACATTAAAGAAAGGTGATCAGATCATCTCAGCAGCATCTTGTACAACAAACTGTTTAGCTCCAATGGCTGACGCACTTAACAAGTTTGCTCCTATCGAGTCTGGTATCATGGTTACAATCCATGCTTACACAGGTGATCAGATGACACTTGATGGTCCTCAGAGAAAGGGTGACCTCAGAAGATCTCGTGCAGCAGCAGTAAACATCGTTCCTAACAGCACAGGTGCTGCAAAAGCTATCGGACTTGTTATCCCAGAGCTTAACGGAAAACTTATCGGATCTGCTCAGCGTGTTCCTACACCAACAGGTTCTACAACAATCCTTACAGCAGTTGTAAGAGGAAAAGATGTAACAGTTGACGGAATTAACGCAGCTATGAAAGCAGCAGCTAACGAGTCATTTGGTTACAATGATGAAGAGATCGTTTCTTCTGATATCGTAGGAATGAGATTTGGTTCACTCTTCGATGCAACTCAGACAATGGTAAACAAAGTAGCTGATGACCTTTATGAGGTTCAGGTAGTTTCTTGGTATGACAATGAGAACTCTTACACATCTCAGATGGTAAGAACAATCAAGTACTTCTCAGAGAACTGCTAATCATTGCGATTTAGAGATTGTTCTCCGAACAATCAAGTACTTCTCAGAGAATTGCTAGTCAGCTAATGTGACTGGTTGTTTTAAACAATCAAGTACGGATATGATCCATATACGGGTCCGGTCTTTTAGAGGACCGGGCTCGTTTTTCTTTATTATAAGGTAATTGCCTATGTTGCAATAATTAAAATAAAGAAGATAAAGATAATAATTAAAGAATAGGTATTTGCAAGATAATCATTATATATGGTTGGATTGTGCCATGAAGCAATAAGTATATGATAAGTTTTATGGTTGCCTATAATAATAAATGTGAGAGGAGTTTTTTATGTTAAATAAAAAATCTGTTGATGATATCAACGTAAAAGGAAAAAAAGTTTTAGTTAGATGTGATTTCAATGTACCATTACAGGATGGAAAGATTACAGATGAGAACCGTCTTGTAGCTGCACTTCCTACGATTAAAAAGCTTATCGCTGACGGTGGAAAGATTATTCTTTGTTCACATCTTGGTAAGCCAAAGGGAGAGCCAAAGCCTGAGCTTTCACTTGCACCAGTAGCAAAGAGACTTACTGAGCTTCTCGGACAGGAAGTTAAATTTGCGGCAGATGCTAATGTAGTTGGAGACAACGCAAAGGCAGCAGTTGCAGCTATGAATGACGGAGATGTTATCCTTCTTGAGAACACTCGTTACAGAGCAGAAGAGACAAAGAACGGAGAGGAATTCTCAAAAGAGCTTGCTTCACTTTGTGATGTATTTGTAAATGACGCATTTGGTACAGCTCACAGAGCTCACTGCTCAAATGTTGGTGTTACAAAGTTTGTTAAGGGTGACTGTGTAGTTGGTTACCTTATGCAGAAAGAAATTGATTTCCTCGGAAATGCAGTAAACAATCCTGAAAGACCATTTGTAGCAATTCTTGGTGGAGCTAAGGTTTCTTCAAAGATTTCCGTTATCGAAAACCTTCTTGACAAGGTAGACACACTTATTATCGGTGGTGGTATGGCATACACATTTATGGCAGCCCACGGTGAGGAAGTTGGTAAATCACTTCTTGAAGAAGATTACAAAGACTATGCACTTAAGATGGAGAAAAAGGCTGAGGAGAAAGGTGTTAAACTTCTCATCCCTATCGACACAACAGTAGCTGATGATTTCTCAAATGATGCAAACTTCAAGGTAGTAGGTCGTGGAGAAATTCCTGCTGATATGGAAGGACTTGATATCGGACCTAAGACAGCAGAGCTTTTCGCAAATGCAGTTAAAGGTGCAAAGACAGTAGTATGGAACGGACCTATGGGATGTTTTGAAATGCCAAACTTTGCAAAAGGAACAATCGCAGTAGCAGAAGCTATGGCTGAGCTTAAAGATGCTACAACAATCATCGGTGGTGGTGATTCAGCAGCAGCTTGCAATCAGTTAGGATTCGGTGACAAGATGACACATATCTCTACAGGTGGCGGAGCTTCTCTTGAATTCTTAGAGGGTAAAGATCTTCCAGGTGTAGTAGCAGCAGACGATAAATAAGAAACCGAGCACCAAAAACGTGTGCAGAAATGAGGATAAAAATGGCTAGAAAGAAAATTATTGCCGGCAACTGGAAAATGAACAAAACTCCTAGCGAGGCAGTTGCATTAGTAAATGAATTAAAAGATTTAGTAAAGAATGATGAAGTTGATGTTGTATATTGCGTACCTGCAATCGACATTGTGCCTGTAGTAGAAGCTACAAAGGGAACAAATGTAGAAGTAGGTGCTGAAAATATGTATTTTGAGGAGAGCGGAGCTTACACAGGTGAGATTTCTGCTGCAATGCTCGTAGATGCAGGTGTTAAATATGTTATTATCGGACATTCAGAGCGTCGTGATTACTTCAAAGAGTGTGATTGCTTACTCAACAAGAAAGTTAAGAAAGCATTCGAGGCAGGTCTTACACCAATCCTTTGCTGCGGTGAGTCACTTGAGCAGAGAGAGATGGGTGTAACAATGGATTGGATTCGTCTCCAGATTAAATCTGACCTTGCAGGAATCACAGCAGATCAGGTAAAGAGTATGGTTATCGCATATGAGCCAATCTGGGCAATCGGAACAGGAAAGACAGCTACATCTGATCAGGCACAGGAAGTATGTAAAGGAATCCGTGACTGCGTTGCAGAAATGTATGATGAAGCAACAGCAGAAGCTGTACGTATCCAGTATGGCGGATCTATGAATGCAGGAAATGCAGCAGAATTACTTGCAAAACCTGACATTGACGGTGGTCTTGTAGGCGGAGCAAGTCTTAAGGCTGATTTTGGAAAGATTGTAAACTACAAATAAGTTCTAAATTTCATTATATATTAGTGCATAAAGCACAATAAAACGCCACTAAGCACATCAAAACTTTGGGTATTATTAACAGTGTAATGTGTTTGGTGGCATTTTATATTTGCTGTAATATCACTTATAAATATCACTTTATCACTTGTCTTTTTTGAGTTTTTAAAAAGTGATACTTTTGGTTTTTGAGTGATAGTTGCTTATAAAAGAAAGTGATAAACATATTGGAGGTAATATTATGGCAAATTCGAAACAACGAGCCGAAAATGGACAAGGAAGTATAAGATGGATAAATGAAAGAGAATGTGAATGCATGATTCAATCTCAATATCTTAATCCCAAAACTGGTAAACCAAAGCGTTTTAAACGAAAGCAATATTTTCCTGTACCGCTTTTTTAGCATCAACGGCTTTGTCATGATATGTTTGATAATTTTCAACAAAGGTTTTAAGTTTTTCATTCTTAATGGATTTTATTGCATCTTTTGTTAATGAACCATTTTTGATGAGTTTAATATATTTATTAACTTCTGATTGTTTTAACCCTTTTTTACCTTTTGTTGCATTTTTGGCTAATTTGTCAACATATCCTTGATATTTACTTGCAGCTTTTCTTTGAGCAATAATAAGATCTGTTGTGTTTTTAAGTTCTTTATTTATTTGCGTATTCTTTGCTTTAACAGTAAATAAAGATTCCATTTTTGCTTTTGCATAATCAATAGTCTTCGTAAGTTTATTGAGGTGCAACCCAAATGATATTCAAAGAACAATTCATACCGAAAATGATATTACTAGAATTGTCTCTAAATATCCAAATGGGTTTGTCCTTACTGTTGAACAAGATGTAGATGGAAACTTTACAATAATTCCAAGTGGAGAAGTTATTGATTTAGGAAATGGAGTTTTCCAGATTCCAGATTAAAAGTTATTCCTATATCATCTATAGTAATAGTATCACTATTGCCACTGTGAATTACGATATTATTTGATGATTCATCAGTGGTAATATTATTTTTTGAATTTTCGTTCATATTTTCACCCCGCTTTTAATTAGATAAATCGGTTACATTGGCTACAATTTGGTCTGTTTCCACGGAGAGGACACATCTGGCAAATCGTTGGAACTGATACAGCATGTACAACAGTTAAATTTTCTTTTAATGGTTGTTCCAAAACTTGAGATAGAAGCTCCGAATCGTCAAATAGGTTTCGTAGGTTAGGTTGAGGAATAAGTTTTATTAAATCAATATTCGTATTTATCATCACCAATCTAAGAGTAGAAGACTTGTCGGATGACAGGTCGTTTATTTTGTGTTGAACTTGGATGGAAGAGTAGATGTGAATTTACCGCAATATAAAAAGACACCTTAGTTGGTGTCTTTGTTTTCGTCTAACATATCTAACATTTTTATTATTCCATCTATATCAGGTGTCATAAAATGTTTATTACCATTTTCGCATTCAAACAAATAATCCTGGCAAGCTTGAATAATTTCAGATTCATTATTATCAATTATGTTCTTTACCATTAAATCAAACGGATCACTTATTAAATATGATTGAACATATTTATCTGTAATTGGAAATATCTTAATATAATGTATTCCATGAGAATGATGTGGTTTTGTCTTTGAATTTGGAGGTAATGACATATATTGATTTTTGGGTGTGGTAGGAGATATGTTTGAACGAAGTGGTACAACGAACTTATGGAAATTTCCCTTATATTTCAAACGAACAATCAAAACACTTGGGCGACCATCTTCATTAAACATTAACTCTTTATGTATGTTATTCTTCTTACAATCATTGAAAAATTTATTTGATATTTTTACTAATTTCATCTGTTGCTCCTGATATAAAGAAAGAGCCGTTACAGGCTCTCTCTAACACTTACAATTGGATAATATTCTAAATTTACATCCCGTTATCCACGGAGATAAACTTACGACTGAATGATATTCTAAATTTTAGTCCCGTCATTCTCGGAGACAAACTTACAATTGGATAATATTCTTTCCGTTATCCACGGATTACAAAGAAACCACTTCTGATTTCTTATCTATATTATATACAATAATTGAGATTTGTAAACACCTATTTGAAGTTTTTTAAATAAAACATACGATTCATATAGTGAGAGAGTAGCCGTGTGACTACGCTCATAATGTTTACTGCAATGTTTTTACGATTTCTCTCCAATATTGAAATTGAGAATTCTTGGTTTAATCAATTTCTGAAATTTCAATTTTATTTATAGTATATTTTGTTGTGCAGGCAAAAAATACTACTAAAATCAAATATGAAATAGTCTTTGAAAACATTGAAACTACATTTACATCAACGGTAATTTTTAGTATATTGCCTATAAAGACAATTATCATTCCAACAAAATCGGTAAGACAATCTATTGTAGGACCATACAAGAAAAATCCTATCGCTAGTGATACTGAAATTACCAAACATAAGCATACATAATTCATACGAATATAATTATTTTCAATAAAATTTTTAAGTTTTTTCAATCATTTTATCTCCTTACAAATAAATGTTCTCTCTACCAAAACATTCTAATTTGCTATATAATACACTTACGGCTTCAAATGAAAATATAGTTACTTCCATTTTTAAAAGGTGTTCCTCAAACAAACACCAATCTATCAATAGTACGATGTTGAAAACAAAGACAATGATAGGAGGTGACTGTTATGAGTAAAATGATTAAATATGTTGTTGAATGCAACTCTCTATATAAACTTATTGCCGTTATCATTGTATGTGCTCTACTTGGAACGTCTCTGTACTTCATGTGCGATACAGTCCAACACATTACAGATAAAATTTGTGAATATAAAGAAGTTAGCATAAAAGCTCAATACGATGATACCTCATTAGAGGTTGACTTGCATGAGTGAGATAGAATGGGAACTGAGTAGAGCAGTTCCTATTTTATTTATTCTTTGTGTGTTTCTTTCAAACTTACGGTACACACGAACACTACTTTTATCTATTACCTATTGTGCTATGTAATAGGGGAGAGTAGCAACACTCTTTAACGGTTTTATATCCTAGTCACTGATGATTCTCACTCATCAAGGAACAGTCCGATAACTGCGTATGGAGTACCTATTACAAGCTATCTGATGATAACTCAAAATTGTTTATACTCTCTGAACACTTCCATTATAATATTTTCTGATTATAATAGAGTCCGTTGCTGATTGCCGATTTTAGTCTTTTATAAGACACGATACTTAGGGTTGCCCCATATATCCGAATAACCTCCATTTCTGGATTTGACTTTTCGTGTTGTCACCAACATCCTTTCGGAATACATTCGTGCTCGTCTTTTCAGACCATGTTGTAGTGTGTTATTTTATAATATACGGTTTTTCTTTCCAGCACTGGAAGTAGCACACTTCCAATTACGATTTATTTTACAACATCTATAGGCTGACTAAAACTATACATCCCATCTCTTGATTATTAGTCTTGAGATAGGTGGGCACATTCAAAACAATTACAATGATTTGAAACATTATGCACTCATGTAACATTTACCGATGTTTTTAAGTGAGAGAGCTGCACCTACAGTAGTAAGAATTGGAGGAAGAAGACCAAATGTGTCAACGAGTTTCATTGCACCTTCTACGAGAGAGGTTAAAGCAGATACGCCGTTTTTAATTACAGAATTATCAATAGCTGTTTTCCAGAAATTTTCTATAGAAGCAGATAAAATCTTAATTCGACCATTAATACTATCAACTATAGCATCATTTTCTCTTAAAGCAGAACCTTCGGCTTAACCAAGACTCCCAAGAACATTATCAATTTGTTTATAATTTTTTAACAATGCAGCTACGTTATTGGCTCTTGTTTTACCTGCAACAAGCTCAAGAGTGGCTGCTTGTGAGGAATCACTTAGATTATTCCAAACAGCTATTTCCAGTTTCAAGAGCAGATGCGGAACGCTTCATGGCTTCGCCTATATCTGTAGCACTCAAAGCAAATTTGTTGCCGATCTGATTATAATTGTCAACAATTTTTATACTATCTTCAGCTTTAATATCAAAAGCTTTCATAGCTGTAATCATATCCTCAGTCGCAGCAGTAATATCTATACCATCACCAACATTGACAAACAATGTTGTATTTTTAGCAAGACTTTCTGCTTGTTCAAGTGAATATCCAAGACGTGAGAAATCAGCACTTGAGTTAATCAATTCTTTATTTGTACTCGCTATTTCTTGTGCCGTAGAAGATACAGTTTGTTGAAAAGATTTATATTGTGCTTCTGTTCCTTCAGAAACCTTACGAACCTCTGTCATTGCTTCGTCTAATTCACGGATTGTATTTACACCTTGTCCAACATACTCTTGCCACCACGACCAGTTTCTACTTCGGCATTAACAATCTCCATGATTTTTGCATGAATTATGTCAAGACTAGCACTAGGATTACCAAATTTAATATGAGCATAGTTCTGCAAGAGTAGATTAGGTTAAGGATGTGCTTAACACATCATCTTCACCAACAATCAAAATTAATATTCAAATTATTTGTTACACAAAAATGGCTGCATCATGCGAGAGTATGGTGCGGTCTTTTTTTGTGAAAATATTATTGAAGATTTTTGCTATACCTTATATAAAATATTGTAGTATATGATGTATTATAGAAATTTTTGTAACAGATATGTGGAAACTATATATGCAAAATAAGGTTTTTAAGGGGGATGTATGATAAAAAGATTTTAAAAGATAATCTGCCAAAGAGGATGCGTTATTATCAGGGGATGATAGATTTAAATATACTGGAAAAAGGAGAAAACTATAAAAATCTCAAAAAGAGTTTTGTTATATTTATATGCACATTTGATTTGTTCGGATTAGGTCGTCATGTATATACATTTGAAAATCGTTGTATTGAAGATTTGGAATTACCGCTTGGTGATGATACTACAAAGATAATTTTAAATACAAAAGGGACACTTGATGATGTAAGTCCTGAAATGAAAAAGCTACTAAATTATATAGACGGAGAGGCACCATCAGATGAGTTTACGGAAGAATTGGAGCAGGCAGTCAAAAAAGTAAGAGATAACGAGAAATGGAGGTTGGATTATATGACTTTACAGATGAGTTATCAGGAAAAATTTGAACAGGGCTTGGAGCAGGGATTGGAACAAGGCTTGGAGCAGGGCCTGGAGCGTGGCATAGAACAGGGAATTAGTGGAACTATTAAGATATTGGCAGGGTTAGATTATTCAGATGAGCAGATTGCGGAGCAGTTGATAAAACAATTTGCCATAGACGAGGAACAGGCATATAAATATATATTAATTGCAAAAAAGTAATTGACATTAATTCCAAAAAGTGATATAAAAATAGTAAATAGTATGTTACTTGATTTTATAAAATCGAGGCATTAACTATACATAAATTGCAAATAGTATATTTATGTGGAGTTAGTGTCTCTTTTTTTATGTGTTTATAAAGTGAATTTTGGAAAAGTTTCAGAGAAACTTTTATATAATGATGTTAAGGTCAAAAGTAGATAGCAATGAAGCAATCCGGAGCATCAGTTAGGGTCAAAATACCTTTTGAC